>ENA-UOOK01004926-UOOK01004926.1-fermentation-metagenome-genome-assembly--contig:-NODE-4926-length-13841-cov-23.914769_pt1 | contig 13841 bp, 10 predicted proteins | sample MGYA00245777_ERZ724023 | MGnify/ENA primary metagenome ERZ724023 (study PRJEB28704, sample SAMN03018312) | fermentation metagenome | biome: anthropogenic terrestrial biome; feature: soil... | reverse complement strand
ACGTTGGTGTGAGAGGTCGGTAGATAAAATAATTATCTACCTCCTACTCGATTTTATCCGTTATTTGAAATCACAATGCTATGACAGAAAAATTTAGTAATAGGATTTTTAAATCGTTTAATAATATAATTTAAAGGAGGAAAACTGTATGTTAGATATTAAAAGAATAAGAACCAATCCCCAAGCTATTAAGGATGCTATGGCAGTAAGGGGGGAAGAATTTGACCCATCAATGATAGATGAGGTTGTAGCCCTTGATGAAAAAAGAAGAGAAATATTAGCTGAAGTTGAAACCTTAAAAAGTAAGAAAAACAGCGAATCGCAGCAGGTCCCAAAGCTAAAGAGGGAAGGAAAAAATGTTGATGAGCTTTTAGCTGACATGAGGGCTTTATCAGACAAAATAAAAGAACAAGATGAAGAACTTTCAAAAGTTGAGCAAAACATTGAGTATATACTTTTAAGAATTCCAAATATCCCACATCCTGATGTTCCAAAAGGAAAAACTGATGCAGATAATGTTGAAATAAGAAAATGGGGAGAGCCGAGAAAGTTTGATTTTGAACCAAAAGCCCACTGGGATATTGGAACTGACCTTGATATTCTTGATTTTGAAAGAGCAGGAAAAGTTACAGGGGCAAGATTTACTTTCTATAAAGGACTTGGAGCAAGGCTTGAAAGAGCTTGTATAACTTTTATGCTTGACCTTCATACAGAGGTGCAGGACTATACAGAAATACTTCCGCCTTATATAGTAAACAGAGCAAGTATGACAGGAACAGGGCAGCTTCCAAAGTTTGAGGATGATGCTTTTAGACTTGAAGCTCAGGACTATTTCCTTATTCCTACAGCAGAAGTTCCTGTGACAAACCTTTATAGGGATGAAATACTAGATGGAAGCAAGCTTCCTATAAAACATGTAGCATATTCAGCATGCTTTAGATTAGAAGCAGGAGCAGCTGGGAGAGATACAAGAGGGCTTATAAGACAGCATCAGTTCAATAAGGTTGAACTTGTTAAATTTGTTGAGCCTGAAAAATCCTATGAAGAGCTTGAAAGTTTAACAAGAGATGCAGAAGAAGTTTTACAAAAGCTTGAAATCCCTTATAGAGTAGTTAAGATTTGTTCTGGAGATCTTGGATTTACTGCAGCTAAAAAATATGATATTGAAGTTTGGATGCCAAGTTACGGAAGATATGTAGAAATTTCAAGCTGCTCAAACTTTGAAGACTTCCAGGCAAGACGTGCAAATATAAGGTTTAGAAGGGATGCAAAGTCAAAGCCTGAGTTTGTTCACACTTTAAACGGTTCAGGAGTAGCTATAGGAAGAACTGTAGCAGCTATTCTTGAGAACTATCAGCAGGCTGATGGAAGTGTAATAATTCCAGAAGTATTGAGAAATTATATGGGCGGCAAGGATATAATCTCTAGGACTGCCAGGTAAAAGTATAATAGTTGATATAAGAACCTGAAAATAGTGCCTTAGTGCCAGGCACGTGGCATGTGGCATAGAACACCATATCAACATTTCCCTGCAGCAGCTCCTTTTATATCAAAAAATTCCTCAGACTTTGCAAAACAAATAATAGTGTAATAAAAGTTTGCAAGGTTAAATTAGACCCTTAGTTTTGCAAAACTAACTCCTATCATTAATTTTGAAAAACTAAATTCCGTATGGAACTTCACAGGGGTGGAATTTAGTTTTTTAATTGAGGAAATCATACAAAGTATAAAATTAAGGGCATTTTCTGTTGACAGCAGTATTATCTGTTGATATAATAGAAAATGTCCGATACGGAAAGGTGGTCGAGTCGGTTTAAGGCACCGGTCTTGAAAACCGGCGTAGGGGTAACCCTACCGTGGGTTCGAATCCCACCCTTTCCGCCATATTTTTATTTATATAAAAATAAAAATGGGGTTTTTGACATAGCCATTAACACATTTTGTGTTAAAAATTGTTGTCAGGAAGTAAGCCTACATGGAGAAGTACTCAAGTGGCCGAAGAGGCGCCCCTGCTAAGGGCGTAGGTCGGGTAACCGGCGCCCGGGTCCAAATCCCGGCTTCTCCGCCATGAAGCCGCACATTGTGCGGCTTTTAATTTAATAAGCATATGCGCTGGTAGCTCAGCTGGATAGAGCATCTGACTACGAATCAGAAGGCCGCGGGTTCGACTCCTGTCCGGCGCACCAAAAAACGTTGATACAAGAAGGTTTTTAGAAATAAGAATCCTCTTGTATTTTTATTTTCCCGCACTTTTCCCGCATTAAAATAACGCAACTGTAACACAACGGGGGATAAAAGTCATAAAAAACGCTGCAAATAATATTATATGAAAACAATAAATAAAAAATGGAGCTGTTACAACAAGGAATTTATATACAATCTGTAATTTGTAATTTAAAATCATTAATGAGCAAATCACGGCTGTGTATTAAATTTAAATTACGAATTACAGTTACATACAATATATTGTAGCATTCATTCTTAGTGCATCAATCCCATTTTTGGTTTATATCCATTTTACATGTTGCTTTAAAAATATGTGACTCTTAATGATGTTTAAAGTTAGATAAGTGTTTTTATTTTTCCCTAATTAACTATATGAATACCATTTCCATCAAGTTCATAAATCTTGTTACATTGGTTTGCAATAGATTTATTGTGAGTAACCAATAATATAGTAACTCCTTCCTTATTAAGTTCATTGAAAAGTCCTAGTACCTCGTCTTCTGTCACTTGATCTAATGCACCTGTAGGTTCATCTGCTAATATTATATCTGGATTTCGAATCAATGCTCGTGCAATAGCTACTCTTTGAGATTCTCCTCCAGATAGCTCATAAGGGTATTTATTTAAAAGATCTGCTATTCCAACTTTACAAGCAATTTTTTCAACCCTATCTTGAATCTCTTTCTTTTTAATTTTCTTGCATAGTAGTGGCAGCGATATATTGTAAGAAACTTTATCATGATTAATGAGTGCGTAATTTTGCACTACAAAACCAATATTATCTCTTCTAATTTCAGTGCGTTTTTTTTCATTTATTTTTGGTATTTCTATATTATTATAAATATAGGATCCATCATATTCAGTATCTAATAACCCTAATATATTTAATAATGTTGATTTCCCTGAACCACTTCTTCCCATAATACCAATCATTTCACCGGAAGTAACTTTTAGTGATAAATCATTTAAAACAATCCTTTTACTATAAGATTTATAAATGTGTTTTAATTCAATCAATGGCATTATGAATCACCTCTTAAAGTTTTTGAAATATCTATTTTTGTAAGTAATTTATATGGATACACTATACTTGCTAGAGTAATAGCAAGATAAAATATACTTAGCTGCGAAATTGGAATCCTTGGACCAAATATTTGGTTCCCAAAAACTGCAATTATAAAAGCAATAAAATTAATTAATGCAATTTCAACTACTACAGAAATAAATATTTTTCCCATTCCAAAACCATTTGCAATATATACAGCATAATCTTTTTTTAACAAACGAATTTTTGAGGCAGTGCTGATTGAAATGCAAAAAATATAAGAAATTGTAATTATAATGATTAACATATTTATTAATTTTTGAAGTTTTTCTCCTTCCATTCCCCAAATACTAGGATAAAAGCTAATTAAGCCTTCAATTTGATAAGGAATAATATCAAGCTCATAACACTTTTCTGTAATAATCCTTTGTAAATAATTTGCTGGCATATCTGTTGCTAAAAGACCACCACACTTGTCCAAATATAATTTAAGGTCAAATGATTTATCCTCACTATTTTGGGGTAAATTTTCAACTTCAAATGATGGAAGGATTATATATTGGTCAAGTTTTCTCAAATTATAAGAATCATTATAGTAGCAGTCATTGTCTATAAAACCAATAACTTCACCATCGAAATGTTTGGATAAATATGATAGCTGTAAATGGTCATGCAGTTTAAAATATTCTTTAAACTCACTTCCTAATAAAATGGGAATTGAGTTCTTTAAATTATAATCTTCCTTATTAAATAGCCTGCCTTCCTCTGCTGTTATGTTAAAATAAGTTAAAAATTTACTATTTACTTGTAAACTGTTTATTTCACCATGGGCATTGTTCCCAGTGTTAACACCATATTCAAATTTACTTGGTAATTTGCTATTATAAACATATACACTTTGATGATTGGCAACAATATAGTCAAATTCTGAATTTTGCGAAAGCCATTTGTAAAGCGAATTTAAAATATAAACATTATCTGGCTGTTGAAAAAATTTCTTCTCAGCTTCTCCTAAAAAATTATCATTTATTTTATACAAAGTTTTTGTTGTATTTTTTAGCTGTAGAGTCTTGAGATTGGTTTGATGAAGAAAACCAAAACTAAAGCAAATTAAAATAAACACCATAGTAATTTGAAAAACTAATAGTATATTAATTTTTTTATTCGTTTTCAAGGAATCTCTAATCAAGTTTATTATTACCATGATACACCCAACTTTCCCTTGCTTATTTTTGACAGCTTACTTTTAACTACACAATAAACAAACAATAAAGAAATAGCACTTGTTAAAATATAGCTAACAAAATATAAATGGAAAGTCATTTTGTATTTGTTAATACTAAATAATATAGCAGCTATCATTCCAATAGCATATCCTATAGAAGTAATCACCCATGATTCGTAAATTGTACTATATTCTAAACTTTGATTGTCATATCCATTAATTTTTTTAATTGTAAATTCATCTGTTTTACTGTCAACCCAAAAAAATAATAGCAAAAATGCATTAAATAAAAGCACTATATAATACATAATAGTGGATATTACCTGCTTTCCATCTGAGTCAATAATTTTTAGTATATTCGGATAATTTCTTTCAAAAATAGTAATTTTGCCAAACAAACTTTCGTTGCTAATAAAATCAATTTTATTTTCATAACTATTTCCGTTTAAGCTATATGAAAATGACTTATTTATCAAGCTTTGATTAAAAGATATCATAACAGTTTTATCTAATTTTGTAGGTATAGAATATCCCATAACTCCAATAACTTCATATTGAATATTATTATAATCAATAAATAATTTGTTGCCTTTTTTATAAGTTGGCACTCCTGAACCAACAACTGCTAAGCTATTAGTAGTGCTAATGAAATCCTTTTCGTTAAAAAAACGCCCGCTTTTCATTCGTGGTGTCTCACTTATTTCCCCTTTAATTACTATTCCTCTAACGTCTACATTGGGTTCTAGCTGACCAAATAGCATTGTATTAGCAGGAAGGTTTTTATATAATTCTTTATAATCAATTTGATGATTTGTTGATAAGAAGAAAATTGCATCTTTATCATAAAATGAGTTACTTAATTTTTCTATAGTCTTTGTTTCAGAATAATAATTAATTGAAAAGATTGTTACAAAACCTATAACTACATAAATAAATATTATAAATAGGTTAACAGGTTTAATTTTCATACGTACCTCCCTCTTAACAAAATTAAAGTTTTCTTGAGCAAATTATACTTAAATCAAGCACATGAATAACCATGTAACTTAACATTACCTCGTTTTCAGTTGCAAATGCCAAGGAACTATTTAAGGTAAGGGCAGGGGCTGATGGGATTGGCGTTAATATTCTTACCATATGTAAACCATAACCATTATATATAATATATTTAAACTTATCCTACCTCTACCATAATAACAAAGATTGAATCTCTTTTCAATTTAAGAATTGCATTAAAGATTTAAACAAGTTAAAGGGTTAGGTGTATCAATATGCCATATACAGTTGCGGAGGTTTAGTACATCAGTTTACAAAAAGGCAGAGGTAGCACCCCCTGCCTTCATTTAGCACATTTAGTAATCTGTTATTTCGCATGATTTATATATAAATGGGAAAGTATCGTTACCAGATAACGTAAACTGGATTGTAACTTTTTCAGTCATATTCAATATTTTGTTATAATCTGTTTTTAGAAAAATATCCAGTATAGTTTTATTAAACTCAGCCATCTGCATACTTTCTGTTGTGCCAGCAGCATCTCTAATAGCTTTTATATTTGGCGTTGCATCTTGATAAAGATCTGAGTATTCTGATTCTCTAAAGAATAAACCATCGAATATAGCCGTGTAAATACCATTGGTGTTTTTAGAAATATCTACAAGGCGGTAATAACCATATCTCCCTGAATCGCCGTTTTTAATTGAATAAATACCATCAGCATAATCAAGATATGAAGATTCATGATCAGCATAGTTGACTTTCCTAAAATACTTGCTCGCCGTTTCTGCAAATTTTTCTTTTGTAAGTTTGCTATCGAAATTTTCATATTTTGCCTCGTTTCTTGGGCAAACGGAATTAAGGTAGATATAAAGAGTAAATTGATCCCAGTCCGCTTGTTTTGATGAACTAAAAGTTGGCAGCATTGATAGTTCATGTGTGTTCATACAATAATACTGAAAAAACTGTGAGATCAAATCCTCAGATACCTTCAGGTTGTCAGAAATAAGCAAGTTAACTAATTTACTTTCAGAATTATTATCATTGGCAGGCTGCTTGATTCCTTTTTTACTGCTTGAATGATCAGTTGTTGAAGGTAATGTTCCACATGATGCCAAAATAAAAAGACACATCAATATTACAGGAAAATATACTATAGATTTTTTTCTCATTCCCTCTATTCCTTTCATATAATATATTTATTTATATCACTTACATTTGATTATATTACTCATAATGAGCTATGAATCTTCTTTGAGAATTTCTATTGAACTAACAGAGTTATTTCTATCAAATTGAACAATTAAAATTTGTTTTGTGGTAGTGGCAGAAAAGTAATAGCACTCATTAAACATAGTAAATTCCAAGTAGGCACGAGGCTTTCCTTTTTCGTCAGTGCCGTATATATTTTGATAAGCCCATTTACGAAGCTTTTTATCTTTTCCGGGGAATTTATTTAACACATCTTCTATGCTGTCACCGATTTTAATTCCTCTTGGAAATTCGTCATCTGAATATTTTGTTAAGGATACATTAAGCAGACGAAAAATGCCATCTATTTTAAGGTCTGATTGATTGGTAAAAGTTTTATTTATTTGATAAAATCCATAGTTATAGCCATCTTTAATTATTGATTTTACACCAGGAGCATTGTCTAGAGCTTCATCATAATTTCCTAAAATTTTAAGAACTTCATCATAACTCATGCCAAGTTTTACTCCACCTGCAATAACAAATTCATCATCAGATAAATATTTATCTCTACTAAAAGGAACTGCCTTAAAACATTTATCTGCAGAAGATTTTAAATTGCTTGCATCATTATTTTGTCTTTTATAAGAAATCAATTGAAGATATGCCTGACCGTTTTGTTCCCTGCGATAAAAGGTGCTTTCTGCCTTTACGTGTTTAATATCAGAAGGTATTAGTGAGGTATCAAAAATATAATCCTCAGGACTAATATCTAAATCCTCACCCCAAAAATATACATCAAAAGCAGCAGTTATACTTCCATCACTATTATATGAAAGTTCTTTAAGATAATGGGGATCTGAGCCATCAACAAAACTCCACCCTGTGGGTACATATTCCTCTGTATTAGCATCATAATTAAAATATGATGTTCTTTTTTTGCCAATAATAGTGCGATTAAAATACTTCTCAATATATGGAGTAATATCTACAAACTTAACATTCCAATAGTCATTTCTTAAGAATGTCTTTTCATCTCGCGAAGCCTTCATGTATCCAAAAAGCACAAGTTCATCTTCTGATATTTCATTTGGATTTGAAAAGTTACTAAAAAAGCGCATATTCTCTAAATCTTTCATTAGGTAAAAATATTCTTTTTTTAATTCAAGAGGTACTTCATTAATTTGGGTCAGCTCTGAGGCATTTTGAGTATTAGAATTTGTTTTTATTGAATTATTTTCTGAAATTTTATTTCTGCTATTCTTTATTGATATAACTACAATGAGAGCTATAACTGCAATAGCAAAGGTACTAATTGTGATGACCTTTTTTTTACAGTTTGTTATGCTTTTAATTTTTGATTTGATTTCCTCATACTTCATAGTTTGCCTTTAGAGAGTGTATAAACAATATAGACTCCCTTAAAACCCACCCCCTTCCTTACTATACTATTTATGTATTTTATAATTTAAATGGTTTTACAAGTATATACAATAATGTAATTTAATTATATGGAATTATAACATTAATTTCAACATAATGTATGAAGCTGAGTAAATTTTATATGGCGAAGCAGTAGCCGTTATTTCCCAACTAAATGAAGATGCGGATATTGCGGATGGCAGCCATCGGATAGGGTGATTCTTAGATTAAGGTGGGGCCTTCTTATATATTATGAATTAAACATATAATTGAACTGATGGACTATTAATAATATAATTTAAATTATAAGATTGCGTAAATGGAGGGGATTTTGCTTGAAGCCAAAGATTGGAATAACATGTTACATGGATACTGTTTCAAATGTAAAATACAATATGCTTAGTACATTTAATACTAATGCTATATTAAAGGCTGGGGGAAGTCCTGTTATTTTTCCTGCAAGCAGTGATGATGAGGTTATTTCAAATTATTTAGATATGGTTGATGGGGTTTATTTTACAGGGGGGGAGGATATTTCGCCAATTCTTTTGAATGAGGAGCCTTCACCTTATATAGGAAAGCTTTCCTATGATAGGGATATATTTGAGATAAAGCTTTTTAAAGAAGCTGCTAAAAGGGATATCCCAATACTTGGAGTTTGCAGGGGTATACAGCTTATAAATATTGCAGCAGGGGGGAAAAACTATCAGGATATTTACAAGGAACATGAAGGTGCAAGTTACCACAACCCTAAAGCTGATATGCAGGATTATTTTCATAATGTATATCTTGAAAAGGGCAGTATAATCAGTGAGATTTATAAGGATTTTAATAATAGGCTTATGGTTAATTCTTCCCATCATCAGGCGGTAAAAATTCCTGCAGAGGGTTTTAAAGTTACAGGCAGGGCGAAGGACAATATAATTGAATGTATAGAATCTACAAAAAATACATTTATACTTGCCACTCAGTGGCACCCTGAATACCTTCAAGAAAAGCATGAAGAAGGACTTCTTATTTATAAGCGTTTTATTCAAGAGGCAGAAAAATATGCATACAAAACAAGGAACGTTCAATAAATAATATTTGATATTAAAAGGGACTGCTGCACTAAGGGATTTACATACAATATATTGATTGCAAATTTAAAGTTAGCACAATATATTGTAGAATTTATTCTTAGTACGATAATCCCTTTTTAATATGACTCTTCTTTAAAATTTTCCTCTTATTTCAATACCCTTTTCTGTTCTTATAATAAATTCACTATAATTGTCCCATTGAAAATCATAATAAACTGGGGAGGTGTTTTGCCAGAATATTACGAGGGATAATTTATCAGGGCTTTGAGGACCTTTCATTACAAATATGCCAGAGTTTTTATCACCTTTTAATATAACGTCATCCGTCATTATTCCCTTTAATGTTATAGCTATAGGAAGCTTTGAGGATATTTCTGAAAGATATTTGTTATTTTCAGGGTTCCCAATAATCAGAAGATTATTGTTATTCTTGTCATAATCCGTAAGATCAATGTCCTTCTTTATTTTAATTTTAACTTTATATTCTTGTTCAAGGTTTTCTTGTATACTTTTAATAAACGCATTTACATTATCATTTTCATCTTTAGAAAGGTTTGAAGGCTGAACAATTAAAATATCTTCGCCGTTTATAACTTTTAGCATGAAACTTCCAATGGTAAGTCCTACTTTTTTTTCTCTTGTTTTTAATTCATCTTTAAGCATTTCTATGTTAAGGAGTCTTCTTTGCTCTTCTGTTGGTTCAAGATTTATTGGATTATAGTCCTTTGATGTAATTGCAGTTTTAATATTATTTTTTATAGCTTCTCCTGAAACTTCTCCTACGACATCTAAAAATCCTTCAATTGTAGCATTTTTATATAAATATCTATTGAAATATGTTTGCATAATTTTAGTGAACTTTTCTTCTCCAACTTGACTTCTAAGATCTTCAAATACAATTGGAGCTTTCCTATATATAGTTTCTGTATATTCATGAAAATCTTTATATTTATCAACACTGGTATTGAAAGAAGTTGAGGAATTTGGATAGCGCATACTCATACTACTTCTTATTTTCATAAGAACCCCATTTTGTGAATACTTTCCGTCTTTCTTTTCATAATATAATGCTGTTGAAAATACAGTGAGTGATTCATCCAGAAAAGGCTCCATAAATTCATTATTCCCAACACAAACATACCACCATTGGTGCCCTGCTTCATGAACCACGGCTTCTTCCTCCCAACGTGAATAACCTGTGTCATCATCAGGCCCATGTGAATATTTTGGCATTTGAATCAGCTGTGGGTATTCCATTGCTCCACCTGAAAGATAGGTTTCTACTATATCAAATTCAGGGTAAGGGTATTTCCCAAATGTTTTGCTGAAAAAATCTATAGAATCTGCTGCAATATCAAGCATCTTAATTGCGTTATCTTTAGAACCCTCTTCTAAGTTATCTGAAGTTATATAAAAACTGTTTATTTTAATATCATTTACTTCCTTTGATATAACTTTGAATTTTTCACTCATCATAAATACAAAATCTCTTACGTTTTCTGCTTTAATTTTAGTTGTTTTAATATCATCTTTTACATTTTCTGAAATTACAACCCCTGTTGAAGCTATTACAACATTTTTATTTGTATTCAGGGTTATATCATAGTTTGCAATATCACTGTAGTTTGATTCACCAACTGGATAGAATGGGTTCTCATCCCACTTATTTGTTTTTACATCATATATTGATAATATAGGATACCAGTTAGATATATAATATACATCATTATTATATCCAAGTCTGTTATAACCCTGTGGAATTTTTAATGTAAAGCTTATTTTAATTTCAATTTCCTCATTTTTCTTTAGAGGAGTTTCAAGTGGAAACTTTAGAATTTGATTATCCTGTGTAAATTTTACTTCTTTACTGTTAACTAATACCTTTTCAATGTTTATATCCCCGATTTGTTCTTTAGGAAGTTCTTTACCTTCTGCTCTAAATACAGGTGAGGGCATTGTTTCAAAACTGCTGTAGGAATCAGGGTATAGATGAAAAACTAAATCTTTAAGTGCTGTATCATAGGGATTTGTAAATTTAACGGTTTCATCAACCTTTAAACTTTTATCCTGTTCGCTAAAAGTAATATTCATATTGTAAGATGTAATTTTATCTTTTTCTTGGGCAAAAACGAGATTTGATGCTGACAGCAAAAGAATAAATAGTATAGTTGTTATAAGAGTTTTAAGTTTCTTATTTTGCATAAAAAAGTTTCCCCCCTTATTTTTTATTAATATGAATGGGATAATTATCCATGTAATAATTATAACGTTTATGTAAAAATAATACAATAGTGGGGGGATACTATAATATTAAACAGATGGCTGACACATACTCAATGCCATTAAGTTAAATATAAATAAAAAAAATAAACCGTCTAGCCGACGGTTATAATCTTATATTATTTTTCTTTTTAAACTGCGAATAGAAAATTCATGCTCCCCAAGTATTTCTTTAATAGATTTAGTATCTTCTTCCAAATTGGAAACTCGATTATCTATGCTGTCAAGTTTTTTGTTTACTTGTTCAAAGTTTGATTTTGTTTCTGTTCTAAATTCAGTTAAATCTGCTGTTTGATTATAAACTGCATCCAATTTTTTCTCAATACGCAATTGACCTTCTTGAAATTGTTCTTGATTTTTCTGCAATGTTTCTTGATTTTTACCTATCTGATCAACTTTTGATGATAGTCCTGATAAAACATTTAATATTTTTTCTTCGTTATTCACTATATCACCTTCTAATTTAGAATATCAAAAATATATTAATTAAATTATACCTTAATTATATGGTATTTTCAATTCCAATGCGGCAGGAAAAATGTACCACAGGCTGTTATGTGCAAGATGAAAAATAGGGATACGGATGGTAGCCACTGGGTAAGGTGATTCTTAAACTTAGGTGGAAACCTCTTATGAGGAATGCCTTCTCCAATTAAGCCTTAGAAGAGTCGATCCAGGCGGATAAAGTCTATAGGTAAGTGGCAGACTAAGGGTGTAAAATTCTTAGCTTGCCATTTATTTTTTGAGATAAATTTAAAAGAGTTCAAAATAGCGAACTTTGCTTAAAATAAATATGGGGGAATGTTCAGCATATAACGATGTATAAAATAATATTATTAATAATATATTGATTATATACGAATGATATGTTAGTATGATATCATAATTTACGTTATATAAAGGAGAAAAAATATGAAAGTCAGAAGAATATTCGTTGAGAAAAAACCTGGCTTTGATGTGGAGGCAAAGAAACTTTTAAAAGAACTTAAGGAAGGGCTTAAAATTCAAAATATTGATGATTTAAGGATTTTAAACAGATATGATGTGGAAAACATCTGTGATGAAGATTTTGCTCGAGCTAAAAACACTATATTTTCAGAAAAAACTGTAGATTTTATTTATGATGAAGAAATAAAAATAAATGAAGGATGCAGAGTATTTGCCTTTGAGTATCTTCCAGGGCAATATGATCAAAGGGCAGATTCTGCGGGGAAATGCATTAAAATATTAAATGAAGAAACAGACAGCATAGTAAAATATGCAAAGGTAATTCTTATCTATGGAAATATTTCAAACAGTGAATTTGAAAGGATAAAAGCTTTTTGCATAAATCCAGTGGATTCAAGAGAAGCATGCTTAGATAAGCCTGAAAGTCTTGCTTTCAGGTATAGTGTGCCCTATGAGGTTGAAACGATAAACGATTTTATTTACATGTCAAATGAAGAAATTCAATCTTTTTTATTAAACAATAATCTTGCTATGAGCTTTGAGGATTTAAAATTTTGTCAGGAGTATTTTAGAAGTACAGAAAAAAGAAATCCTACCATTACTGAAATAAAGGTTATAGATACCTACTGGTCAGATCATTGCAGACATACTACATTTAATACTTCTGTTGAAGATGTGAAAATTGAAGATGGCTTATATACAAATCCAATAAAAAATGCTTATCGGGAGTACTTAAATTCAAGAAAGTTTGTTTATAAAGATAAAAAGAAAAATATTAGCCTTATGGATTTAGCAACCATAGGAATGAAGGAGCTTAAAAAGAGGGGCTTTTTAGATGACTTAGATGAGTCAGATGAAAACAATGCCTGTACTGTAAATATTGATGTAGATGTGGATGGAAGAGTAGAAAAATGGCTCCTGCTTTTTAAAAATGAAACCCATAATCATCCAACGGAAATAGAACCTTTTGGCGGCGCTGCTACCTGCCTTGGAGGAGCAATTAGAGATCCTTTATCTGGGAGAGCCTATGTTTATCAAGCTATGAGGGTTACAGGAAGTGCGGATCCAAGACGCCCTATCGATGAAACACTTAAAGGGAAACTTCCTCAAAGGGTTATAACTACAAAAGCATCAGATGGCTACAGCTCATATGGAAATCAAATTGGCTTAACAACAGGCCATGTAGAGGAAGTTTATCATGAGGATTATGTGGCAAAGCGAATGGAAATTGGGGCTGTAATTGGAGCTGTGCCAAAGGAAAATGTAGTAAGAAAAACGCCTGAAGCTTCAGATGTAATTATTCTTCTTGGGGGAAGAACAGGAAGAGACGGATGCGGCGGTGCTACAGGCTCATCTAAAAAACATACGGAGAAATCAATAGTAAACTGTGGAGCTGAAGTTCAAAAAGGAAATGCTTTAATTGAAA
>ENA-UOOK01004925-UOOK01004925.1-fermentation-metagenome-genome-assembly--contig:-NODE-4925-length-13842-cov-11.328498_pt1 | contig 13842 bp, 6 predicted proteins | sample MGYA00245777_ERZ724023 | MGnify/ENA primary metagenome ERZ724023 (study PRJEB28704, sample SAMN03018312) | fermentation metagenome | biome: anthropogenic terrestrial biome; feature: soil; material... | reverse complement strand
GTGTGCCCCACCAACCCATACTTAGCCCGGGTTGGTATTTATCATCGAAAGGCTGATGTACCCAATGATGAAGTATCAACCGGTTCACGCCGTCAGCAAAAGCCCCGTCTGCGGATAATTTCAAAAATGCCGGGTCTTCCGTCCATTTGCTGAGTTCAGGTTCTCCGGTAAAAGCCTCGGCACCGACAACGGTCTTTCCGGCAGCCCGGGCTGCCGCAGGAACCAATTGATTGATTTCCCCTTTAGAGAATGTCCAAAACTCTCCCATCGGCAAATCGGCCAATGCTGCTCCCTGTGGAGTACTGAAGGGGCCACCGTAGGGTTCAAATTGAAGTTTCAGCTTTGCTTTGTGCAGCAGGTCTCTCGCAATCTCCCATCCTTTTTCAAAATAAAGTTGGTTGATTACATCCTGATAATCCCATATGAAACGTTTGGTTGCGTCCTCGCTTTCTATTATTCTTTTTACATCGCCTTGCCATCCATGAATGATCAACGGACTGAAAGTTGTTATCCAAGGAATCGGATCATATCCTTTTCGCTTCATAAATTCTTCCCGAAAAGTTTCGCTCCAATTTTGTTGTCGGGCTTCATAGCTATCTATCAATATATGTTTAAACGATTTACCTAAATAGGTACCGATATGTTCTTTTAATGGATTGAGAACTGTTTTCCAATGAAACTTATTATATTCTGCGGTTATTTTATCTACTTCATAAGATTTTCCCATTAGATCGTCAGGCAATGGATGTGGATCAGCCATAGTAGGGGCATGACCGATTCGGAAAATAATCCAATCTCCTTTAGGCGCTTCCCATTCTAATTTTCCTGACTCATCCATTTTGTCAGTAAGATTAATAATTTCTTTTAGCATGACTATTCTGTCTGTAGGTATTGCAATTACCGCAATATCTTTATAAAGAGTTGCTTTTCTTTTGGAACTTCCCCAATCGAGAGTACCGGGTAGATCCGGTTTTCTCAAAGTCAACGAAATCATTTTGCCGCCAATAATCGATGTTTCGCTCCATACAATCTGCTGCATGCTCCGTTTCTCATCAATCCAGGGACCTCCGGTAGTCGCATATCCCGGAGTATTATGCAATCCTATTTCCAACCCTAATCTTTGCGCTTCTTCCGCCGCAAACCGGATGGCTTTCCAATAGGCCGGACTGCGAAAAATTTGTTCCGGCCAGGGATTGTTTAGCATAGGTGCATGGCTCTCCTGTACGGAAGACGTAATATTAAAGATGGTCGCTCCTCCGATTCCGGTATCTTTCATCGCATCCAGATCCTTGGTAATTCCTTCCTTAGAAAAATTCGGCCCCATCCAGTGCCACCAAACATAGGGTTTTACATTCGTTGGCGGATCGAGGAATCTATTTTCCAGTGGGTCGGCTGTGACAATGCTCTTTTGGGCAAAACCAATCCTACAAGAAACCATCAAGCAAATCAAGCAAAAAAAAAGAATTTTTTTCATCAATCTATTAATTTATGATTTTATATTAAGAATGTTACATACAGACGTTCGGAATCTTCGTATTTAATTTTGGGGGGAGGATTTTAAAGTAGGTGCGGGTGGAGAATCCGCATCTACTGATTAGGTAATAATTATCGTTATTGTTAAGGAACAAGTTCCTCAATGAAAAACGCCTTGCTATCCTTAGGATTGTTAGCGGTTATTATTCTCATATAATTCAGATATAATGTATGCGTTTCCGGATCAAAAGTAGAAATACCTTCGGCTACTCCATGATCTGCCGAACTTCCACCTTCACCCCTTGTTTGATCATTATTATAGATCGTATAAGGGTTCACGCTGTCTTCCTGTCCTTTTCCGTAAAATCCTGTTACGGTAACCGTATTGTTAGAGTTGATTTCTAATTTAAACTGATGAATAGGAGGGGTGGAAAAATATTCCGTAAGGAAATTCGTACCACCTAGTGCATTGAAGCATCCGAATCGATTGCAATCCAATACCGTAATTGTTTCCTGATTAATTGCCCAGAGCAATTTTTGGAGTTTCCAGTCATACGCCGCCGTGCTCCATTTACCGGAGGGCAAGTCATAGTTTAACCGCGCCCTTGGTTCGTCTTTTACCATATAAACAACCATTTGACTCTGAAGGGTATTGGATTGAAGGGTATCAATACCTCCATCAGGAAGAAATAATGTCGAGACATAAAGAATATCATCCGGATGAAGCAACCTGTTGCCTGCTCCCGTCAAATTGGTAACAGCTCCTGCATTGGGTTCTTTAACGTAAACGATCGTCTCATCTCCCACCTTTTTATACCGGATTTTCGTTGCAATACTTCCTTCCGGCGCTGCTTCCCATGTTAGTGTTACACTACCGATTGTAACAGGAGAGTTATCCCTACTGCCTGCTTCAGGACTATAACCAGTCATCATGATCCCCGTGAGTTTCCGGGTTTTGTTTTTTAATTCGGCAGCACGTTGTGCTCCATAAGGCGTACCGGAGGCAATTACAGGAGAAGATTGATTACCGGATGAGTTTTTATTAACCAATTCGAAAGTATATTGGACGCCTTCCGTCAAATCGGGAATATAAACCGAATCTTTTTGCCAGCCTTCTTCTCTCCTAACAAGTTCAACTTCAACAGAGTTCTTTTTGTCGTTCCAATAAATCACTACGGTTTCGATCAACGGATCGGGATTTTGTTCCCATGAAAGAAGTACACGTTCGTAACCCGGACGAACCTGGACATTTCGCATGCTACCAACGGTGCTTTCCATGGGGAGCCGTTTCAATTTCAGGGCTCGTGCGGTTTCAGGTGGAATAGCTTCTCCAGCCACAGTGGGTTTGACATACCAGTAAATGACAGATTCTTCCCCTTTAGCAATACCCCATTCCTCCAACTGTATATCCAGGTTTGCGGATGATACTTTTATAGAAAGATTAGAAGCGGTATAAGTTCTAGGCGAAGATAGATCTTCCGCTTTACTTAAGTATAACGTATACCCTCCTGCAACGGAGCCGTTAGTCACCGCCCATGAAAAAGGAACTTCCGAGATGTGGTTCAAATCAATAGTCGGCTCATCGGTTGCAGGCGATGACAAACTAATAGAGGGAACAGTTTTGTCCGGATCCTCGTCATTTCCACATGACCAGAGTTCCACGCTCAAAAGAGCAATAAAAAGAATAACATACTTTTTCATTTGAATAATTATTTTTTAGTTTACGAATTTTTTTAGTTTAAATCGGAAAATAAATCGAGTTTTATCTTTGCCAGGTAGACGGACGTTTTTCCTTCATGAGAAGAGTAATAGGAAACCCATAATTCATTTCCGTTAATAAGTAAGCCGGGATAACTGGTGTCACCTCCACTCGGCAAATCAAGAATTTTACGCAAAACCCCTAATTTATTCATTAGAAATAAACTCGTTAAAGTTTTATTATCGCGCGTAAAGCGCGTACCAATAATGAATTCATCATCTTTAAATGGGATCATATTCGGTCCACCTAAGAATAACGGAATCATAGTACCACTTCCTAAATCCAAATACAACTCTTTCCATTCCCATGTTACATAGGGTGGGGCGGATAGTCCCAATAAACCAACTGCTTCACGACGCATTAATATCAGCATTTTCTTATCTGCGTTAATATAGACGGTCGATTCACCCGGTACGTTGCCAACATTCAACGACGATACCAAGTCGTAATTTATTCCGTCTATGGTTTTTACAAGAGATACCTTACTATGTATATTATTTTCTTTACTGTAAACAACTCCGTATCCTTCTCCATTAAACCATGTGAGACGCCACAACCAGTCATAATTTGACCGAATTGCATTATCTACATTTATCGGAATCGGTTGGGAAAACCGATTATGTTCACGATCAAGAAATGAAACATGGGTCAGTCTTTGCAATACGTCGTATATTGTTCCGCCCATCAGCACCATCAATTTTCCGTCGGGAGTAATAGAAAGTTTGGGGTCGCGAAGGTCGTATTCTTTTTTTTCCAACAATGCAAATGACACCCAATTCTCTCCGTCCGATGACACAAGAATTCGTATTTTCCCTTTTCCCGATCCGTCATCGGCGGGAATATGAGCCGTTCCTTCCCTGAAAGTGCAATAATATTTACCTTCATACCGTATTAAATCGGTAAAGGCATTATGAGGAGCGTAGTCCCATATTTTAGTTACCTTGATAGAATTAAAATTCCTCGGACGCCGTTTCAATCTCAGCGTTCTTGGATTCGGCGTGACGACGAATTGATCTTCGGTCGGCTCCACCGTCCAATAAATGGTTGCTTCCGCTTCCCCTGTATAATTCCATTCTTCCAAGGCAGCATCCAGTTCCTCGGCGGTTATTTCTTTCGAGAGCACATCGGAAGTAAAGGTAGCCGGAGCAGTCAAATCTTCGGCTTTACTTAAATATAAGGTATATCCGCCTGTAATTGTACCGCTAACCGTCCATGAAAAGGTTACTTTTTCAACGCCGCTCAGATCAATGGTTGATCCTTCGTCCTCAGGAGCAGACAATGTAATGACCGGAGCCGCTTCGGAAAGCCGTTTTACCTTCAGCTTTCTTGCGGTTTCAGGCGGAATAGCTTCTCCAGCCACAGAGGGTTTGACATACCAGTAAATGATCGCTTCTTCCCCTTTAGCAATACCCCATTCCTTCAACTGTATATCCAGGTTTACGGATGATACTTTTATAGAAAGATTAGAAGCGGTATAAGTTCTAGGCGAAGATAGATCTTCCGCTTTACTTAAGTATAACGTATACCCTCCTGCAACGGAGCCGTTAGTCACCGCCCATGAAAAAGGAACTTCCGAGATGTGGTTCAAATCAATAGTCGGCTCATCGGTTGCAGGCGATGACAAACTAATAGAGGGAACAGTTTTTTCCGGATCCTCGTCATTTCCACATGACCAAAATCCCATGCTCAAAAAAGCAATAAAAAGAATGACATACTTTTTCATTCGAGTGACTCTTCATCATTGGTAATTTAATGCATTATTTCGATGATGGTACCTGCAATATGCCTTGTCCCTCCATCCTTGTTGAAATAATAGACTATCAGTATCCTATTCTTATCCAACTGAACGGACCAGGGATAGCCGATATCCGCATTACCTCCGTCTTCACGCAGGATAATTTCAGGAGTTGTCCTAAAATCGGTGCACTCCGGATTTAAGATACGGGCGCGGATGCCATAGGGCTCATGCCGGTATCCATATACAAGAAGTACCTTGTTGTCAGATAGCCGTAATGCTTGTAAAGGGTGCCCTTGGAAGCCCATCTTTTCCCAAGGTTGAAAACTCTTACCCCCATCCGTCGATCGGGCGATGCAGGCTTCGTCATCCAAGTCTGCAGTACGCATAAAAGCGATAAGATCCCCTTTGGAAGTGATATATAACGAAGTTTCGCTGAATGTAGCATTCTTGTCGGTTGCTACGGGGCATGAATAATGCCATGACTTGCCGTTATCTTCCGAAACGAGTAGGTGAGTGGAAGTCTTTCTCGGGGCATTACAGTCGTTGACGGCAACAACCCAATATATCCGTCCGTTACGGTCTTCTACCAATGCACCGCGATTATACGCCGGTAGGGGGCTGCCCATTGCATTTATATATATTTCCGTGGATAAATGTGGCGGATAAATCGGTCCTTTCCATGTTTTTCCATTATCGGAAGAGCGCAATAAATAACCTCCCAGAAATATGGCTCGATCGTCTGCTGTAAGAAAGGGACTTTTAAGATTTTGCAATCCTTCCGGACGGACAAAGGCCCAACCATAGCTGGTACACAGTAATGTTCCATCCCGTAAACTCAGCAAGCAGGGATCTTGGGAGCCGCCAAAAGAGTGAGCGTAGAGCAATTCCGGCTCTTGACTCCACGTCTCGCCGTCTTTCGACCGAATCAGCATTAGATAGCTATTCGGATCAACGTGATTAGTTCCCGACTCTTTAAAAACTTTCCGATCAGGAGCCCGCCGGAATGCAAGCAAAAACTCTCCTTTTTTTCCTTTTATCACAGATGGGAAGGACGAATAATACAGAGAGTTTTCATAAATGACGATATCTTTGATCTTGCGAGCGCCGGCCTCACCGATTAAATTTTGTGTTTGACCTATCGCTCCACCTACATTCCAGAAACTTAGAATAAATGCTCCTAAGAGCATCCAATTAGTGATTTGTTCTCGTCTCATTGAAAAGTGCTTTTTAATCATAAAATCCTACTGAAAATTCGGATAAATGTGTGTAAAGATTTGGTCCGGCAGTCATATATACTCGAATATATCTTGTTTTAATCGGATTTTGAAGATTGAAAGTTTGTACTCCCACGACATCCGCAAGTTTAAAGGACTCGCAATCTATCCAATTGCTACCATCTATACTTTGTTGAATAGTAAAATCGGTAAAATCATTTTGCTTCTGATCGCTCCTTGAGGTGAGTTCTACAACAGATACCGTAACCGTTTTCTTCATGTCATATGCTAACCAATGTGGGTACCCCGGCATTTCTCCAATGTGCTGTGTATGCCAATAAGTCGAAGCATCGCCGTCAATCGTCTTTTCAGGTGCTCCATTAGGTAATTGTCCGGTAGATTCGTAGGAATCTGCTGTTGCTGTCCAATCGGATCTATCAACTATAATTAATACCTTTTGAGCTTTAAAGTCAGTATAAAAAGTATCAATGGCCGTGGGTTCGGGTACAAATAATGTTTGGTATTTTAAACCTGAAGCAAAATCATTGAGAGTAGTGATTGTTTCAGACATTGGAACTTTTTTAGTAATCTTATGTCCATCTACATTCATATAAACTAAATTACAACCGACACCCTGATCAACAGCAGCAGACCAATTAATCGTTAAATTTCCGTGTATAACAGGTGTCATACTCACAATCGCCCTATTAATAAGAGCTTCCTGAAATCTATTTCCATAAACTTTTCCAGATACTTCAAAGGGTAATGATTGATGTCCATACTTATCGGTACTGATAAATTGAAAGATATATTCTTTTTCTACCATGTTTTCCAACATTTTATGATAAATACCAGTCTGATTATTAACTTGTATCTCTGTGGAATCAGCGAGGTCATTCCAAAAAATATAAACAGTTTCAATTCGTTGAGATCTTATAAAAGCTTCAAGTTGAATCCGTCCCTTTCCTGCATTTGTAGCAACACTATCAATTTTTGCGGCATAAATGGTTTCTCCTTCGTCTAAATATGGTTGATGTAAATCATTCATTTTGGAACAAGAAAATGTAAAAAAAATGAATGCCCCTAATATATAAACTCGATTACTTAGTTTCATAATATTTATCTTTTTATTATAATATCACCGGTTATCGCCATATACTTTTAATTCGCTTATTTGAAAATTATCTCCACCAGCCCAAGTTTGGGTAACTTTAATTCGAATGTATCGTACTTTAGGATTTGATGGAGAACAAACAAAATCTTCGCCATTGATGGCTACATTTCTATCTTCATCATTATATTGTCCAAAGGGTAATCCTGAAGGCTTAACCGATGTGCAATCCATTAACTTTGCCCAATTATTCCAATCGCCTGTTTGGTCAAGTGTTTGACATCCATATACTTCAAACTTTTTAGGGTTGCCTTCCGCGAAAATAAAACCGGTACGCTGGAAAAGCCTTACACGACTAATTTGACCTGTAACCCCAAAATCAATTGTAACAGAATGTGGCCAAATTCCAGTTCCCCCAGGAGAACTGAATCCTTGATCCCCAACTATTCCATCCCACATATGCTCCATTATCCATCCATAAGTGCTTGGTTGATCCCCAGGCAGCAATATAGCTTTGAATTTCAAACGATCAAATTCCGTCTCGTAAATAGGAGTCAAGGTAAAATATTTCGTTTCGCTCCGATTTTCCCAGCGATCTTGAATATAGATACCAAATGCTGAAGGAATTGTATCCATACCACGACAAGCGCCATCACCCTGAATCACTGTAGAATAAAATGTTTCAATTGGAACATATTCATCGTTATCATCCTGTTTTAAAATAACTACCGATATTTCTGCACGGGACGGATTTTCCCAATAAGCATGTACTCCGCCAAAATCCGCCACCAAATCCACTGTTTCACCGATAGAGGTAACAGGCGCTTCAAGTGGGGTAATTGAGACATCTACTCCAACCGATTCGTTTTTGCTTCGATCGACTGCAATTATTTTTACCTGTCGCTCTTTCGTATCGCCAAATCCTTCAACCTTCAAAGTATCTGTATAAAGAGAAGCACGCGACTCATTCATTACGCCATCATCTTTCAAAGAATAGACAGCTTTTACATAAAGCAAATCTTCATCCTGAGGTAATTTGTAGGTTAGAATAGCTCCCCCCGGAGTGTTTTTGACTTTTACATCGGAGATGGGATCAGGAGCAATCCGATCTATGGGTTGTTGTCCAACCGGTTCTTCAGTACAAGCAAAATAAGAAGGAATAAGAGCGAATAAATATAAAAATATTTTTATTTTTTTCATTGCTTCCATTTTTTGACGTTTAATAATGTTACCATCCATAGTTCTGCAGAAGTTTATTATTTATAGTAATATCATTTTCCTTGATTGGCCAAAAATAATCCTTGACGGTAAATTCCACAGGTTCTTTAGCTACTGTCACCAGATGATAAAAATCTTCAGGATTTTCGCCCATGATATTCCAGCCTTTGGGCTGATCATTTAAAACGTTAATCTCTTTCCAACGGCGAATATCCCAAAAGCGTTTGCCTTCGAATGCCAATTCTATCATACGTTCACGGTGTATAATTTGCCGCAATCCGTCTTTCGTATTCGGTTTATTCGGATTGACGGAATAGTTTTGCCATGATTCCTTAACCCCTTTCAATCCGGCACGTGCCCGGATCAAATCCAAATAATGGTAAACCTCATCACTCGGGCCATTCACTTCATTCAAGGCTTCCACATACATTAAATAAAGATCAGCCAGACGAAGAATAGGAAAAGGATAATACTCACTACTGTAAGTAGTCGCGGTCAACGCATCTTTGAAACTATGCATCTTTTTAACAGAATATCCTGTAATGGAATAACCACTTCCGCCCTGAAATCCGGAATAGCCCAGATTTAAGAAATCACAATATTTTACATTAGATGGAAAACTATAATAGCCACTCCCGAAGTAAATTCCTTTGTCAAACCCAAGACTCGCATAAAAACGAGGTTCGCGGTTATAATGCAAGTATACTGTGCGTTCATTTTCCTTTATATAATATATGTCATCTCCTGAAGATGGTTCAGGTCTGATCTTATACCGATTCTTATACCATCCATTATCCATCCATTGAGTGTCTTCTTCAATCGGAACGCCGTTAGCAGAATAATATGCTTCAGCTATCTTTAGTGTCGGCGCCCATTGGCTTGTTACATTACCCACTGTTTCCGAAGACAAACGCAAAATTCTTGCATGTGCTTGGCTTGAAAGAAAATGGCTATCATGATTAGTACCTCCCCATATCAATTCCTTATTCCAACGGTCACAAATTGACTGGCGATAAGTTGTTTGAAGCTTCAAAGGCTCCGGAGAGAGAAGTACTTGGGGATCTATCAGGTCATACAGCGCTTTATTCTGTGCATGACAGGCATCGATCGCCTCCTTGCATGCATCGGCAGCAAGTTTCCATTTGTTGGAATCATAGGTCTGTGGAAACAGATGCTCTCCCCGTGCATCAACCATATTCGCATAATCCGTATTTCCGTTGAACAATGGGCTTGCCGCAAATAACAAGACTCGGGCTCGCATACCCAATGCGATCAGTTTATCAGCCCGTCCCGCCTCAGTTCCTTCAACAATATTCTCCGGATCAGGTAAATCAACAGCAGCCTCTGCCATTAAATCAGTAATATATTCCACGACAGCATCAATCGGTTCCCTATATACTTTGATTTCATTTATTTCCGCAGAGACAGGGAGGTTTTGATCAACTATAGGAATAGGTCCATAACACATGAATAGATAAAAGTGATAATACGCTTTCAAAAATTTCACTTCGGCAATCCATCGTTTTTTTTCGTATTCTGGCAAATCATATACTTCATTAATATTTTCAAGAAAAATATTACAATCTCTGATACCTATCCATAGAGGGGTTGCAGAATTCTCACCATCCCAAAAATTGAGGATAGGATTTGTAACGGACTGGAATCCTCTTGCAATCAAACTATTTTGCCAATTAGGCCATCCACCACTTTCATAACGTTGCCATGTTTCATCACCTCCGTTCATTGCAGGATCAGTGTTTACAGATCCAACCGGCGGACGATAACTATAACATGTAAATAAAAATTTTTCAGCTTCCGTTCTGTTTCGAAATGCATAATCAATAGTCGCAACATTATCGGGGACAATGTCTAAATAATCGCAAGAGTTTATCATAAGCATGATAATGCCGAATATTAAAACAGCTATATTTTTTAATTTCATAAAAGTCTGATTTTTAAAATGAAAATTGAATGCCCAAATTAAATACTTTTTGAACTGGATATCCCAATCCATCTCCTCCCATTTCCGGATCCCATAATTTAAATTTGCGAAACGTCAGAAGATTTGTTCCACTAAAATAAAGCCTGAGGTTACTGATGCCAGCCTTTTGAGTGTTTGCTTGAGGCAGTGCATAACCAAACTCCACCGACTTTAGCCGAAGGAACGAACCATCCCTCATAAACCAAGTAGATTGTTGTTGATTATTTACAATATAGGTTTCTGAAAGACGTGGCCATACAGCGTATAAATCACGATTGCTTTCAGACCAATGGCTGTCAGCATAAGCTTTCAACAAAGCACCTTGACCACCAATAAAGGGGGCTGTGCTAATTCTATTATCGACGTCTTGGACATCAATAAAAAAAGATTCTCGAGCTAATCCTTGGAAGAAAAAGGAAAGATCGAAACTTTTCCATCCGCAAGATAAGCCAAATCCATATACAATTTCAGGATTGGTTGGATATCCTATTGGTACTTTATCCAATTCTGTAATTTGTCCATCCTTGTTAATATCTTTATATTTAATATCACCTGCTTTATAATCACCAAATTGAGTTGGCGAATTACGGATTTCTTGTTCATCGACAAAAAGGCGTTCTGCGACGTAACCCCAACTTTGATTTAAAGGATAACCAATATGGGATTTCCACGGTGTTTCTGAATAATCAGGCTCTTCATAAACTTCAAACTTGCTTGTTGCATAGGTGAAATTTGCTAGCCCAGATAACCAACAATTTTTATTGAACGAATGATTATAGGATAATGATGCATCAATTCCTTTACTGGAGGCCTCGCCCACATTAGCTCTAACAGTCGCTTGAAGTCCCATTGTTGTAGGAATCGAGCGATTCATCAAAATATTTGAACGATACTCATGAAATGCATCAATCTGGATATCCAAATCATTCCAAAGTCCTACTTCAAGGCCTAAATCTATTTTTTTTGCTATTTCCCAGGTAATTAAATCATTAGGGTATCGAGATATAGAAACACCCTTCAAAGTATATCCTCCTCTGTTCCCGTAAGTACCAAATGAAGACGATCGGGAATCATTATTCATATTGACATTGGATAAGTAGAAGAAACGGTCGTTCACATCACCAATAGCATCGTTCCCGACTAACCCGTAAGTCGTTTTTAATTTTAATTTGTTGAAATTCTTTTTAATATTTTCACTCCAAAAATTCTCATTAGAAACAAGCCATCCTAAACCGATAGAGGGGAAAAAGCCGAAACGCTCTTTTTTGGAAAAACGTTCTGACCCGTTATATCCAAAATTGAACTCTGTAAAATATCGGGATTTATATGCATGAGTTGCACGACCAGCCAAACTAATATTCCTATAAGGAAGAGATTTTTGAAGATCTCCAGCGTTAGCTTGGAATTGTTCTCGCATAGTGAATACTAATAGCCCTCCTAATTCATGCTCCTCGAAAAATATTCTATGCCAGTCCAATGCTGTTTCAAAATAAGTAGTAGATGTAATATTTTTTGTTCCTTCGTTGTAATCGAGATATTCCGTTCCTGATTTCTCGTTAATTAAAGCTAGTATATATTCATCTTTAATTTTATCATACGAAGCAACTTTATAATAAAAAGGGTTATAAAATCGACTCACATCAAAATAAGAATAGCGAGAAGTGTTAAATAAAGCGCGTAGAGAGAGAGCTTTTGTAATAAAATCAAGTTGTTGTTTAAGTTCAAATTGAACATTCATTTGTGAGATCGTATAATCTTTATATCCTCTTGTCATATCTGCATAAGGATTATTATACTGCCCCTTATCATAATTGCCAAATAAAATATGTTGCGCGTATATATGAGTACTGTCAGGTGAATAATATGGTGGAAAAAGAACTGGATTTGTACGCATGACTCTTTTGAATAGTTCTGTACCGCCGTCAATAGGTCCCGTATAATCATCAAAGGATCCATGGAAACGAACGACTGCTTCAGTTGTTGGCGTTATATTAATATTTACATTTGAACGCAACATATAACGCTTAAGATTGATGTTGTTGTTAAAGTTATTCTTTTTATCAACTTTCAGTACACCACTATCATGAATTATGCTTCCAGCCAAATAATAGCGAGCTATTTTGCCACCTCCACTTACATTAAAGTTAAGGCGATGATTATTGGCATAATCTTTAAACAAAATATTATACCAATCATTTGCCGGATATACATATGGATTATCCCCCCTCATTGTATGCTCAATCTTATTTTGTGAATAAGGGGTTGCTGCCTGGGGGTTACGCGTTCTTACGGCCTCATTATGTAATTTCATATAAGTAATCGGATCTGCTAACTCAACCATTTGTGTCGGCATAGAGATAGATTCTTCATACCTAACATTAATTCGGGCTTTACCTTCCCGACCCTCCTTCGTCGTAACGAGTATAACACCATTTGCTCCCCTTGAACCATAAAGTGCACTGGCAGTAGCATCTTTTAAAATGGAGAAACTGGCAATATCATCAGGTTGCATCCGAGCTAAGTCTTCGGTGCTGGATTCATTATTATCAATCAAAATAAGAGGATCTTTTTTATATCCGAAAGTCGTTACTCCTCGAATGAAAAACTCGGCATTATCCCGTCCGGGTTCTCCGCTCCTTTGGTAGGCTATTATACCTGCCATACGGCCGGCTAAAGCGGTTGTCAGATTGCTGGAAGGAATTTTCAATTCATCAGGATTAATAGTCGTTATGGAGCCGACTACACTTTCTTTCTTTTGTTTGCCGAAAGCAACGACAGTCACCTCTTCCAATTCACTTACTTTTTCTTTTAAAATAATATTTACGGTTGCTTGATTATTTACTTCAATAGTTTGCGTTTCATATCCAACAAAAGAGAATTGAAGTTGTGCAAATGACGGAACATCTATGGAATAAATTCCGTCAATATCCGTAATTACTCCTTTAGTAGAACCGACAATCGTGATGGTTACTCCCGGTATGGGATTTCCTTTTTCATCTAAAACTAATCCTTTCACGAGAGTTTCCTTTTTTTGCTGACTAAGTTTTGGCGTTGCTTCCTTTTTATTCAGAAAAATATATTTTCCGGATATTTTATACACAAGCAAAGTATTGCTTGTGATACGATCTAAAATTTCGTTTATACTCCGATTTTTTAATTCTATATTATATCGATGCGTATTGTCTATATCTTCACTTTGATAGAAGAAAGAATAATCGGATTGTTTTTCTATGATAGTAATAATTTCACTTAGTGTTGCATTCTGCGCTTTTACCGATAGTTTTTCATTTTGTGCGTAACTATCGGCAAAACTGTTGCAGATACTTAGCAACAAAAAGATAAAGATAA
>ENA-UOOK01004923-UOOK01004923.1-fermentation-metagenome-genome-assembly--contig:-NODE-4923-length-13851-cov-13.983184_pt1 | contig 13851 bp, 10 predicted proteins | sample MGYA00245777_ERZ724023 | MGnify/ENA primary metagenome ERZ724023 (study PRJEB28704, sample SAMN03018312) | fermentation metagenome | biome: anthropogenic terrestrial biome; feature: soil... | reverse complement strand
TAAGGGTAAATTGCGTTTACTTTATAATTATAAAAAATAAATATGAAAATATTTGTCAGAGGCTTGTATGATATCAATTTTTTGTTTATAATAGTTGATGTGCTTGCGGGCGTGGCGGAATGGTAGACGCGCAAGATTAAGGATCTTGTGATCGATTTTAGATCATGGAAGTTCGAGCCTTCTCGCCCGCACTAATTAGGGATGGAACTTTGGTTCCATCTTTTTTTATCTTAAAAATTAATTACGTTATGAAGAAATTGATTAAGTCGGGTTATAATTGATGTATCAATTTTAAAGGTAAGGAAAATTTCATGGCTAAACGTCGTACACGTAAAGTTCAAAAAAGTTCACGAATCATAATTCGTGTTTTTATCATTTTATTTGTGCTAATTATTGCTTTTGTCGGTTTTAGATATTATAGAAGACAAGCGATCCAGTCAGAGCAGATCAGGCAAGAACAATTGCAACGTCAAGAACAACGGGAAAAGATTCTGAGGCAACATAAAGCATTTATTAATAAGATTGGTCCAATTGCAAAAAGTGTGGATAAATCATATGATCTTTTGCCTAGTATCACTGTGGCCCAGGCATGCCTTGAAAGTAATTACGGTCAAAGTGCCTTAGCACAAAAATATAATAATTTATTTGGTGTAAAGGGAACTAATCCAAATACTTCCGCGATTTTATCTACCCAAGAATATGTAAAGGGTAAGAGAATCAATGTTAAAGCTCGTTTCCAAATTTATGATTCTTATGAAGCTTCCATTCGCGCACATGCAGAACTCTTTCAAAAGGGAACTAGCTGGAATGGTAAGCAATACAGACATGTTGTGACAGCTAAGAATTACCAAAATCAAGCTCGTGCTTTAGTACAAGATGGCTACGCAACTGATCCAAATTATGCGGATAAATTAATTAATTTAATCAAGCAATTTGACCTTGAAAAATATGATAAGTAAAAAGTAACGGCTAAAAAGTGACGTTACTTTTTTGTTATAATGAGAAAGCTATTGTTATTAACAGTTGGAATTTTGTGAAGGGAATTAGAATGAGCGAAAAATCAATTTTAGCTGGGTTAAATCCCCAACAGAAAAAAGCCGTTCAGGCTACTGAAGGTCCACTTCTGGTAGTTGCTGGAGCGGGATCAGGTAAAACTTCCGTCTTAACAAGGCGGATTGCTTATTTGGTAGAAGAAAACAATGTTACGCCTTGGAATATTTTAGCGATTACCTTCACTAATAAGGCTGCAACAGAAATGCGTGACCGTGAGCAAAAACTTTTGGGACCGGTCGCTAATAGTATTTGGATGTCAACTTTCCATGCCCTTTGTGTACGGATTTTGCGGCGAGACGCAGATAAAATTGGTTATAGCCATAACTTCTCGATTGCGGATTCATCAGAACAATTGACTTTGGTCAAGCACATTGAAAAAGACTTAAATATCAATCCTAAAATGTACGATCCGCGTGGCATCTTATCAGCAATTTCCAATGGAAAAAACAATTTGATGACACCTGATGCTTTTGCAAGTAGTGCCTCTTCACCCTTTGACAAGGTTGCGGCTAAAGTTTATAAGGAGTACCAACACCGCTTAAAGCAGGGGCAGATTATGGATTTTGATGACCTGATCATGCAGACTTTGGTATTGTTTAAAAAAGATCCTGCAACCTTACATTTTTATCAGAACAAATTTCATTATATTTTGGTTGACGAATACCAGGATACGAACCAGGCGCAATATGAACTTTGCCACGAACTAGCTGCTCAATATAAAAATATTTGTGTCGTTGGGGATGCAGACCAGTCGATTTATGGTTGGCGTGGAGCTAATATGGAAAACATCGTTAACTTTGAGCATGACTATAAGAAGGCCGGCGTCAAGACCGTTAAGTTAGAGCAAAATTATCGTTCAACTGGTCATATTCTGTCAGCTGCTAATTCCGTAATTAAAAATAATCAAAATAGAAAAGATAAGAACCTTTGGACAGACCAGGGAGCAGGTAAAAAGGTAACTTATTATCAGGCTCAAAGCGGTGACGATGAGGCACACTTTATTATTTCTAAAGTTCAAGAAGAGGTTAAGGACAAAAAACGTTCTTACAAAGACTTTGCCGTTTTATATAGGACAAATGCACAATCACGAACAGTCGAGGAAGCTTTTGTTAAATCAAATATTCCTTACCAAATTGTTGGTGGCCATAAATTTTATGACCGAAAAGAAATTATGGATATCATGGGCTACCTTAAACTTGTGGCTAACCCGGCCGATATGTTGAGTTTAAATAGGGTAGTTAATTCTCCGAAGCGTGGCATTGGTGCGGTAACCGTTAATAAATTTTTATCCTTTGCAAATGCTAATCATTACAACGTTTTGGAAGCGATGGATAATATAGGTGCGTCAACTATTTCTACTAGGCCTGCATCTAAACTTAGTGACTTTGGTAGTAAATTGCGCGATGCGATTAAGTTCTCTAAAGACCACACCGTTACTGGTTTAACTGAAAAAATTCTTGAAGATTTTAATTATACCAGTACGCTTAAAGCCGCACACACGATTGAAGCCGATACACGTTTAGAAAACTTGGATGAATTCTTATCCGTAACTAAACGTTTTGATGATCATTATGATGAAGATGAGGAAGATTCTGATGCCCTCAGTGATTTCTTAGCCGAAATATCGTTGTTAAGCGATCAGGATGACTTAGAGGAAAATGATGATCAGGTAGAATTAATGACGCTCCATGCTGCCAAAGGGTTGGAATTTCCAGTTGTCTTCTTAATTGGTATGGAAGATGGATTGTTCCCATTATCTCGTTCATTAATGGATGAAAAAGAGTTAGAGGAGGAACGCCGTTTGGCATATGTGGGTATCACTCGTGCTAAGCAAGAGCTATACTTAACAAATGCATATTCAAGAATGATGTATGGCAGAATTCAAAATAATCCGCCATCAAGATTTTTAGAGGAAATTGATGACAAAGATATAGAAGTTGAAAATCCTAATGCAGGGAACAGCTTTATTGGGAATAACAATTACAAATCTCAAGCTGCACCATTTGCTAACAAGGATGAACGTGCCCGTGCGCAAGTTTATACCTCTCCTAAAGCTAAAAAAGCTTCTGGTGCCGTAGGTGCCGAAAAGAAGGGCTGGAGTGTTGGTGATCAGGTTGAACACAAATCATGGGGTCGTGGCGTTGTTACTAAAGTTAATGGTACTGGCGAAGATATGGAACTTGATATTGCCTTTAACGGTAAAGGAATTAAGCGCCTTTTAGCCGCCTTTGCTCCTATTAAGAAGTTATAATAAACTTGAGTTGTGATAGTTTTTAATTAAGGGAGAGAAAATGGCAAATTTAACTCTTGCGGAAGCAAAAAAAGAAATTGGTCCTCTTAGGAAACAGCTTAATGAGTGGGCTGATGCCTATTATTCAAAAGATGCGCCCAAGGTTGAGGATAACGTTTATGATAAGAAATATAACCGTCTTGTTGAACTAGAAACGCAATTTCCGCAACTTATAACACCTGATTCAATCACGCAAAAAGTTGGTGGGCAGATCGATTCGGAATTTACCAAAGTTGATCACCCAATTCCTATGCTTTCAATGGGGGATGTTTTTTCTAAAGGTGAATTGCGAGAATTTGACCAAAGAATTCAAAAATTGGTCGGTCATCCGGTAGCTTACAATGTTGAATTAAAAATTGATGGCTTATCTATTTCGCTTGAATACACCAATGGTCGGTTAGTTCGTGCCTCTACACGTGGAAATGGTGAAGTTGGTGAAGACGTAACAAGAAATGCTCGCTACATCAAGGATATTCCGCAAACCTTGCCTGAACCGTTGACTACCGAAGTACGGGGCGAATGTTATATGGACAAAGAAGCATTTGCTAAGTTGAATAAAGAGCGGGACGAAAAAGGTAAAAGTGTTTTTGCCAATCCTCGTAATGCTGCTGCTGGTTCATTGCGGCAACTTGATGCCCGTATTACTAAGAGACGTGATTTGAGTACCTTTATTTATACATGGGTTAATCCACCTGAAAAAATTACGGGTCAGCACCAAGCAATTGATGAAATGCACCGCTTAGGTTTTCATACGAACCAAACGGGGCAAAAATTATCTAATTTGGATGATATTTTTGCTTTTATCGATAAATATACAGCCAAACGTGATAGTTTAACCTACGGAATCGATGGAATTGTACTTAAGGTTGATGATTTAAGTATTGAACAGAGCCTAGGTAATACCGTTAAGGTACCACGTTGGGAAATTGCTTATAAGTTTCCACCTGAAGAACAGGAAACGGTTGTCCATGATATTAAATGGACGGTCGGCCGCACCGGGGTCGTAACGCCAACTGCTGTTATGGATCCGGTAAAACTTGCTGGTACTACGGTGTCACGCGCGGTTCTGCATAATCCGGATCTGCTTAAGGAAAAAGATGTCCGGATTGGTGACACAGTCAAATTGCACAAAGCGGGCGATATTATTCCAGAAATTTCTGAAGTGGTATTGTCAAAACGTCCGAAAGATTCTGTCCCGTATAAAATTCCAACTACTTGTCCGTCATGTGGTCAAAAATTGGTGCACTTAGAGGGTGAAGTTGCTCTTCGTTGTATTAATCCGTCCTGTCCGGCACAAGTTGAAGAGCAAATAACCCACTTTGCATCTCGACCAGCAATGGATATTGATGGCTTGGGTCCCAAGATTGTTAGGCAGTTAATTTCTAATAATTTAGTTCATAATGTTGCTGACTTGTACCATTTAACCGCTGATGATTTATCCAAGTTAGATCACTTTAAAGATAAATCAATTAATAACTTATTAACTGCAATTAATAATTCTAAGTCGAATTCAGTTGAATTGCTTTTGACTGGTTTGGGAATAGATCACGTTGGAGCTAAGGCTGCCCGCTTAATTGCGCGAAAGTTTAAAAATATGGAAAAGATTATGAATGCGGACGTGCAAGAAGTTGCTTCAATCGCTACAATAGGCATGACGATTGCTGAATCTTTAACTACTTATTTTGCTCAACCAGAGGTTATTAAACTGGTGGAAGAGCTAAAAGAAAGTGGTTTGAACATGGATTACCTCGGTGAAGATGAACCTGAAGAAATTAAAGATAATTACTTTAAAGATAAGACGGTTGTGTTAACTGGTACGCTTGAACATTACACTAGAAGCGAGTTCTCGAAGAAATTGCAGTCTTTAGGTGCCAAGGTAACGGGCTCTGTATCACACAATACCGATTATGTTATTTATGGCAAAAATGCCGGTTCTAAGTATACTAAAGCTGGGAATTTAGGTGTTCCACGTTTAACTGAAGAAGAAGCAATTGCACATATTGAATAAAGGAATAATTAAAGTGAAAAAATATTTGCAAGTTATGGCATTGATTGGCGTGGCCATCAGTTTAAGTGCCTGTGGTAACTTAAAGAATTCTAATTTAGCTAATAATGCAAAAACACCTTCTACTACAAAGACTAAAAGTTACCAGACTACCAATACAGGTAATGGTGGCTATACCGTTTTAATGAAGAACGGCCATTACGTTGTTAGTCCTATTGATGGGCTAACCGCCACTAATAATGACAATTCAGTTGATACACGTGAATTAGAACGTGGCCTGGTGCAAATTTCTAAGGGTCAATATTCTACTAATTCATACGTTTTTCAAGAGGGTCAATATTTGGATTCTACAACTGTAAATAATTGGTTGGCAAGAAAATCCAAGTCTAATCCTAGGGGATTAAATCCGGCTTCAGGTTCAAAGAAAAATTATAATCCATATTATTTAGAAGAGATTCTTGAACAAGATTATTTGTCGGGTTCCGGTTCCAGTTACCATATAGGTGGTATGAGTATTGGGCTTGCAATGAATTCTGTTGACTACTACCAGAAGTCTAGTGGCGGTCCAGAATACCAAAAGAAAATTTCACGAACGGACCAAAAAAATTATGGTCAACAAATGGCTGGACAAGTTGTGAGCCGTTTGCGTGCCAAAAAGGGATTAAAGCACGTCCCAATTACCGTTGGTCTTTTTTCTAAAACTAGCAAAGATTCCCTAGTCGGTGGAACTTACTTTGCTTACGGGACAGCAGCTGCTAATAGTAGTAAAATAACTAAATGGAAAACTGTGTCGGAGGAATCCGAAGTATTACCGACAATTGGCAACACCAAAGCAATTAATAGTAGTGATGCCTCAAGCTTTAGCAGTTTTAAGGCATCGATTCAAAACTATTTTCCTAATATCAGTGGCGTAACAGCTAATTTACGCTATGATAACGGAAAATTAGCACAAGAAAACATTTCTGTGACTACCCAATTTTATGGTTATGAACAGATCCAAAGCTTTACCCGCCTAGTTTTATCGACGGCGAAAAAGTATTTGCCAAATGATGTTCCAATTGAAATTAAAATTGGCTCTGTTAACGATATACAGGCATTAATTGCTAAAGAAACAGCAGATAGTGATTACCAAGTCCATATTTATGGCGGCGAATAGGAGGTATTTGAGTGAAGATTACAGAAGACACCATTAAACACGTTGCAATTTTATCGCGACTTGAGTTTGATGATAAAGAATTAGGTAAGATGACTAAACAAATGGGTTCAATCATTAATATGGCTGATCAGCTTTCAGAAGTTGACACCAAAGGTGTTCCAGAGACAGTCCAAGTTGTTGATCGTGACACTGTATTTAGGGATGATAAACCTGAACATTGGCAAGATAGGGAAGATTTAATGAAGAATGCACCTGCAAAGGCTAACGGCTTTATTAAGGTTCCTGTAATTATTAATAAGGATGACGACCAATAATGAATTACTTAAATGAAAATATTGACTCATTAAATAAAAAACTTGCTAACGGTTCTTTATCGGCTGATAAGTTAACCAAAGATACTGTAGCAAACATCAAAGATGAAAATAAAAAGTTAAATGCTTGGATAACTGTTGCCGATGATGCGAAGCCAGCTGAAAATCTTGATTTTTCCAAGAATAAATTAGCTGGTATTCCAATTGGCATTAAAGACAACATCACTACTAAAGGCGTAAAAACCACTGCTGCTAGTCACATGCTGTACAATTATGTTCCAGTGTTTGATGCAACAGTTATTAGCAAGTTAAAGAAAGCCCAAGCGACTTTTGTTGGCAAGACTAATATGGATGAGTTTGCGATGGGCTCTTCCACCGAACATTCATATTATGGCCCAACTCATAATCCGTGGAATTTAGATAAAGTTCCAGGTGGCTCATCTGGTGGCTCTGCAGCCGCAGTTGCATCAGGTCAAGTTGTTGCTGCACTTGGTTCAGATACTGGTGGTTCGATTCGGCAACCAGCAGCATTCAACGGTATTTTTGGAATTAAACCTACTTATGGCCGTGTATCACGTTGGGGGTTAATTGCCTTTAGCTCGTCACTAGATCAAATTGGTGTATTGACCAAGCGCGCCAAAGATTCAGCTGAAATTTTGAATGTTATTGCCGGAAGCGATGACCGTGATTCAACTGTTTCAGAAAAAGAGGTTCCTGATTTCACAAGCTTCATCGGTCAAGGTGTTAAAGGCTTGCGGATCGGTGTTCCTAAGGAATACATGAGTGATGCGGTTGATGAAAAGGTACGTGCTGCTGTTCAAAAGCAAATTGACTTTTTGAAAGCTAATGGCGCAATTATTAATAAAGTATCACTTCCATTGACTAAATACGTTGTTCCAACTTATTACATCATTGCCTCAAGTGAAGCTTCTTCAAACTTACAAAGGTATGATGGTATTCGTTATGGCTACCGTGCTAAGGACACTAAGAGCTTAGTTGACGTTTACGTTAAGTCTCGTTCTGAAGGATTTGGCCCAGAAGTTAAACGGAGAATTATGTTAGGTTCATTTGCTCTTTCAGCTGGTTCCTATGATAAATTCTTTAAACAAGCAGCAAAAGTTAGAACTTTAATTTGTAATGAGTTTGATAAAATTTTTGCTGATAACGATATTATTGTGGGTCCTACCACGACTACCCCAGCATTTGATATTGGCAGTGAAATTTCTGATCCAATCAAAATGTATAATAATGATATTTTGACTATTTCAGCTAATTTGGCAGGTATTCCTGCAGCTAGTGTACCAGCTGGTTTGGCAGATGGGATGCCCGTTGGTTTCCAAATTATGGCTAAACGTTTTGATGAGGGAAATATCTTTAGGGTAGCTGACTTTATTGAACGTAATAATAAATTTTATGAAAAAACACCATCTGGAATGGAGGATTAACTGAATGAATTTTAAATCGACTATTGGATTCGAAGTCCACTTCGAATTAAAGACTAAGAGTAAAATCTTCTCTCCTTCACCGGTAACTTATGGAGCAAAACCTAATACGGCAACTAACGTGATTGATTGGGCTATGCCAGGTGTATTGCCTTACGTCAATAAAAATGTGTATCGTTTAGGTATCATGGTAGCTTTGGCAACACATGCTCATATTCTGCCAAATACACATTTTGATCGTAAGAACTATTACTATCCTGACAGCCCCAAAGCTTATCAGATTACCCAATTTTTCCAACCACTTGCTCGTGATGGTTATGTTGATATCGAGGTTCACGGTAAAAAGAAGCGTATCGGTATCCATGAAATGCATATTGAGGAAGATGCTGGTAAGAATGCTCATGGTACCAACGGTTATTCTTATGTTGACTTAAACCGTCAAGGTGTTCCGTTGATCGAAGTCGTTTCTGAGCCAGATATTACCGATCCAGATGAAGGTTATGCATACCTTGAAAAGTTAAGAAAAGTTGTTCAGTTTACTGGTGCTTCTGACGTTAAGATGGAAGAAGGATCAATGCGTGTTGATACCAACATTTCTATTCGTCCAGCCGGACAAAAGAAGTTAGGTACTAAAGTTGAAATGAAGAATTTAAACTCCTTCGAACACGTTCGTAAATCATTAGCTTATGAAGAAAAACGCCAGCAACAAGTACTTTTATCAGGTGGACGGGTACAATCTTCGACCCGTCGGTTTGATGAGGCGTCAGGGAAGACTGTTTTGGAACGTGTTAAGGAAGGTGACGCCGATTACCGTTACTTCCCAGAACCAGATTTAGCACCATATCATATTAGCCAAGACTGGGTTGATAAGATTGCTAAAGAAATGCCAACTTCTGCAGAAGATCGTTATGATGAATATGTTAATAAGTTTGGTCTGAAGCCTTACGATGCAAATGTATTGTTGCAAACCAAAGAAAGCTCTGACTTCTTTGATAAAGCAGTTGCAGCGGGAGCCGATCCACGTTTAGCTGCTAACTGGATGAATACACAAGTAAATGGTTACTTAAATGATAATCGCGTTTCCTTATCTGATATTAAACTTACTCCAGAACATTTGGCTGCCATGATTAAATTAATTAAGGATGGCACTATTTCATCTAAGATTGCTAAGAAAGTCTTTGCTGAAACTATTACTAAGGGTACTGACCCTAAGAAATACGTTGAAGATAAGGGAATGGTTCAGTTATCAGATACCAGTGTTTTGCAACCAATGGTTACAAAGGTTGTTGATGCTAATCCACAATCGGTTGAGGACTTTAAGAACGGTAAAGATCGTGCGATTGGCTATTTAGTTGGTCAAATCATGAAACAGACTCGTGGTAAAGCCAATCCTAAGGTTGTTAATAAACTGCTTAACCAAGAATTGCAAAGTCGTTAATTTGAATTTTTAAAATATTAAGGGTAATTATGATTAGTAAAGCAAGATTAATATATAATCCTGTATCCGGTCACGAACAAATGCCGAAAAATGTAGCTACCATTCTGGATGTTCTAGAAAGAGCCGGGTATGAAGCCAGTGCTTATAGAACGACTCGTAAGAAAAAGAGTGCGCAAAATGAGGCTACGCGTGCAGCAAAGGAAGGTTTTGATTTAATCGTTGCTGCAGGCGGTGACGGTACAATCAATGAAGTTGTAAATGGAATTGCGTTTTTAGATAAAAGACCTAAAATGGCAATCATTCCTGCTGGAACGACAAATGATTATGCACGTGCATTGAATATACCACGTGATAATATTGCGGCAGCAGCCAAAGTTATATTGAAAAATAAGATTCGTAAGATGGATATTGGGAAAGCTAATTTCAAAGTCGGTGATGACCAATATTTTGTTAACATCGCTGCTTGTGGCTCCTTAACGGAGCTTACATATGGTGTCCCTTCAGAAGTTAAGTCTGCATTAGGTTATGCTGCATATTTAATTAAAGGTGCAGAAATGTTGCCTCATTTGACTGAGAATGAAATGCGGTTAACTTACGACGGCGGGGTTTATGAAGGTAAACTCTCTATGTTTTTGCTTGGGATGACTAACACAATTGGTGGCTTTGAGCAAATTATGCCAGATGCACAATTAAGTGATGGCTTATTTCAATTAATCGTAGTTAAACCATCTGATCCGGTTAAGGTACTTAAATTAATGGCTCTAGCTTTAAATGGCAATCATATGGATGATCCAGACATCATTTATACGAAGACAAGGACTTTGAAAGCTGAGCTTATTGGTAAGAGTAAAGGTAAGAAGTTACCGGTTAACCTTGATGGTGAGATTGGTGATTATTGCCCCGTAAATTTTGAAAATTTAAAACAACGGATTGAATTTTACGTTGGTGGTTAAAATATGAAAAAGCTTGTTACTACAAAAATAATAACAAGCTTTTTTATATAATGATGAGTACATAAAAAATCCTGTTACTAAATTTAGTAGCAGGATTTTATTTATTATTAAAGTGATTTTTAACGACGATCATTACCGCCCATACCGAAAATTTCAAGTAAGAACATAAAGATGTTAATGAAGTCTAAGTATAACTGTAATGCCCCAAGAATGGCTAAACCATTAGTGGAAACTTGATCACCGAAGTTATTATAAATATCCTTCATTCTTTGTGCATCGCTAGCGGTTAGGCCAGTAAAAATGATTACCCCAATAATTGAAAAAATGTAATCAACCATAGGATTTTTCAAGAACATATTAACTATTAATGCAACTAAAAGTCCAATTAAAGCTGCGCTTAAATATGATTCCCAGTTGGCTAAATCTTTATGTGTGAAGCTACCAAAGCATGCCATTGCAATAAAGACAGCTGCTGAAGAAACAAATGCAGTGGTTATTTGAGTACCAGTGTAGTAACCAGCAAGTAGTGAAAATTCAAAGCCATAAATGATAGATAATATCATTAACATGATAAAACTTGCAGCTGGGTTACGGTCAGCTTTAAAACTAATGCCAATTGCTAATCCAAATGGTACCAGCAAAATGATCCACATCATTGCCACTGGCATTTTCATGACAGCGCTTCTGAAAACGGTCATTGTTAAATATGCGGTCAAAGCAGATACTAAAACTGCTAATCCCATAACACTATATAATTTTGTTAAAAAACGATTGACCTCTGTAACGTCATGTACTTGCCGACGTTGAGGCTCAGTAGAGAAGTTATCCATAAAAACATCCTTTCTGTCATATAGATACTTATAATAAACTATCACAAAATAGGTGAAGACTAAAGGGGATAGTTTATTATTTTTGCTTAGGTTTTTCTGCCCATTTTAAGCCAATTCCTGTGACTCCACTTAAGATTGAAAATAGCGGAGATAGGAGGCTGAAGAAAGTAAAAGGTAAAAATGCCAGTACTGGAACTCCTAAAGTTGAGGCAGCAAATGAACCGGCAACACCCCAAGGGATGAGGTAGTTAATGACGCTTCCTCCATCTTCTAATACCCGGCTAAGTGCTAGTGGTGACAATCCCATTTTTGTATAAGCAGGTTTAAAGGCACGGCCGGGTAAAATAACTGACAAGTATTGTTCGCCAACGAAGAGGTTAATGCTAATGCCTGATAGAATAGTAACGGTGATCAAAGAAGCAGGCTTTTTTAAATGTTTGATTAATGGTTCCATTGCACTTTGAATAATATTAAATTTCATGAGTAAACCACCTAGTGAAAGGGTGGTAATGATCAATGAAACGGTACCCATCATACTAGAAATACCACCACGGCTGAGTAAAGTGTTAACTGTTGCACTGCTGGTTTTAGCTACAAATCCGTTCATGATTAAATTATTTAATGAGGTAACAGATTCGTGTGGATTTTCAATTAAAATCATAATGACTGTCGCAGTGATATTAATGAATAAGGTAGGAATAGCTGGGATCTTCCGCCACGCACAGAAAAGCATTAGGGCAATTGGTAATAGTACCCACCAGGAAATGAAGAAGTGACTTTGTAAAACATTGGAAGTCTGGGTAATTTTGCTGACATCCATTTGCCCACTATTTCCAAGGATCCAGAAGAGAATAAATGAAATAATGAATGAGGGAATGGTTGACCACATCATATTTTTAATATGAGCGAACAATTCGCTTTCTGCAACCGCTGCCGAAAGGTTAGTTGAATCAGAAAGAGGTGACATTTTATCACCGAATACAGCGCCTGAAACAATTGCACCAGCCACTAAGGCAGGATTAGCCTTCATGCTGATGCCAATACCAAATAAAGCAATTCCTACAGTCGAGATAGTGGTAAAACCACTACCGATTGCGATACCAATAACGGAGCAAACGAGAAACACGGATGGGACGAAGAAATTACCGTTGATTAGCTTAAAGCCAAGTACCATGATTGATGGGATGATGCCTGCCTTGATCCAGCTACCGATCAGAGCACCAATTAATAGAAAGATAAAGATGGGAATAATGGCAACACCGATTCCTTCTTTAATTCCGTTTTGAATGTCCTGCCAAGAAAAGCCGCGAATTTTTGCCCAAAAAGTGAGGAGGATAACCGTAAAAAGGACGGGAACTTCTGGTGAAAGTCGAAATTTAATTACTGAAATTCCTAAAATGACTAAAAGAATTGCAAGAATAACGATAGATTCTGTGAAGGATACTTTCTTTTTCATTTATTTTCTCCAATAAAAAAGTCCTGCTGACAAAATTGTCAACAGGACGATCAATAACCGTGGTACCACCTAATTTTCAAGTGTAAAACTTGATCTCTATTAGATGATAACGGGTCTGAATATTACCGAACAATTATTATTAACACTGTAATTCATTGACTCCGCCTGACTGGTTTGCACATGACCACCAGCTCTCTGACGCTTAACGAAGCAATTACTGTTTGTGTTGATTGATTGAAAACCATCTTAGCAAGATTTAAAAAGACTGTCAATATTTTTAATTGGACAGAATTATTACTTTTATTTTTGTTTTCTAGTAAAATAAGAGTATTACTAAGTGTTTGTAAAAAAGGACAAAATATGAAGAAAAATCAAATTGTCGATTTAAAAATTACGGATTTATCTTATCAAGCAATGGGAGTTGCTCATTATGAAGGGATGACCGTTTTTGTTAATAATGCCTTACCAGGTGAAGTTGTTACCGCAAAAATCTTGAAGGTAAAGAAGCGTTACGCTTTTGCTAAGATTGAAAAAATTAAGAAAGAGAGCCCTGACCGAGTAACTGTTAAACTCAATCAGTGGGTGCAAACAGGTTTAGCATCGCTCGCACATATTAAGTATGATAAGCAACTTGAGTTTAAACGTAATCAGGTCGTTAACTTACTTAAAAAAGCTCATATGGAAAACGTTGAAGTAGGAGAAACCTTACCTAGTCCAGAACAAACAGGTTATCGTAACAAGGCGCAGGTTCCTGTAAGAGAAGTTAAGGGACAATTAGAAATTGGCTTCTTTAGGCGTCATTCTCATGACTTGGTTCCACTTACTAACTTCTTTACAACGGATCCGGAAATTGACCGTGTTTTAGTTGCGGTTCGCGATTTGTTACGTAAATACCAAATCCCAGCTTATGATGAAAT
>ENA-UOOK01004922-UOOK01004922.1-fermentation-metagenome-genome-assembly--contig:-NODE-4922-length-13855-cov-6.224130_pt1 | contig 13855 bp, 14 predicted proteins | sample MGYA00245777_ERZ724023 | MGnify/ENA primary metagenome ERZ724023 (study PRJEB28704, sample SAMN03018312) | fermentation metagenome | biome: anthropogenic terrestrial biome; feature: soil; material... | reverse complement strand
TCTAACTTTGTTGGGCTTTTTTTATAAATAATTTATTTAACTAGCACCACACGTAATGTAAAGGTCTATAATACATTGAGGGGATTAATATGGTAGAAAAGAATCAACAAGATAAAAAGCCGATGCGTCGACATCACCACCGTCATCATCACAGAAAATTTTGGCGTGGTTTTTGGATTGTGCTAGGAATTGTCGTGGTCATTGGTCTTTTTGTTTGCGGCATGGTTTACAAGAACCTGCGTAGTACAACGCAAAACATGTACACCCCCGTTGCTAAGAATACGAAGAGCAACAAGGGTCGGACTCTTGATAATTTGTTAAATGAAAAGAAACCAATTAACATCTTGTTATTGGGGATCGATACTGGTGCGATGGGTCGTCACTGGAAGGGCCGGACGGATACCATGATGATGATGTCCATCAACCCTAAGAAGAATACGACTACCATTGTATCTATTCCGCGTGACTCTAACGCAATCTTCCCAGATTACCCAGAATATGGGGTAACGAAGATGAACTCAGCTTACACGCTGGGCGGCGTTAGCGAGACGATCAAGACGCTGGATAAGTACTACAGCGTGCCAATTGACGGCTACATCATGATTAACATGGGCGGCTTGAAGAAGGCAATCGATCAAGTCGGTGGTATAGATGTAACTTCACCACTTACGTTCAATAATATGGGCTACCACTTCGAAGAAGGCAAGACTTATCATATGAATGGTAAAAAAGCATTAGCCTTTGCTCAACTTCGTCACGGAGATCCACGTCAAGACTACGGTCGTCAAGATCGTGACCGCCGCGTAATTATGGCACTTCTTAAGAAGTCTGTTTCACCAACAACCTTGTTGAATTCTAAGTTCTTGAATTCAATTTCTGATGAAATGCAGACTGACTTGACCATGAACCAAATGTACAAGATTGGTATGGATTACCGCAAGGCCACTGATAATTTGGCTCAAGATCACGCACAGGGTACAAGTAAAATGACTAATAATCCGAAATTTGGTCCAATGGAAATTGAGGTTATCAGTCGAGCCGAACGCCAACGCGTATCTAACAAGTTGAGAAAGGCACTTGGCTTGTCAACCGTAACTGTTAAGAAGAACAGCGCAAGCTATGTAATGAGAACTAATTAAGGATTAGATGGATGGACAATCAAAACAAAAATACAGATTCACAAACAATTGATTTAACGCATTTGCTTCAAATTTGCCGCAAGCATATTTGGGCTTTGATTCTTTGGAGCGTTGGTTTAGCCTTCCTGGGCTGGGCTGTTTCTAGCTTTATTATTTCACCTAAGTATTCTGCTAGTGCACAACTGCTGGTTAACCAAAAGGCCAATAAGAACGATCCAAACGCGGCTTATACAACGCAACAGGCCAACATGCAATTGGTTACTACCTATAAGAATATTGTCACTAGTCCTGTTGTCTTGACTGATGCGTCAGAACGCTTAGCTAATCCAGTCAAGGTTGTTAAAAAAGCGCAACCAGCTAAATATAAAACTAAAGCAGATGGCAAAAGAGTCTTAGTTAAGAAGGCCCAACCGGCTGTCATCGAAAGATCAGGCAAGTCTTACAGCATTTCAGCTGGTGAATTGGCCGGCAGTATTTCTGTAAAAACCCAACAACAATCACAGGTCTTTGCTATTGCTGCAACCGCTAATACGCCTGAAAAGGCAAAAGCAGAAGCTAACGCAGTTGCTAAAGCCTTCAAGGCACAAATTCCTAAGATTATGAACGTCAATAATGTTACGATTGTTGCCCCAGCCACTAATGGTGGTCAAACTTTTCCTAATGTCAGACTCTTTACCTTGGCTGGCTTCGTTATCGGTTTAGTTCTAAGCTTTGCCGTTGTCTTGATCAAGGAAATGTCTAATACCACTGTTCAGGATGATGACTACTTAACTGAGACATTAGGTTTAACTAACCTAGGTCAAGTTGCTCACTTCCACGTTGCTTCATCGTTCAAGATTAACAGCGGCAGAAAGAGCAATAAGAGACGTCGGGTTTAATGAAAGGAAACGCAAATGGCTTTATTTAGAAAAAAACGTGTTACTAATGAGACCATGAAAAAAGGTGCTCAATTGATCACTGTCGCGGATCCTAAGAGTCCGGTGTCAGAACAATTTAGAACCGTTAGAACTAACATCAACTTCATGGCGGTTGACCATGATATTAAGACAATGGCTTTTACTTCAGCCAACATCAGCGAAGGTAAGTCAACGGTAACTATTAATGTTGCTGTTACTTATGCTCAAGCTGGACGCAAAACCTTGTTAATCGATGGAGACCTTCGTCGGCCAACCTTGCACTCAACTTTTAATAAGAGCAATCAACGTGGTTTGACTTCAGTTTTGACTTCTGATGCCAAAGAAATTGATCTGGATGATGTGATTCAAGACAGCGGCGTTGATAACTTGTCAATTCTTACCTCAGGTCCGATTCCACCTAACCCAGCTGAATTAATTGGGTCCAAGCGGATGCAAACCTTCATTGAATTGGTCCGTGATCACTATGATGTTGTCATCATTGACTTGGCTCCGGTATTGGCAGTTTCCGATACACAAGAACTTGCTAGTCACCTTGATGGCGTTGTCTTGGTTGTTCGCCAAGGTGTCACTAAAAAAGCAGCTATTAAACGTTCTGTTGAAATGCTTAAGTTTGCTAAGGTACGTATTTTAGGCTATGTGATGAATGATATTTCTTCGTCCAACGCTGGTTATGGCTATGGTTACGGCTACGGATATGGCTCTGGCTATGGTTACGGTGAAGAAAAAAAGAAGAGTTTCTGGGATAGGTTCAGATCATAATGACTTTAGTTGATATTCACTGTCACATCCTGCCAGGAATTGATGATGGTTCCAAAGATTGGAAGACCTCATTGAAGTTGGCAAGGGATGCAGTTAAAGATGGCGTTACCCATGCGGTATGTACGCCACATACCTTAAATGGTAGATATTTAAATCACAAAGAAGATGTCATTAAGTTAACTGACGAATATCAGGAGCGACTTAAGGAAGTGGGAATTCCATTAACGGTCTTTCCGGGGCAAGAGGTTAGAATTTCGGGTGATTTGCCTAAAGCTCTAGAAGATGATGACATCCTTTTCTTAGATGAAGATGGCAGATATATGTTATTGGAATTTCCAAGTGATGATGTTCCGGCTTATTCGCAAGATATGATCTTCAAGGTGATGCAAAGAGGGATTACCCCGATCATTGTTCACCCAGAAAGAAACAATCGGATCTTGAAGGAACCGACGATCTTGCAGGATTTGATTGAGCAGGGATACTTAGTTCAGATCACTGCAAGTTCTTATGTTGGAACCTTTGGTAAAGATATAGAGGAAATGAGTCGAAAATTCATTGAAGCAGGACAATGTGCTTGTTTTGCTTCGGATGCACATGATTTGCCAAAGAGACAATATGAATATAGCGAAGCACTGGAAAAATTGAGCGATGAATTTGGGAGTGAAAAAGCTCAAGAATTTCGTGATAACGCGCAAGCGATTGTCAATGGCGATGACGTGCCGCTCGACTGGCGACCATTAAAGAAAAAGAAGAAGTTTTGGTTGTTTTAGGATAAGGAATAGCGAGACTTTAGGAAAATGTTGATGGTGGAGAGAGTAAAATTAGATCAAAATAAAGTAAAGGGACGTTTCATCTATCATTTTTTTAAACGTACTCTTGATATTGTAGCTAGTGCCTGTGCACTAATCATCTTGTCACCATTATTTTTAGTGCTGGCAATTTTAATTAGGCATGAAGATGGTGGTCCAGCTTTCTATTCGCAAGAGCGAATCGGTAAGGATGGTAAACCATTTAAAATGTATAAGTTTCGTTCGATGATTGTTAACGCAGATCAATTGGTTGATCAGCTAGAAGATCAAAACGAAATTGATGGAGCAATGTTCAAGATTAAGGATGATCCAAGAATTACGAAGATTGGTCATACGATTAGGAAGTATAGTCTTGATGAATTGCCACAGCTTTGGAACGTATTGATTGGCGATATGTCTTTGGTTGGCCCTCGTCCACCACTACCTACTGAAGTTGAAGAATATACTGATTATGATTTGCAGCGTTTGTCGGTTACTCCTGGGTGTACTGGCTTATGGCAAGTAACTAAACGTAACGATGCAGATTTTGATGAAATGGTTGAATTGGATTTGGATTACATCAATCATAGTGGATTTTTCTATGATTTAGGAATTATTTTTAGAACTATTGGTGTAATGATTCATCCTAATGGAGCTTATTAATAGTAAAAAGTTCAAGAGAATTTGTTAGGTAACGAGAGACCTAAATATATTGAATTCTATAACGATATGATTTAGAACAAATTGCATTGCTTAATGAATGCTTTTTTATATAAAGATTTTGATGAGGATATATGAAAAGAAAAATACGTGTGCTTCACGTTGCAGAGGCTGCAGGTGGAGTAGAAAGATATTTAGAAACACTCTTTAAATATAGTAAGGGCAAAATCGAGAATATCTTAGTATGTTCACAAAACTATGACTATAAAAAGTTCAAAACGTTGGCTGATAGAGTCATAGTCTTGAAGATGGCACATGATATTGATCCCTCATCAGATATTAAAGTTGAAAGAACACTCAGAAGAATTATCAAGCAGTTAAAACCAGATATTGTTTATGGGCATTCAAGCAAAGCAGGTGCCTTTGCACGTATTGCGGATCTCGGATTGAATAATAAGGTTATCTATAACCCTCATGGTTGGGCATTTAATATGCAACAATCAGCTAAGAAAAAAGAAATGTATAAATGGGTAGAAAAGATCTCTGCTCATTTCTGTGACAAAATTGTCTGCATTTCTGATGCCGAAAAAGAATCAGCTCTTAGGGAAAAAATCTGTAAGCCAAGTAAATTACAGGTGATCTACAACGGAATTGACCTAGAAGAAATAAAGAAAACTGACCCTATGAGCAGAACTCAATTAGGCATTCCTGAAGATGCATTTGTTGTGGGGATGGTTGGTAGACTATCTAAGCAAAAAGCTCCAGATACCTTTGTAAAGTCTGCAAAATTAATCAAAGAAAAGATTCCTAACGCATTCTTTTTGATGGTTGGAGATGGCGAATTACGAGATCAGGTTGAATGCTTAATTAATCAATATGATCTTGGCTCGTCATTCCTGATAACCGGCTGGGTAGATAATCCTATAGCTTACATGAAAATTATGGATGTTGGGATGCTTTTATCTCGTTGGGAAGGTTTCGGGTTAGTGCTTCCAGAATATATGGCTTGTGGTGTTCCTATTGTAGCTACTAATGTGGATGCTATTCCTAATATTATTCAGAATGATAAAAATGGGTTATTAGTAAAAAAAGATAATTATCGTCAATCAGCAAATGAAACGATAACCTTGCATGACAATTTTGGAGAAAGTAATAAAATTACAAAAAATGCTTTGCAATACGTTAATAATAAGTTTGACGGTAAACGTTTAGCAAATGAAAGTATGAATTTATATAAAAATTATGAGAACAATTAGTAGTATTTTGGATTGGTAAAAAGAATAATATGGTTTCGAAGAAGGACATTGTTTGTATAGTTGTTTTATACAACCCTGATAAGCAAGTTATTAATAATATAAAAGAATATTGCCATCTTTTTAATCGAATAGTATTGGTAGATAATTCTGAAAAAGATAATAATGATATTTTTGCTAAAATTTTGAATGCTAAATATATTCCTTTAAAAGCTAATACAGGAATTGCAAAAGCAATCAATGTTGGGATTGAAAACTCTGATGAGCCCTATATTTTAACGATGGATCAAGACAGTATTATTTCAGAAAATCTTATAGATGCTTATATTAGTTTTCTTAATAAAATGGATTCTAGTGATTTGGGTGCTCTAACACCACAATATGATACTGATCGAAATCATATTGTTAGTGCTGAAGGTTATGAAAAAGTTTTATTATCTATGCAATCAGGAACTCTTTTTAAAAGAAAAACATTTAATAAAATAGGTTTGTTTAATGAGAAATTTTTTCTAGATGTTGTTGATTGGGAATTCTTTCTTCGAATGAAAGAAGCTCACTTAAATTTGATAAGATTGAATAATGCTGTATTAAAACATCAACCAGCAATTACAAAGGTAATAGGATTTGGCCCTTTCAAATTAAAATATGGAAGTGCATCACCAATTAGATATTATTATCAAGCAAGAAATCTCCTCTGGACAGCTAGAAAATATCACAGCAAACCACTCTATGCTAATTTATTTGTTAAGTTCTTAAAAATAATTCTTTTATTTGATCATAAACAAACATATTTAAAATCATTTAGGCAAGGAATAAGAGACGCAAATAATAATCAATTAGGAAAATATTATTCTAATTATGAGGGAAATTAATGATAAAGAGGGAAAGTTTAATTACTATAGTTGTACCTGTATACAATGTTGAAAAATATTTATTTAGATGTGTTAATAGCATACTTAATCAAACTTATAAAAAACTTCAAATTATTTTGGTAGATGATGGCTCTACAGATAGTTCTGGAAAGTTATGTGATTCTTTTAAATCCGATAAGCGAGTCAGCGTTATTCATAAAATTAATAATGGTTTATCAAGTGCTAGAAATGCTGCTTTACCTTTAGTAAAAGGAGAGTATGTAACCTTTATTGATAGCGATGACTGGGTTGATAAAAATTTTATTGAGATATTATATAAAAATTTAGTAAAAGCAAATGCAGATATTAGTGTTGTAGGATATTATATTTCCCCAGAACAAGGAAAAGAACATTCATATTTTGGGAAAGATGTGAATGTTGAAGTCATGGATAGTAAGCAAGCCTTGGGTACTTTTTTGTTACATGACGGATTAGGTGTGACTGTATGGGGAAAGCTGTATAAAACTATTCTGTGGAAGAATATTCGATGCCCTGAGGGAAAATTACATGAAGATCAATATACGACCTATAAATTATTGGATTTGGCAAATAAAATAGTTTTTGATAAAGTTTCACTTTACCATTATTATCAGAGATCTACTTCTATTGGGCATTCCTCTTTTTCTATTAGGTCATACGATCTATATGATGGCATTCATGAAGAATATAGTTTTATTATTAATAAGTATCCTGATATAAAAGAAAATGCCAAATTAGAGCGTGATATTTGGGAACTAGTATTTGTAAACATGATGTTACGTGCTAATGTTAATAATAAAAAGATAATAAAAAAAGTTCATCAACATATTAGTTCAGATTCGAATATTATATTTAGCAGTAATCATTTATCTAGAATAAGAAAAATTCAGATGTGGTTATTTACTCATACTTTTTATATCTATAAATTTGTCTATAAAAATATTAAAAACAGAAAAACTTTATGATTTATATTATATTATTCATTTATACAATTGGTGCAGGATATATTTTTGAAAATTCTGATCTTTATAAAAGAAGATTTTTAACACATAATTTTAATGCTTTAAGTTATGACTCTATTAAAAGATTTTTTCTTTATATTTTAATAGTATTACCGATGGTCTTGGTTCATTCATTTAGATACGGTTTTGGCGCCGATTATAGTGGGACGTATCAAGCATTATTTTATGATGTAAAAAATGGCATACCATTACCTAATCTTGAATATGGTTACTATTTATTAACCAAATTTGTGGCATCATTTACTGATGATTATGTATGGGAGCTTTTTGCAGCTTCTGTCCTTACTTTTGTTATTGTATTGTTAGCAATATATCGAAATTCTAGTATGTTAACAGTATCATTATCAATGATATTTTTATCTGCTTTTTATTTTGATTCAACAAATACAGTTCGGCAAGAATTGGCTGCTGCTATTTTTATTTACGCTATGCCATATATTAAAGAAAATAAGTTTTGGAAATATTTAGCTTGTATATTTTTGGCTAGCCTTTTTCATATGAGTGTATGGTTATTATTTCCGTTATATTTTTTAAGTAAATTTAAAATAAATAAAAAAATATTATTTTTAGTATTCTTTATAGTATTTTTACTTAGAAATCAGCTGAACCAACTTGTACTTAATTTTGTTAATACAAGTAGTATTTATAATAAATATACAGATTACTTAGATGCTGGTAGAGGAACAGTACTTGCTTATTCGATTATTACCGGCGGAATACTGCTTATATATATCTTTTTTGTCAAAAAAAATGATAATTCTAAATTAGATATTTGGTTGATCTATTTGGGCTTTATGTTTTCAATATTAAGTGCATTTGTTCCGTATATTTCAAGATATGTACTCTATTGTCTAGCTTCTTTAATTTTCATAGTTCCAGATATGTTCAAGAATATGAATCCTCAAACTAAGATAATTCCTGAGATAATGACATATTTACTTGTAGGCTCATATACCATATACATTGTATTTATTGGAAATTGGTATCGAGCTATACCGTATATTTCGTTTTTAAATAGGTAATTAGTGGGAGATTGATGATGATACCTAAGGTTATAAATTACTGTTGGTTTGGAAATAATCCTCTTGATAAACGAACTAAGAAATGTATTGATTCCTGGAAAAAATATTGTCCAGATTATCAGATTGTTCAGTGGAATGAATCAAATTTTGATACTAATTGTTGTGATTATGTAAAAGAAGCATATAAAGCAAAAAAATGGGCATTTGTAAGTGATTATGCTCGATTTAAGATCTTATATGAACATGGCGGAATTTATCTTGATACGGATGTTCAACTAATAAAAAGTATAGATGATCTTGTTAATAAAGGTCCATATATGGGTTATGAAGCTTATTGTAATATTGATAAGTTAAATCCTAATCATGAGTTTTTGGTGAACACAGGATTAGGAATGGCAGCAGAACCGCATATGAAAATATTTAAAGAAATTTTAGATTACTATGAATCCCAACATTTCCTTTATGATGATGGAAATATAAATCAAATGACTGTAGTGGAGAGAGTTACTAAAATTTTGAAAAAGCATGGCCTAACAGGAGATGGAAAATTAGCTGTAATAAAGGGATTAACTGTATACCCAGAGGATTATCTTTGTCCATTTAATTTTACTTCGGGTAAAACTAACATAACTGATAACACTTACTCAATTCATTTATATTCCGCTTCTTGGCAAAGTAGTTCAGCTCGATTTAAAAATAAAATAAGGAGATACTTACCTGTTTCTTTCGTCAATTTAATATCAAAGATAAAGCATCATGAATAATATTTATATATCAACTTTTTGAAAAAAAGTAATAAAACTAAAAAATGGGGTGCCAGTAGAAGTTGGTGCTTCTAATAGATCTAATTTCTTATATCCAATACATGATAATATTGGATTAAATATTTCCAATGAAAATATTTATTACGGTGAATTAACAGGATTATATTGGATTTGGAAAAACGAAAATATAAACAAGGAAGAACTTGTAGGCTTTTGTCATTTTAATAAATGTCTAGATGTGAAATTTAGTAAGGCCTATAATCTGCTGATCAATCGGAAAAAATATGATTTTTTAGTTGCAGATAAAACTTATATTACACCTCATCCTCGTAAAGATGAGTTAGATGCAATAGTTAAGATTTTGAAAAAAATTATCCAGAATATTACATTACTTGGTTAAAAATATATAGAAAAGACGGTTCTAGCTATGCATGTAATAACGCACAATTATTTATCACAACAGGTAAATGGTTTAATAAATATTGTTTATTCTTATTTGATGTACTTAAACAAATGCGTCAAATCATCGGTAATAGGACTGGATCACCGTATGATATTAGATACTGCGCCTTTATGGGGGAACGTTTATTAACGGTTTTTATAATTACTAATAATTTAAAATATAAGGAATATCATATTAGATATGCGAATAAAACCATAAATATAGGTCGTAAAATTGCAAGAATCTTACATATTAATAAAAATTCTAGTTTTTATATAAAACTACAAAAAAAATACGGTGCAAAATCTTCATATAAAAGATAGAAAAGATTTTGCTTATTGGAGCAGAAATTGTTTTACTTAAACCTGATTATCTTTCATTGTTAATCTAATATTTTTCTGAAGTTAGAAATTAAGGAAAATATATCTTAACAAGAAATACTATTATTTATCAAAAAATACCAATAATTATTATGAATAAATATAAATATCTTTTTAAAAACATTGGGTTATTGACACTAAGTAATTTTGCAACAAAATTATTGTCGTTCTTTTTAGTGCCTCTATATACTTCTGTATTAACGACGGGTCAATATGGTACATATGATCTATTTAATACGACTATTGGAGTATTAATTCCAATTTTAACTCTAAATATTTTAGATGCTATATTAAGATTCGGAATGGATAAAGCATATGATAAAGATGCTATAGTAACTCTAGGCACAAAATAGAGTTAAGATGATAATAAAAAATAAGTGAGAGTATTCATAAATTGATATACTTTTTGGATAAAATTTGTGTTTAAGTTTGACTTCTTTAGAATATTTTTTATAAAAACTAACAATTTAGCCTAAAAGAAATTGAAATGATTATAGGTGAAAATTAAATATGAAATTCAATAAAGTAAGCATAATCGTACCTGTATACAAAGCAGAAAAAAGCATTAAAAGATGTATCGAATCAATTTTATCTCAAACTTATAAAAATGTAGAACTTATACTTGTTGATGATGGATCTCCAGATAAAAGTGGAAGTATTTGTGATAAGTACAAAAAAGATACTCGTGTTAAAGTTATTCATACTTCGAATGCAGGTGTATCACATGCACGTAACATAGGCATAGACTATGCAACGGGAAACTATGTTACATTTTGTGATTCTGATGATTTTTATGAAGTACATTTTATCGAAAGGATGATGCGGATAGCCACTGAATGCAATTCTGATATTACTATATGTGGCTATTTCTTTGAATGGAAGCATCATTTCGAGTCTGCAGTTAAATCAAAAACGGGTATGATTGATAAGAATGAAATGGTTGAACACTGTACTCTAGATAATGAGTTTGGAGGATTTTGTTGGAACAAATTATATAAAACTGAAATTATAGGTGAGAACAGATTCCCAGAAGATATGGATATTATGGAAGATACATATTTTCTATGGACTGTAAGTCAAAAAGCCCATCGTATATGTTATTTGGCTGAACCGCTTTATTATTATTGTGATAATAAAAATAGTTCAGTTCGAAATATTGATAATTTATATTCTAACGACAATACTGTTAAATATATTGATGCTTATAAAAGAATTTTAGCTGATTTTCAAATAAATAAAATAAGTAAAAATTATATTTATGTTTCAATGGTTAAATTTGCAATTGATTTTAAACGATTAGAAAAGCAAAAAAATCAAGGTAATAAAAAATTGATAAGTAATTTGAATGAAATTATTTTGAATCATATACGATATTTTTATGCTTGTAAAAAAATAACCAACTATGAAAAAATAAAATGGACTATAAAATGCTTATTTCCAAGACTTAATAAGTTTTAATGAAACTGTAAAATAGTTTGTGTAAGGATGAATGATTCCTTAAATTAATTTCTGAAAACATTAGAAAAAGGAGTTCCTTTCTCGTATGATTGGATTGAACAAAAAAACAACATACAGAAAGAAGAACTCCTTCATGAATGATTTTACCAAAAATATGGCTCAAGCACTCCAATAATCAAGACAAAGTTAATGATTTTTTGCGCAAGGAAATTCAAACTGCAGTTAATCAATTGCTTGAAGCTGAATTGACTGCCTTTTTAGGCTATGATCCTTATGCAAAAAGCGGATGGAACTCTGGCAATTCCAGAAACGGTATCTATTATCGCAAGGTTGATACACAGTTTGGCCAGATCGAAATTCAGGTTCCCAGAGACAGAAACGGCGAATTTCATCAGCACACTCTGCCTGACTACAAGCAGCACTCGGACGTCTTGGAAAGCATGATTATCAAGCTTTATGCCAAAGGCGTCACTACCAGAGAAATAGCCGATCTGATTGAAAAGATGTACGGCAGCCATTACAGTCCGGCTCAGGTATCAAATATTTCCAAGCAAATGATTCCAAAGGTTGAAGCCTATCACAAACGCAAGCTTAGCGACAGGTTCTTTTGCGTTTATCTTGACGCAACGTATCTTCCGCTGTGCCGAGAAACGTTTGAGCGTGAAGCCGTCTATATTGCCATCGGCATCAGGCCCAATGGCCATAAAGAAGTAATCGACTACTGCATAGCACCCAGCGAAAACGTCGAAGTTTGGACTGAAATGCTTCAAAACATGAGATCGCGGGGTTTGAAGCAAGTCGAGCTTTTCTTGTCTGACGGTGTTGTCGGCATGAAAACAGCTCTGGCAAAGACTTATCCCAAAGCACATTTTCAGCGCTGCCTGGTTCATGTCATGCGCAATATTTGCAATAAAGTGCGTGTTGACGATCGTGAGACAATCATGAACGATTTCAAGCAGATTCATAAGCAGCCTAACAAGACAGCCGCCGTACAAACTCTTCATGCATTCTATGACAAATGGAACAAGGCATACAATCATGTCATTAGGAATCTAAAAGACATTGAGCCTGATCTATTGGTCTTTTACAACTATCCCAAACAGATCAGACCCTCAATCTATTCCACCAACATGATTGAATCCTTTAACAATGTCGTTAAACGCAAGGCAAAGCCCAAAGCAGAGTTTCCAAGTGAGCAGTCGCTTGATACTTTCATTGGCATTCAGGCAATGAGCTACAATGATCGCTACTTCAACCGAATCCATAAGGGCTTTGGCCAAGTGCAGGATACATTGGAATCCTATTTTGAATAAAAGATAAATTAAAAAATCAATTTACGAGAAAGATCTATTTACACAAACTATTTGACAGTTTCAAAATAAGAAGTTATAGATTTTATTAATAAGTTATAATGGAAAAGTAGAAAATTTGTTAATAAATGCAAATTGTATCTTTACTAAAGATATTTTTTAAGGAGATATCATGAAACCTAGAATTTCAGTAATAGTACCGGTCTATAATGTGAAATGTTATTTAGACAGGTGTATTAATAGTATTTTAAATCAATCCTTTAGAGATTTTGAACTAATTTTGGTAAATGATGGTTCAACGGATAGTAGTTTAACTATTTTAGAAGAATATAATAAGAATGATGAACGGATTAAAATAATCTCGAAGTCCAATTCCGGTTATGGTCATACTATGAATGTAGGGATGGATGCTGCTACAGGGGAATACATTGGTATTGTAGAACCAGACGATTATGTTGCATTGGACATGTATGGAATTCTTTACATTGAAGCTATCGAAAATGATGTTGATTTCATAAAGGCTGATTCTTATAGATTTGAAGGAACTGGAAAAAAAACTAAATTCCGTAGAAATTTGACAAATGATCAGAGTTATTATAATCGTATAGTAAATCCACAAGAAGATTTAAAACCTTTTAAATTCATGATGAATACTTGGAGCGGGATTTATAAAAGAGATTTTATTGAAAAATATAATATAAGACATAATGAAACACCAGGTGCTTCATTCCAAGATAATGGCTTCTGGTTTCAGACATTTTGTAGAGCAACAAAAACATATTTTTTGAACAAAGCTTTTTATTTCAAAAGATTGGACAATCCTAATTCTTCCGTAAATGATAAAGGAAAAGTTTTTGCATTTAGTACTGAATATGATTTTATTAGGAATTTTTTAGAAGATAATCCTGAATTGAAAAAAAAGTTTATTTATATATACCAATTGAAACGTTTCCATAATTATCGTTTTAATTTGGATAGGATAAGTCCAAAGTTTAAAAAAATATTTTTAGAAAAATTTTTATTACAAATAAATGATTATACTGCTCAAGCT
>ENA-UOOK01004921-UOOK01004921.1-fermentation-metagenome-genome-assembly--contig:-NODE-4921-length-13859-cov-8.033831_pt1 | contig 13859 bp, 11 predicted proteins | sample MGYA00245777_ERZ724023 | MGnify/ENA primary metagenome ERZ724023 (study PRJEB28704, sample SAMN03018312) | fermentation metagenome | biome: anthropogenic terrestrial biome; feature: soil; material... | reverse complement strand
ACCGCCCGCTGCTGATCGACCAGCCGGAGGACAACCTCGACAACGGCTTCGTCCATAAGACCATCGTCGAAAGCGTCCTCGCGGTCAAGAACAATCGGCAGCTCGTCTTCGTCACGCACAACCCCAACATCCCGGTGCTCGGCGACGCCGAGCGGATTCTGGTGCTGGAGTCGAACGGCAAAGTCGGCCATGTCCGCAACTGCGGCTCGGTCGACCGGTGCAAGGCGGACATCGTGTCGCTGCTCGAAGGCGGCGAGGACGCTTTCAAGAAGCGCAAAGAACGTTATTCATATTGAGACGCGCCATGGACAATGGAGAAAAATCATGGGCGGAGCGCCTGGCGGACGTCGAGGGCATTCGCACCCACTTGGAAGACCACTACGGCGACGCGGCGGCGGTCGAAAGACTGGCGGACTTCATCGACGACGAAAAATGGGAGGTGCGCCAGGCTGTCGCGGAGGCGATGCTCAACGTGCCGGACAACGACTTGCCGAGGTTCATGTCTCTCGAACATGACGTCAATTCATTCGTCGCGGCGGCGGCGAAACGGACGCTCCAGCGGCGGAGCGTCTATGTCGACGGAGCAAGGAAGCGTGAGAGGCAGACATCGACACTGTTCAGAAACGAGGAGAAACTCCTGAAAAAGTTCGGCCCGGAGGCCGTGGAACTAGCCCGTCGGGACGTGGCGCTTGCCTATGAGGTCACGGTCGGCTCGGTCGCCCACGATATACGCGGCATCATCACGCCGATGAAGGCGAAGGTGGGGCGGCTCGGAACGATCATCGAGGGGAAGCTTCCGGTGAAGGAAATGCAGGAAGCCAGACGTTGCCTCGCGATCCTTGCCGACCGGACGGAAATGCTTGAACGGATGACCGACGACATCCAGACACTGGCGCGCAAGACGCCGCAGGGGCGGTCGCAGGAAAGCGTCCTTGATTTGTTGCGGAGCGCACTCGATGTGTTGCTGGACGAGTTTGCGGCGAAGGAGAGGGAGATTGCCGGAATCGCGGTGAAGCTGGACATCGATCCGCATCTGACGTTCAGAGTATCCCGTCAACTGATGATCCGCGTGTTCCGCAACCTGCTGAAAAACGCATACGAGGCGTTTCTGGTCGGCATCGACAGATATGCCGGCCGGGGCAATGTCGAAGTGACCGCCCGCAAGGTCAATGACGGGATCGAGATCGTTTTCAAGGACGACGGCATGGGCATGCCCCCTGATGAATTGAAGATAGTCAGGCAATTCCGTCCAAGAGGCGCGTCGAAGAAGCAGACCGGTTCGGGGTTCGGGCTCGCCATCGCCTATGCGAAGATCATCGACCACAAGGGGACGCTGAGAATTGATTCGAAAGAAGGGGAAGGGACGGCCGTCGCCGTGTTCCTTCCCGCCAAGGAGGGAAAATGACATGCGGAAATTAAAAGGACTCGTCGTGGACGACGACCTCGGGATACTTGAAACCATCGGGGATATGCTCGCCGTCCTGGATCATGAATATGAGTGCGCCACCTCAGCGTTGGAGGCGCGGCAGATGCTTGCGGAAAGCCGGTACGACTATGTCGTCCTCGACATGGAGATCCCGGCGAAATACGGCGGAACCCCGCTGGTGCGGAACGGTCAGTCGCTGCTCACGGAAATCCGGAAGATGCATGCAAAGGAGACGCTGCCGGTCATCGTCATCACCGGGCGCATGCTGGACAAGGCGGAGTACGCCTCCGAGCTGCTGTGGAACGGGGCGAACGATTTCATCGCGAAGCCGTTTCCGCTCACGGGGCATACGCTGGAAGCCTCCATCGCCAAGTTCGTGGCGGAGTCGAAATCGGCGGCGTCCTCCAAGCGCCCGGAGCCGGTCTCGGAATGGCTGTCGCGGAGCTGCAAGCATACGACGACCGTATGGAAGAGCACGGCGAAAGACGGGCTGACGCGGGAGATCGTCCTGCGTTCGACTTCCAAGCTGAACCGCGTCATCGACTGCGTCTACGAGCATTACCGGAACAAGGAATGCATCCATCACGGCGACTTCATCGACCGCTGCGGCTGGACGGACAAGGAGTATTTCAAGCGGGAAAACGGAAAGGGCAACCCAAGGCGCGGCCCGATCAAGAACCATCTCTCCGAGTTGCGCCAGCGGTTGGGCATCCGCTCGGAGTTCGCGGAACTCGGAATCGTATTCTATCAGCCGGAGGCATGACATGGAAAATACAAAGATCACAGCGCCCTGCACTGGTTGCGGCAAAACACCGCCGTCGAAATTCTTCCGTTCAGCTTGCGAGGAGGCTTTTTGCCCCAAGTGTTGCAAATGGTTTTTCTACGGCACACTTCTACCGTTCCCCCACTCCACCGGAGGGGGGAAAATGAAGCCGGACAACGCAACGGAGCAACTCGCCCGCGAATATAATGGGACGACCGACTTCAGATATTGAAGGATTGGTGAACAAAAGTTAAAATAAAATGCGCAGGTTATTTTTAATGCCCGGAGTTCGAAAAGCTCGGAATCAAATTCTGCCAACTGGAGACATGACATGGAAACTACGACTATTTTTGCTGCAATCGATATCGAAACCTCCGGGCTGGACTTCGCAAAATGCGAAATCCTCGAACTGGCGGTCGTTCCGCTGAATCCGGATTTCACCATCTCCGCCATGCCGGAGTTCACCGCCCGGATTCGGGCAGAGCGCCCCGAAGCGGCGGAGGAACAGGCCATGCGAATCAACGGCCTGAATCTCGCGGAGGGCGACTCGCGGCAAAAAGTCCGCGACGACTTCCGGCAATGGATGATGGACAACGGCATCGGGAAGATCGTGCCGGTCGCCCACAACCTCGACTTCGACCTGCGCTTCCTCGTGCAGACGGTCCCCGAGTTGACGAAAGTATTCTCGCCCCACGGGCGCGACAGCATGCGGCTCGCGCTGACGATCAACGACATCGCCCGCCGGGAGACCGGCGAGGAACGCTTCCCGAAGGTTTCCCTGGCCGCGCTGAAAGACGCGCTGGATGTCGCTGGGGAAGTGTCGCACCGCTCCTTCGAGGACGCCAAAGACGCCGCCGCCGTCTACCGCCGGCTGACTGAAATGCTCACCGGGAATTTTTGAAAAGTCGGTTGTATTGAGCGAGCATTCATATTATCTTAAATTTTAGAACAAAAATCCTAATATGTCATTGGGATCGAAAAAAAAGGTCAGGATATGGATTCCGACATTTATTACTTTGACAACTCGGAAATTCCATCCTGCATATCTGGGATATCAAATGAGATTTTTGAACCACTTCGCACCGGGTTATTGAGTAGAACTATCGTTGAAATCAGGCATGGGGAGAACGAAGAAAAAGTAACTGTCCGCGAATTGCTGCCTGAAGCGATTGTCCAAAGAAGTGGGATATGGTATCTTGCGGCTTTTTGTTATATGCAGCAAGCGCGGCGAACATTCCGCTTCGACCGGATTCATTTCGCCAGAAATACGGACAGGGATGATCAAGCTCATGGTATCGCCGAGGATATTAGAGCCAATGGTCTTTTCACGCGGCAAGAGAGGAAGCGCACCCCGGAGCAAGCGCAAAAGGAAGATGATCCGCGTTGGCATGAACCGCCGGATCGCATTGAAGCGCGCATCTCGCAACTTGCGGACGAATGGGTGGTTGAGGAATGCATGCTCATTAATGGAGAGATTGCTGAATCCAATCTTCCCTTCAATTATGGACAGATGGCGGAATCCCTGCAGGTTTTGTTTACCCATGCCATGCTTGCGGAACATATTTTTTATGCTGAAGTTTTCGAGGGCTGTCCTTGTGGTTGCTGCGATGTTTATTATCTGGAATCGGTCGGCTTTCAGCAGCGCGGGGAAAAGCTTTTTATCGCGACTCACGCGCGAGGAAAGGAAATCTATCGCAAGACTGCCATGATCACCGTGACCCAATGGGCGCAATTTGTGGAATCCGCGATTGAGCAGCAATTGGCTTTGCTGCAAACCAGACTCGTTGAACGGGAGGAATATGCCGACTACAACCATGGCTTTGAATTAGCGGCGGATCAAGAGATGCCGGAGATTTGGGCGGTAAATACCAAACGGGAAATTGATCTGGATGATTTTTATAACGAGGTTGGAGAGATTCAGGCATTGAAGGAAGCGCATCCACAATATTTTCAGCATCCAAAGGTCGATCTATGTCCACCCGGAATCTCCAAGAAACTACCCATGGTGTCCATGGATCACGGTGAAATATTTTTTGAGAAGTAATGAGCGAGGGTTTCCGATAAGTCAATGGTTTGGGATGATTATTGATGCGGCTTGGGGTAAATCGGCGCGACTTGACTTTTCAGTTTGCCTCGGAATTTTCGCGCGGGGCGGGAAAGAGTATGAATTCTGTTTCTCCGCTTATGGAAATCAATAAGTGGAGAATCGCAACGGTTTTTAGTGCCTGCTCTGTATTGGCTTGATTTTCAGGTGGTTCAATAGATTGCTTTCGTTAAGTCAGCGACCTATCGAAACGGAGAATTTTGGCCGGGAAACGGGCTGACGGCTCCGGGGAGTGCGGTTTTGCGATTCTCTGCGGGGCGGGATCGGCGTTGGCGTTTCTTGCAAAACCCTTACGCTCAAAGGGGTTTGCGTGAAAAGAGAAAAGCGCCAGCGATAACTCACTGACGCTAAACAAGATAAAAATGGTGGAGCATAGGAGATTCGAACTCCTGACCTATTGATTGCGAACCAATCGCTCTACCAACTGAGCTAATGCCCCATTATCAACGAATGGTGCATAATATAAATCGTCATTCATAAATATCAACCTCATTCCAACTCTTTTTTCAGATTTTTATCAGCATTTTACTGCGGGGATTGAAATTGTCATTTAAAATGATATATTTATCATTCAACAAAATTTCAAGGATTTGTTAATGAAAGCAGTCACAATTGCAGTCGTCAACTACCAGACGCCCGATCTGACTCGTCTTTGCCTCCGCTCCCTGCACAAATTCACCAATCTTGAACGGGTTCGGGTTGTTGTCATCGACAATAATTCCAAGGATGATTCAATCGATTACCTGCGCAATCTCGACTGGATCGAACTGGTTGAGCGTCCCTCCGTCCCCGGCGAAACACCGCCGGAAAGCCATTCCAGAGCCCTTGATATCGGGCTGGGAAAGGCGGATACGCCTTACTTTTTCGTCATGCACACGGACACGCTCATGGTCCATGATGGCTGGCTGGACTATCTGATTGGGGAAATCGAAAAAAACGACCGGATCGCCGGGGTCGGTTCCTGGAAGATGGAGATCGAATCTCCGATCAAAACCATCGGGCAGAAAATCGAAACCTTTGTCCGAGAAAAAATCCTCCAGCGCAAATCCCGCCGCCACCGCAGCCAGTATCTCCGCAGCCACGGCGCGCTCTACCGGACCGCACTCCTGAAAGAGCACACGTCCGGTTTCTGCGACGGAGACACCGCCGGGAAATCGGCGCATTTCCGCCTGACCGACGCCGGATTCACCATGCGGTTCCTTCCGGTGCGGATATTGAACCGCTACATGCGGCACCTGAACCATGCCACCATGATCCTGAACCCGGAAATTTCCGGACGGAACACCGGCACCCCGAAAGCACGAAAACGTATTCAAGAAGAACTCAATAATATAGGATTTAAGGAAATTTTAAACGATGACAAACTCGACAAAATCTGACTTCTTACACAAAGGACTGACTTCGGAAGAGGTCCTCAGAAGCCGGGAACTGCATGGTAACAACATCATGACGCCTCCACCACGCAAGCCTTGGTGGAAGCAGTTTTCAGAAAAATTCAACGACCCTGTCATCCGCATTCTGATTCTGGCGGCACTGGTCGCGGTCATGACCGGCGAATTCATCGAAGGCACCGGTATCCTGATCGCAATCCTGCTGGCCACCGGCCTCGCTTTCCTGAATGAATTCAAGGCCGAAAAAGAGTTTGACATCCTGAACAAAGTCAATGACGAAATCCCCGTCAAGGTCATTCGCGACGGCGACTTCAAGGCAATCCCACGACAGGACGTGGTTGTCGGCGACATCGTTTTCGCCGAAATGGGCGAAGAATTGCCCGCGGACGGCAAAATACTGGAAGCGGTCAATTTTCACGTAGACCAATCCAAGCTCACCGGCGAACCGGAACCCATTCCCAAGGTTCCCGCCGACAGTAAAGAATTTGCCGCGCTGGAAGCATCCACCTACCCGGCGGACCATGTGCTGCGCGGCACTCCGGTGGTCGACGGTTACGGCTATGTCGAAATCACCGCAGTCGGCAGTTCCACCGAAATCGGACGTACCGCCACTGCCGCCTCCGAAGAAACCGGCGCAGAAACACCGTTGAATCAGCAGCTTGACCGACTGGGCAAGTTGATTGCACTGGTCGGGTTCAGCGCCTCGGGCCTGACGTTTGCCGTACTGGTGTTTCAGGGCATCATGAAAGGTTCGCTGAACCAGACCGCTGCCCAATGGTGCATTTTCGCGCTGTTGATCGTGGCTCTGCTGGTTCTGCTGCTGCAGGTCTGGCTACCGGTCCTATTGGAAGGAATCGGGCTGCTGCGCCACAAAAATTACCAGTTCCGCCTGTTGCCGAAAGGCGCAAAGGGCTTCATGGTGATGTTGATCTGCGCCGTGCTGGTCGCTCTTGCCGGACTGGGTATCCTTCACCTGGGCGGGATGATGCCGGAACATGACTGGCTCTCTCCCGAAGCCTTGCCCAAGTTCATCAACTTCTTTATGATCGCCGTTACCCTGATCGTGGTGTCGGTCCCGGAAGGGCTGGCCATGAGCGTGACGCTGAGCCTGGCATACAGCATGCGCAAAATGACCGCCGCCAACAACCTGGTCCGCAAAATGCACGCCTGCGAAACCATCGGCGCCGCCACCGTCATCTGTACGGATAAAACCGGAACGCTGACCATGAACCAGATGCGGGTACAGGAAATGGCGCTTGACGCGGACCGGAATTTCGTGGCCCAAGCCATCGCCGCCAACACCACCGCCAACCTGTCCCACGCCGACCCCGAAAATCCGGAGCCGATCGGCAACCCGACCGAGGGAGCACTGTTGTTGTGGCTGGATAAAAATGGATTCAGCTACGAAACGCTCCGTCAGGCGTTCAGGATCACCAATCAATGGACGTTCTCCACCGAGCGCAAGTTCATGGGAACCAAAGGATATCTGCCGGACAACGATCAAGAGTTCCTGTTTACCAAAGGAGCGCCCGAAATCATCCTGTCGCGCTGTGCCAGGCTTTCTGACGGCACCGAGTTAACCGGCGCCCTGCGCGAAAGCATGCTGAAACGCCTGCTCGAATACCAGCAGCGCGGCATGAGAACGCTGGGCTTCGCTTCTCTGCAATCGCCTCCGGCGGGGGATGAACTGACCGATGTGGCGAACGGAATGACCTGGGACGGATTCACGGCCATCGCCGACCCCATCCGGGCGGACGTGCCGGATGCCATCGCCAAATGCCACCGCGCCGGAATTCAGGTCAAAATGGTCACCGGCGACAACCCGGAAACCGCCCGCGAAATCGGCCGCCAGTGCCATCTGCTGGCCGACGGCGAAGATCTCGACGGCCTGATCATCACCGGCCCCGAATACGGCGAACTGTCCGACGAAGACGCCGTCAAGGTCGGCTTGAAGCTGCGGATCATGGCCCGCGCCAGACCCCATGACAAATTGAAACTGGCCCGCGCGCTGAAATCAGCCGGACAAGTGGTCGCCGTCACCGGCGACGGTACCAACGACGCCCCTGCCCTCAACTATGCCGACGTCGGCATCGCCATGGGCAAGACCGGCACCTCGATCGCCAAGGAAGCATCGGACATCATCCTGCTCGACGACTCCTTTACCAGCATCGTCAACGCGGTCATGTGGGGACGGTCGCTGTACCGCAACATCCAGCGCTTCCTCATGTTTCAGTTGACCGTAAACGTCGTGGCGCTGTCCATCGCGATGTTCGGGCCGTTCATCGGCGTCGGACTGCCGCTGACGGTCATTCAGATGCTGTGGGTGAACCTGATCATGGACACCTTTGCCGCGCTGGCGCTGGCTACCGAACCGCCGGACCCGAACGTGATGGACCAGCCGCCGCGCAAGAATTCCGCGTTCATCGTCACGCCTCCGATGTGGGGAGTGATCTTCGGCGCGGCGTTCGGCTTCCTGATCGTGCTGTTCTCCATGCTTTTCTATATGAGAGGCAAGGGATTCGAAGACGACCTGTACTGGCTGACAATCTTCTTCTCGACGTTCGTCCTGCTCCAGTTCTGGAACCTGTTCAATGCCAAATGCTATCAGAGCCGCCAGCCGCTCTTCAAGCTGCTCCTGAACAATAAATCGTTCCTGATCATCGCCGCCGGCATCCTGATCGGCCAGGTGCTGATGGTGAACTTCGGCGGCAAGGTGTTCCGTACCGGTCCGCTGGGTATGAAGGAGTGGCTGATCATCATCATAGCCACTTCCCTGACGTTCTGGGTCGGCGAAGTCGTCCGCTTCATCTGCGCGAAATTCCTGCGCAAAAAGCCCGTCGCCTGATAACAAACCATATCTCAAAAAAATCCGGGGATCATTGCGGTCCCCGGATTTTTTCTTTATTTCTCTTTATTTGGCGGAACACTTCTTGACAAAAGCGGGGTCCGGCCGTATAATAATACTAGCACGTATATAGTCGGTGTAAAATGACCCTGAAAGAAATCGCTGAAAAACTGAATTTAAGCTATTCGACCGTGTCCGCGGTAATGCGCGACCGCAGCGAGGAGCTTCATATTTCCCCTGCGACCGCCGAGCGTGTCCGCAAAGCGGCGAAAGAATTCGGCTACAAACCGAACCTCGCCGCCCGGGCGCTGCGAAACAACCGCAGTTACAACATCGGCGTACTGCTCCCCTCCCCCCGGGATTTGTCGTACGCGGTGATGGTGGCGGATATCCAGCACCGGCTGGCCAATACCGAATACACGGGTATTTTCTCATTCTGGGAAAGCGAAGATAAAATCCGGAATGCCACTGAAAATATCCTGAAATACAACATCGAAGGACTGATCACCAATGAACCGGCCTATCTGCCGAAGAATTTAAAGATTCCGGTCGTCACTTATTTTCAGGAACACCCCGCGTATGATTTCGTCTGTTATTCCCAGCAGGAAGTGGCTGAAATATCGCTGGAGTATCTATACCGGCTGGGGCACCGGAACATCGGCATCGTTTATTGGAAAAACGGTGAGCGGGTCCACCACCTCCGCCAGATCATCCGGGAACAAGGAATGCGGGAAGCCGGAATCTGGCAAATCGGCGGAACCGGCGAACGGTGCGACGGTTTGGAACAGGCACTGGCGGCAGGTCAGGTACCCGATGCAATCGTGGCGAACAACGACGAATCCGCCATGCTGATCATCCAGTATGCGGAAAAGTACGGCATCGCAGTCCCCCGTGACATGAGCGTGATCGGCTGCAACGACAACTGGATCGCTCAACTGGCCTCTCCTCCGCTGACCACCATCCGGCGGACGGACGAAGCGTTCGGCGCCCTCCTGGCGGAAATATTGCTGAAGCGACTGGCGAACCCGGAGCTTCCGCGAATCAAATACATTACCAGACAAACATTAATCGAACGAGGTTCATGCGCCGAATGCAAAAAGAAGGAAAAAGTCCTATGATAAAGAAAAATTTCACCCTCATTGAATTGCTCGTCGTGATTGCGATTATCGCGATTCTCGCCGCCATGCTGCTGCCGGCGCTGAATTCGGCGCGCGGAAAAGCCCGCTCGGCTTTTTGCCAGAACCAACAGAAACAAATCGGACTGGCGTTCGGATTTTATCACCAGGACAACAATGATTACAATCCGATTTATACTAAAACCGGCATCGGCGTCTGGAACAACGCGCTGATTGTTCCCGGTTATATCCAGCCGAAATCATTTGTCTGTCCGGAACTGAAAGGAAACCAGGAGGTTTATTCGGGAAGCGGCGCCCCCTCCTACGGCAGCGGGCGCGGCCTCCAAGCCACCGGATTCGGTTATAATTATGAAAGCGCAGGCAGTCATATTCTGTACTCGACGCCTATAGAATCCGACAATTGGGTAAAAATCACCGAATTCAAATATCTTCCCCAAATGTTTTTTACGATGGATACTCAGCGCCGGGACAACATCGGAGAAGGCTATTACCTCACTACCTATACCTACAACACAACGCCGGCCACAGACAAAGGCAATCCCGACCCGCGACATGCCGGTAATATCAATCTGCTGTTCGGCGACGGACATGTCGCATCCGGCAGGATTCACTCGCCATACACCGGAACCAGTGTTTTAGCCGCACAATTGAAAAATCTGTTCGGCCCCTATGTGCATAGCGGCGGCAGACAATAGAAACGAACGGCTCTGCATCGCCTGTCAACAGAATTTTCAATCATTCGGAGGATATTCATGAAGATTTTTTCAGCCGTCTTTTTGAGCGTTATGACACTGGCCACAGCCAGTGCGGATTTTAAATTTGAACGGGACGAATACACCTCGCCCCTGAAAATCGGAGCGCGCCCGAGGGTCACGCCCCATACCATGATTTTTGCCCGCATTCAGCCCTACACGCTGTCCGGCAATTATCTGGATACGTGGATCGACCGCCCGCTGTACCATAATTCCGAATGGCGCGACGCTCCCGCCGCCGGTTACCGGAACGGCCCCGAAGTCAAGCGGGACGCCGAATCCGCCAAAGAATATGAGATCGAAGGCTTTACCATGCTTGGCAACGCCTATGACACCTGTTACCGCGCCGTGCTCCGTTTTCTGAAAGAAGGCGACGTCAAGGACTTTCAGTTCATGCCCGGGCTGGCGTGGGGCGCGGCCATTCCCTACCAGAAATACAAAAACAATGCCGCCGAGGCATTCAAAAGTCCGTATACGACCAGAATCGACGGCAAGGTCCCGTTTTTCTCCTACGGCACCATGCCCGAAAAGAACATCCGCGAGGTCCGCGAAAAACTGGCGGCGGACGGATATTCGGACATCGCGCTGTTTGACAATATCTGGCTGGATGTTTTCAGCAAATACAACCGCCAGAACCGCACCCTGACCGACAAAGACCTGGCGGAATGCGAAAGCCAGATCCGTGAAAAACTGAATTTCCTCGACGGTGTCGTCTTCGTCTCCTACCACATGGACCGGGATCCGAAAGGCGACTACACGCTGCTGCGCCGCTTTTACCCGGAACTGACGGAACAATACTTCGCCCCCCTGTTCGAGAAAATCTACAGCGACCCCGCCAACAAAAATAAACTTCTGGGCCTGAACATCCGTCACGGTTATCTCGGGCATATGAGCGGCACCAACGAAGGGGAGTTCGGCACCTCCCAGCTCCGGGAGGCGCTTGACGTCGCCTTGCTGCTGAACCCCGACATCCTTTCGCTGGTCGAATGGAACGAGGCGAATGAAAACACCAGTTTCCAGCCCAACCTGTATAATTCAAAATCCCTGCAGCGGCTGATCCGTTTCTATGCACGCCACCTGAAAGGGCAAGCACCCGCGCCGAATCCCGGCGATGACCTGACCCTGCCGAATCTGGTGGTTTCCGCCCGGCAGACCGTTAAATTCGGTGAACGATACCGGATCGAACTCCTGAACATCCCGGATTCGGCGGAGAAAAGCACCTACACGGTTCTACTGACCTTGATCGATCAGGACGGGAAAGTGATTCACCGTTTCAAGCCGGACCAGTTCCAGGCGGACCAACTGACGGCAATCACCTACCGCGTTCCCAGTGAACTCCTGTCGGCAAACCGCGCGGTGATTCCCGTGCTGGATATTGATTACAAAGGGCGCAAGCTGAAAGTCGATACCCTGCAATACACCCGGCTGGACGCCGCCACCGGCTGGAACTTCAAGGAAGTCCGGCAATCGCTCCGCGACCTGCTGATTCCGCAGTCGGCGGAACTGAAAATCGACGGCAATCGGATCACCGCCGTTCTGGACGCCGGAACGCCTCTGGCGTCGCTGGAACTGCTGGACAATGAGGAGGAAATTTTCGCATTCGACCGGCTCAACAAATTCGCCCCCGAAACCTATTATACGGTATTGGTCAAATGCCAGGCCAAGAAAGACGCTCTGCGCAAAGTGGAACTGACGGTGCCCGGCGTCCCCGGTATCCGGTTTTTCCCGTGGGGCAGACCCTATGCGGGGTTCGGAAGCCTGAAACAGAACGGCGATACGATTAAAGGGGATTTCATGGTCTGGCATGGCGGCGGTTCGATTCTGTTGAATGTTCCGAAAGACGCGCCGGATGCCGAAATCAAGTTCAACATCGACGGCGTCGGCGAAGCCTCGGTCCGCATGGCCGAGCTCCTGAAACAGAAAGAATACGGCGTCGAACTCCCCGGCCTCGTTCAGGTTTATTTTTTCCTGCGCGAAAAAATGTCCGACCACCCGGTACATATCGACAACAACCAGGCGGCGTTCACCGTTGATGTTCAATCCGAATACGCCATCCCCTGCTATCAACTGCGGGCGGTGACGAAAGACGGCAGGATATTCCGTTCCCGCCCGGTCTTTCCGAAGCCGGACAGCGGCAAACCGGAAGCGTTCAACGTTTTCTCCGCCACGGACGGCAAAGCCGTCACGCTGCAGCTCCCTTCCGACCGGTTCGAAGACGTCAACTATATCTTTGAACCGTCCGGCGGCGTGTTCCTGAAAAACACCGTCAGCCCCAGATGGAACGCCACCCTCGGCGGCGGGTTCCGCTATCTCCACTCCATGCGCTACGTCAACCTGCCGAAAGAGGTCACCGCCACCGCCCCGGAATGGGTCAGGGACGAGGCCGAAAACCGCTGGTATCTGCACTTCAACGGAGCAGCCAACTATCTGTCATTCCCGGTGGAGGCATTCCCGACCGGACCGTTCACGCTGGAATTCGAATGCCGGACCGCCTCGAAGACCAACCAGATGCTGTTCCGTCACGGCACCCTGCGCCAGAATTCACTGGACACCTACCTTGTGGACGGCAAACTTCAGGCTTCTTTTGCCAGCATGGGGTATAATTTTGAGGGGCTTGCCCGGGACTTTCCGGTCAATCTGGATTTTCCGCTGAACCAATGGAACAAGGTGAAGGTTTCTTATGATTTGCAGAACATCCGTTTTGAAGTGAACGGACAGACGCGATCGTTTCCGTTCAACCTGCGCCCGGCCAAGCCGACCGCCGCCACCTTCGGAGGGGAATACGGTCGGGATATGAATACGCCGAAGTACGGCCTGCGTTACTTCGACGGCGACCTGCGTTCCCTGCGAATACGCCGAAACATCGACACACCGTAATCAACAAGAGGAAAAACGCACCATGAGAAAAATTTTTACCCTCATTGAACTCCTGGTTGTGATCGCGATCATCGCGATTCTCGCCGCGATGCTCCTCCCGGCGCTCAACCAGGCACGCGCCAAGGGGCGTGCGGCGTTTTGCATCAGCCAGCAGAAGCAGATCGGATTGGGATTTGTCGGTTACCAGGATGATAACAACAGCTACAATCCCCTGTATATCAAGTCCGGAATCGGTTATTGGAATAATCTGCTGATTGTTCCCGGCTATGTTTCGGTGCCGGTTTTCGGCTGCCCGGAACTGAAAGGAAAACAGACTCAATATGTCGGAGGAGACACGCCGGGGTACGGCTCCAACTACGGGCTGCCGACGCCCGGATACGGATATAATTATAACTACATCGGCAGCCATATTCTGCCCACCGTGGCGGGAATTGAGACCAATCTTGAACGCAAAACCACCTCGTTCAAGTATATCGGCAAGGCTTTTTATACGATGGATACCGTTCTGCGCGGCGGGTGCGCCGATGAAATAATGGAAAAATGTCGATTTTTTTTTTAAATATGT
>ENA-UOOK01004920-UOOK01004920.1-fermentation-metagenome-genome-assembly--contig:-NODE-4920-length-13859-cov-66.176398_pt1 | contig 13859 bp, 6 predicted proteins | sample MGYA00245777_ERZ724023 | MGnify/ENA primary metagenome ERZ724023 (study PRJEB28704, sample SAMN03018312) | fermentation metagenome | biome: anthropogenic terrestrial biome; feature: soil; material... | reverse complement strand
CTATGACACTTTTTCCTTATCTTAATGTTTTATAATAGAACGCAACTTGGTATAATATTTCAAGACATATTTATGGTAGTGCATACGAGTATAATCACAATGGTACAGCTTCTAACTTTTTGCCAAAAATACGTATTGAATATATAAATAGTTCTTGTCCAACTATTAGCAACCTTAATGCAACAGTAAATTCCGATAATAGCGTAACTCTAAGCTGGACTAATCCTCCGCAAAACGAATTTCCCAACGATTGTGATGGAGATGTATATTTTACTTTTTTCAACGGATACACGGAACTTGGTGGTTGCGGAATTGACAGCTTAACTTCGTGGAAAACAAATATATTTGAACCTGATATACACTCTCTAGGCGTGTCAATATCGTATTGGAAAAATTTTACTGAAAATATATGTTATACTGAAGTAATATACGTGGAGGCTGACATTCCTGAAATTCCAGTTTGCCCACCTGTTTCAGCACTTAGTGTAACAGACAACGGCGACAATACAGTTAGTTTAGAATGGACTAATCCAGAAGCAAATGAATTGCCAAACGGCTGTTCTCACTTTAATTTTGAGTTTTATGATGGAAGCGTTAAAATAGGTGAAAGTAATGAAAACAATTTAACATCATGGACAAGTGGTAAACTTTCAAACTGGGAACATACATTAAAAGTTAGAATACGCTATTTCGACAACAATAATAATATTATTTGCTTTGCCGATACTCATGAAACTATATGGCTGTACGATGGTATTAGTTGCGAACCTGTTTATGGACTTAGTGCAACAGTAAACGAAGATAATACAGTAAAATTAGAATGGACAAATCCACAACAAGAAGACTTGCCCGAAGGGTGTTTTTATTTTACCTTTGATTTTTATGATAATAATAACAAAATTGGCAATAGTAATAACTCTTCTATAAATAATTGGACAACGCCAGTACTTTCAAAAGGTAGTCATAACTTAGCTGTTGTGGTACGTTATTTTAACAATATGAATGCAGAAATTTGTTTTGCCGAAGAATCCAAAACAGTAACAATAGAGCCAATAAACCCTGACCTTGTAGTACATTATGATGATGGCTACAATGACCTATCTATAGGAATGATGGGCAAACCACACACAATTATTGCAGCAATAAGACTAACCAACGATGAATTAGCTGACTATTACAATGACTACAAAATTACAAGTATTAGATATTTTATTGATACTGTTGAAGCTTACTTAACACCAAATATTGTTATAAAAATCTTTGGACAAGGAACTGATACTACACCAGGACAATTATTAACAAGTGCACCCGCTGGTTGGGCAACACATCGCTGGAATACTTATACACTTAACAACCCGCTACAAATAACATCTGGCGACTACTGGGTAGGCTACGAAGTTATACCGAAAGTAGCTGGCTGTCCTGCAGGAGCATCTGAAAATACTGTTGTTGATGGAAAAGGTGATTGGTATTACAGCAAAAAGCTAACAGAAGATAAATGGGTGGAACTAAAAGATATTCTTTCTAATGGTTACAAATACAATTGGAATATCCAAGTTACACTAACCTCTACTGTGGGAATTGAAGAAATAGAAATTTCGCTCTTAGCAGCAGAAATATTTCCAAACCCTGCAAATGATGTTCTAAACATTGTTAGCGATAGCAAAATTATAAGCTACGAACTATATGATGCACTTGGCAGATTGATGATAAATAAAACAAATGTGGACAATACTGAAACTATTATAAATGTTTCTGCCCTCAAACACGGAATGTATATGCTTAGACTTAGTACTGTGAAAGGAAGCGGAACTTTTAAAATAATTAAGAATTAAGAATGAATAATTGATAATTGATAATTAAATAATTTTGCTTCGCTACATTTTCTGTCGTCTCTCGGTATAGTTCAAGCAAGCTTGGCTCTACACTCGCTCCTTAGAAAATTGATAATTGATAATTTTGCTTCGCAGTGTTCGCAAGCTCACTCTGCTCGCATGGGTAAGTTTTGAACCACAAAAGACACAAAAGGGTACAAAAGACACAAAAGGGACAATCAGTTAAAAGTTTATAAAGTAAAGCCGAACCCGCAAGCTACTTTTAACTTTTAACTGAGTATTTGTTTATAACTTCTTTTTAACAAAACATAAACTTGTTGCAGACCATAATATAACACTATTTCAAATACACATTGTGTTGTTAAAAACTTTAACAGTTAAAGATTGTATAGTTTTAAAAAAATTACGATTTTTACAATTAATAAAAAGCATAAAAAATGTATAATTACAAATTTTGTATAACAAATAGTAATAAAACAAAAAAATGTGGTTTTTGGCATAAATTTTGCACGCATTTTATTTTTAAATAACATAATATTAACATTAAGTATTTAAGTATGAGAAAAATTTTTTTGAAATTAATTTTAGCACTATGTGTGCTAGCTTTTATACCGCTTAGCGGACTAAAAGCACAAACACTACTAGTTACGGGAGATGGTGCTGATACAACACACAGTCGAATTCCCGTATATGGATTGTATTTTGAGACAAAGCAGAAAAGTCAAATGATTTATCCTGCTTCAAAGTTAACAGATTTGCAAGGTAAAAAAATTACAAGACTTACTTTGTTTACTAGTCAAGGAAACAATAACAATTGGGAAAATGAAGTTCACGTTAGAATGGCATGTACAACCCAAGATGACCTTGATGCTGGCTGGTTTACAGGAGTAACAACAGAAGTATTTGTTGGCTTATTTGTTATTAACTCTAATAATGAATTAGTTATAGAGCTAGCCACTCCATTTCTCTACACAGGAGACAATCTATTAATAGAATATGATGTACCTACTACAACAAGTAGTGCCTGGGGCAGTGTCAGCTTCTATGGCACTAGTGAAGCTAGTAATATTTCAAGACATGCTTATAGTGATGGATATACTGGTGCAGGCACAGCTTATGGCTTTTTACCAAAAATGCAAGTTGAATATTTCGATGAAACGTGCCCAGCTATTACTAACTTTAATGCAATAGTAAATCCAAACAATACAGCAATGCTTACATGGAACACTCCAGACCAAAGTATTTGGCCCGCTGGAGCAACAAACTTAAAATTTAAGTTTTTTAATGGAACAACTCAAATAGGGGAAATCGACAGTAATGATTTAAGATTATGGACAAGTAATGCTCTTCCATTAGGCACACATAATTTAGGTATTACCATGTCTTACCTTGACAATGGAAATAATGTTATCTGCGAAACAGGTTTAAGTTCTAAAACTGTAACTACTGAATGCCCACCTGTTAGCGATCTTACTGCAACAATAGTAAACGACAATGATGTAAAACTAACTTGGGAAGCACCAAAAATTCCTACATTAATATTAAGCGAAGATTTTGAAAATGGATGGCCCGCTGGTTGGACAGTACATGATGCAGACGGTGATGGACATGAATGGTATATAGACTCAGGGCTTGGACATTTTAGCGAAAACTTCATAACTTCCCTATCATATGATTCATATTATTTAACTCCCAATAACTATTTAATTACACCATTAGTTGAAGGTGCAACTCACTTACAATATTGGGTACGTTCAATGGAGAGTTATCCTTACGAAAAATATGCCATAATGGTTTCAACAACAGGAAATAATACTAGTGATTTTACAATAGTTCATGTAGAAATATTAGATCCATACCCTAGTTGGCAACAAAGAAATATTGATTTACCAGAAGGAACTAAATATATTGCTTTCCGTCATTATGATTGTTCCGATCAATGGCATTTGGATATTGACAATATAAGCGTATATGGTAACGCAACACCTATTGCAGATGCACATACTTTTACAATTTATAGAGATTGGAGCGAAATTGCAAGTGGAATTACAGACGCTACTTATACAGATACTGGTTTAAATGGCAATGAGTATAATTATTGCGTAGAAGTAGTTTATGAAAGTTGTATTTCTTATCCTGAGTGTAAATACATTACTGTACCTGACGTTCCTCGTCCACCAGTAAACAACCTTGTTGCAACAGTAAACGGCAATGATGTAACTTTAACTTGGGGAGCTCCTTCAAATGTTCTACTTATAGAAGGCTTTGAATCTGCAACATTGCCTTCAAACTGGACTATTCGTGATCAAGATGGCGATGGACAAAACTGGACAATAGACGACACATGGGGACATAATAGTGGACAAAGCATATATTCTGCATCTTATGATGGTGGAAATTTAAATCCAAATAACTATTTAATTACACCACAAGTAACTGGTGCAACTAAAATAGAATATTGGGTTGAATCTCCTAATGAAAAATATGCGGTAATGTATTCAACAACAGGAAATTATGCCGATAATTTTTCCACTGCTTTTGAAGAAACAATACCAACCTTTGGTTGGAATAAACGAATTGTTGACATACCACAAAATACTCAATATATTGCTTTCCGCCATTATGAAAGCCCTCATAGTAATTATAGTGTGTTTGTTGACAATGTAGTAGTATATGGCAACCAAACTTTTGCTGGTAACTATACTTATACTATTTATAGAAATGGCGAAGAAATAGCAAGCGGACTTACAGAACTTACTTATACAGACTCTGACTTAAATGTTGATATGTATAATTATTGTGTAGAAGTAGTTTACGAAAACGCAACTTCAGACTTTACTTGTGTAGATATAACAGTACATGACGTTGCTCGCCCACCAGTAAGAAATCTTAGTGCAACAGCAAGCTCTAATAATGTAAACTTAACTTGGGATGCTCCAGTAAAAGCTTTATTAATAGAAAATTTTGAAGGTGCAACATTGCCTGCAGGCTGGACAACAATTAATAATGACGGTGATGCGCATAACTGGTTCTTATTATCAACACCATATAGTGGACATTTAAGCAATAATTCTATGATTTCTGCATCACAAGATCCTGAAACTTATTCTCCTTTAAGTCCTGATAACTTTTTAATTACACCATTAGTAGAAGGTGCTACTAGTATAGAATATTGGGTTCGTGATATGATATGGCTAAACGACCACTATGCAATAATGGTTTCAAAGACAGGAAATGTTGCTAGCAACTTTATAGATACCGTTTTTCAAGAAACAATGTCAGGTAGTGGCGAGTGGCAAAAACGACATATTGAGTTACCAGAAGGGACTAAATATATTGCTTTCCGTCATTTTGATTGCACTAATCAAAGATTTTTATATATTGACGATGTTGTAGTATATGGCAACCAACCTGTTACAGATGAATATACTTATACTGTTAATAGAAATGGCGAAGAAATTGCAAGTGGAATTGAAAAAACTAATACTACTTATTCAGACCAAAGCTTAGTTGCTGGCTTATATGATTATCATGTAAAAGTAGTTTATGAAAATGCTATTTCCGACCCAGTTTGCACAAGCGTGGAAGCTGCTGGAGCACTTACTATGTATTATGATACTGTTGGTAACCAGTTAATAGTTGCTAGCTCGCCATTTACTGCAGCTATCAGACTTACAAATGATGAGTTAGCTACTTATTATAATGATTATAAAATTACTCAAGTAAGATATTATATTCACAATATAGATGCAACAGATATTACCATCAAAATTTATGGTAATGGAACAGCAACTGAACCTGGAGGCATATTAGTAGAAGAACCTGCTTATCCTACACAAGACGGCTGGAATATTCATACTCTAACAGAACCTTTATTAATAACATCTGGAGATTATTGGGTTGGCTGTAGTTTCGATTCAGATTTTGGTCAAGTTACTATAGGAATAGACAATGGACCTGCTATTGCAGAAAAAGGCGATTGGTATTATACCTCAACAACATGGTATGAACTTGGTAGTGCAAATTGGAATATACGTGCGGCATTATCACCTGTTATAGATGTTTGTCCACAAGTTACCAACCTTAATGCAACTCTAAACCTAGACAATACAATAACTTTAGATTGGACTAATCCTGAACAAGCTACATGGCCAAGTGGTGCCACTATGTTAACTTTCAATTTCTTTGATGGAGGTACTCAAATTGGAAATAGCAATAGTACTATAGACGCATGGACAACTGCTGAACTTACACCAGGTACTCATTCTCTTGGAGTACAAATAGCTTATTGGGAAAATGCTAGTACAAATATATGTCTTGCTGCTATAAGCTATGTTAGCATAGATGTTCCAGAACCACCTGCTTGTCCTCAAGTTAACAACTTTACTGCATCAGCAAGTGGCAATAATGTAAACTTATCTTGGGAAGCTCCAGATGCTCTACAAACAGTTTTACTAAGCGAAAGTTTTGAAAGTGGAATACCTTCAGAATGGACATTGATTGACGCAGATGGTGATGGTAATAAATGGACTGCTGACAATAGCTACACAGCTCATAGTGGTAACTCTGTTGCTACTTCTTTCTCTAAATATTTTGGTTCAGCACTTACTCCAGACAATTACTTAATTACTCCATTAGTTGAAGGAGCTACAAGTGTAAAATACTACTATTCTGTTGACGCTACAAGTCCTGCTGAACACTATGCAGTAATGGTTTCAACAACAGGTATTGATGTTACAGATTTCCAAATTGTATTTGAAGAAACAGTTGGTAGTTCTGGCTGGAACGAAGGCGAAGTAGAACTACCTGCAGGAACAAAATATGTAGCTTTCCGTCATTACGACTGTACTAACCAAAGCTATATTTTATTAGACGACATTACTGTATATGGAGAAGCAATTTCTAACTGTACTTATATTATTTCTAAAGATGGTGTTGATATTGAAACTGGATATACAGCAACTGCTTATACTGACACTGAATTAGCTGAAGGCACATATACTTATTGTGTAAAAGCTGTTTTCGAAGGCTGTACTCCTGACCCAGTTTGTGAAACTGTTACAGTAGAAGAAGCTATTACTTGTTCAGCTGTTGAAAACCTAACTGCTACAACAAATACAGATAATACTGTAGAATTAAGTTGGGATATCCCAGCATCAACAGAATGGCCAACTGATTGCAATGGAAATCTTGGTTTTAAATTCTATAATGGTTCTACACTAATTGGTCAAAGTGATGTTGACGATTTAACTACTTGGACAACTAATGTTCTTCCAAACGGAACATATACACTAAAAGTTGTTATAAATTATTATGACAATGCAGATGCTTTACTTTGTTCTGCTGAAGCAAGTACTACAGTAACAATTAGCGGTAGTTTTGATTGTCCTCCTGTTGAAAATTTAACTGCAACAGCAAGCACAAGTAATAAATTTGACTTAACTTGGATTATACCAACAGAACTTCCAACTAATTGCAACGGTAACCTTGACTTTAAATTTTATGATGGAACTACTGAAATAGGTTCTGACAATACTGATGATTTAACTTCTTGGACAACTCCTACACTATCAGTTGGTACACATACTTTAGCAGTGGTAGTATATTACTACGATGATACTGATGCTGAAATTTGTTTTGCTGAAGCAAATGTAACTGTAACAACAGATGTTGAAGAAATTAAAGCATCTATTTTCTCTGCAGAAATATATCCAAATCCTGCAAAAGATGTTCTAAACATTGTTAGCGATAGCGAAATTATTAGCTACGAACTTTATGATGCACTTGGTAGAGTATTGATAAATAAATCAAATGTTTCTAACACTGAAAGCATTGTAAACGTATCTTCGCTAAAACACGGAATGTATATGCTTAGACTAAATACTGCAAATGGAAGCGGAATGTTTAAAGTAATAATTGATAATTAGAAATTAGTACTTAGTTATATAGATTTTTAAGGGCGGACTTGTGTTCGCCCTTTTTTGTTTTCAAAGTTCTTTCAACTTGACAAACTTTATAAACTTTTAACTGAAGTATGTTTTGAAAAATTGTTTTAAATCTTTAATTTTGAACAAATTTTAATTTTAAACAAATGAAAATTATTAAATTATTATTTTTTGCAACTTTAATGCTAAGTTTGTCTTTTGGTTGCAAAATGAAAAACACTTGCGAACTAAACCATACTGGTGAAATTGCAGTAACAAACAAAACTGGCGATGTTCTTGATGTTTATATTGATAATCTTAAAGTTTTTTCTTTAGACAATCTTGCAACAAAAACCATAGATAAGCCTGTTGGAGAGTATAAAGTGAAATGTTTAAAATACCCCAACGAGTGGGAACAAACTGTAATTATTATAGAATGTGAAACAGTAAGCGTTCAGTTTCCTGAATCTGAGGAATAATGGACAATCTTAAAGTTTATTCGGCATCTGCTGGTTCGGGCAAAACTCATAGTATTGCTAAAGAATACATAAACTTATTGTTTCAAAATAGTTCGGCTTGGCGAAGTATTTTAGCTGTTACTTTTACAAATAAAGCCTGCGACGAAATGAAGTCGAGGATTATTGAAGAACTACATAAAATTAAAATTGCTACCAACACCGAAAAAATTAAAACTTTAGCAATACAAAATGATTGTACAGAAAAAGAAGTTATTGATAATACACAAAAAATTTTTACTGGGATTTTACATGATTATTCTTTCTTTTCTGTTTTAACAATAGACAGCTTTTTTCAAAAAATATTACGCAATTTCACTAAAGAAACAAAAATCCAATACGACTATGAACTAGAACTTGACTCTAACAAAGTTGTAAGCACTGCAGTAGATGAACTTCTTGAGCAATCAAATACAGACGAAAACCTTAGACCACTTATACTTGAATTGGTTAACGAAAAAATGCAAGACCAAAAAAAGTGGGATTTCCGCTCCGAACTAATCACTTACCTAAAAAATGTAATAAAATCCGACTATAGAAGCTTTCAAACACAATATGACGTTTTTTTTAAAAATCCTGAAAATCTCGAAAATTTAAAAAAGGAACTTAAAAAAATTGAAGACGATTTTATAAAAGAAATTAATTCTTTAAAAAAACAATACGAAGACTTATTAAAAAAATACAATCTCACAGGCGATGATTTTAAAGGGAAATCAAGATCTGTAATTAATAAAATTTTAAAATCCTTAACGACCTTACAATCAGGCGTCAACGTTGATATTGACAATATTTTTGACAAAGCTTTTGAAATTGAAGCCTGGCTTGGAAAAGATAAATTAAACGATAATGTGTTTGTAGCGGTTTTTAATCAATGCTACGAAATATCTGCTAAAACACAAGATTTTTTACTAAAAAATTATTGCACTTACAATAGCATTTTAATAATTTCAAAAAATCTATCTAAAACTAGATTAATCAATTATGGTTTAAGTGCAATAAAAGAATATTTAGGAAGAGAAAATAAATTTTTAATAGATGATGTTCCTATTTTCCTTTCAGAAATTGCTAACCATAATAATGCATCTTTTATTTATGAAAAAACCGGTACTTTTTACAATAATTTTCTAATTGACGAATTTCAAGACACTAGTGTAACACAGTGGGACTCTCTAAAACCTCTTTTGGAAGAAAGTTTGGCTAAAGGTTTTCTAAATATAATTGTTGGAGATTTAAAACAGTCTATTTATGGTTGGCGTGGAGGCGATTGGAAATTATTAGCTCAAGAACTAAAAAATACTTTTCCAAATTATTATTCTGAGATAAATCTAGAAGACAACTGGCGAAGTGGAAAGCACATTGTGGAATTTAACAATTCGTTTTTCAAAAACGCTATAGAAATTTTATCAGAAAGCATAAAAAACGATGTACCAGACGATTTGCACGAGCAAACTTCTAAATTATTACAAAATACTATTTACGAAAACATTAAGCAAAACAACAAAAAAGATTTCAAATCAGAAGTTAAAATAAAGGTTTTTAATGAAAATAATAGAGAAGAAATTTTAGAAAATTTAGTAGCTCAAATCGAAGAAATTCAACTCAACAAGCACCCAGCTGGCTCGATTTTAATTTTGGTGAGAGGCAATACCGATGGTAAAGAAATTGCAAACTATATTTTAAAATATTCTCAAAGCGAAAACGCTAAACCAAATGTAACTTATGATGTAATTTCTTCTGATTCTTTGTTCATTAATTCAAATTCAGCTGTGAATTTTATTATTTCAATTTTTAAATACTTGAATAATAATAAAGACGAAATTGCTCTTTCAGAAATCTATTCTTCGTACAATATTGATAATCAAGAAGATATTGATAAAATATTTACAAATAAAGTTTTAGAATCCAAACTTCAAAATATTCAAGAAAAAATTAGAAATAAACTAGTTTACGAAAGTTCCGAAATTATTATAAATGAATTTGAATTAAATAAAAAGCAGGAAAACATTCCTTTTCTTAGTTCTTTTCAAGATTTAATATTGAAATTTGAACAAAGATATGCTTCTGAGATTAGCTTGTTTCTTGAATTTTGGGAAGAAGAAGGTAAAGCTCAAAATATAATAGTTCCAGAAAAACAAAATGCAATAAACATACTTACTGTTCACAAAGCCAAAGGTTTAGCAGCAGATTTTGTACTAGTTCCATTTTGTAACTGGTCGATGAATCAATATAATAACACTATTTGGGTTAGTTCAAACACTCCCCCATTTAACGCTTTACCAACTTGGGCAGTAAACTACGACAATAAACTTCGCAATTCTGTTTTTGCCGAAGATTTTCATCTTACAAAATTCAAAAATATTGTTGAAGCTTTTAATATTTTGTATGTTGCATTTACCAGAGCTAGAAAAGGGCTGTACATTTCAAGCATAGACCTTACAGATAATACAAATTCTAAAATTTCAACTTTTTTAAATAAAACTATTGCCAGCCCAAATTTTCAAAACGAATTGAATTTAACAATTTCAGAAAATCCTGATGCTTCTTACACAGAATATTATTTTGGCGAAACACCTGATGCTGAAGCAGATGCAAAAGAAGATGTTTATATAAATACTTATCCTGTTTATTTAGCAAATAAAAAAATAAAGATAAAATCTTCTTTCGAAAGAGATAAATTAGATACAGAAAGTGAGTCTTCAATTCGTAAAGGAATAGTTTTTCACAAAATTTTTGAAAACATTTTATACTCAAAAAATATTTCTTCAGCAGTGAAAAAACTTGTACATTCGGGCTTTATCAAAAGTTCTGAACAAGATTATTATATAGATGAAGTAAATAAAATCATATCAAAACCTTTTGTAAGCGATTGGTTTTCAGAAAAATACAAAGTTCTTAACGAAAGTGAAATAATTGATAAAACAGGTCAAGTTTTTAGACCCGACAGAATTATTTATAATGATGAAAAAATTTGCATAATAGATTATAAATTTGGCGAAAAAGAAAATTCTAATTATGTAAATCAAGTGAAAAGATATGGTAAATTACTGAAAGACTTGAATTACCAAAACATAGAAATTTATATTTGGTATGTATTATTAGATTTTTTAATTAAAGTTGATGCAAATTCAGGTAATACTGAAAAAATATTTTTAAAATGAAAAGATTAATACGCTTTTTTGTACGACATATACCTCGACCAATATTAATAAGAATGTCGGGTTTATTTTCCTTTTTTGTTCGCTGGTTTTACCGTGGTAAAAAAGTTGAATGTCCAATTTGCGAGAATAAATTTAGAAAGTTTTTGCCTTATGGTAGCAAAGCTGGCGAAAATCGCTTATGTCCAGTTTGCTTATCATTAGAGAGACACAGATTAATATATTTATATTTAAAAAATCACGATAATTTCTTTTCAGAAAAATACAAAGTTTTACATATTGCACCCGAACAGCCATTTTTAAAAAGATTTAAAAAACTTTCAAATTTAGATTATACCACTGCCGACTTAGTTTCTCCAATTGCAGATTTACATTTTGACATTATGAAAATTCCACTCGAAGACAATACTTACGACTGGGTAATTTGCAATCATGTGTTAGAGCATGTTGAAAGCGACATAGAAGCTATGAAAGAAATTTTAAGAATTTTAAAACCTGGTGGTAAAGCTATTTTGCAAGTACCTATAAATTACGATTACACAAAAACTCACGAAGATTTAAGCATTACCGACCCAAAAGAAAGAGAAAAAATATTTGGTCAATACGACCACCTTAGATGGCACGGCTTAGACTATCCCGAAAGACTAAAAACAGCTGGTTTTCAAGTACTTGAATTTAATATTAAGGATTTTCTTACTCCCGAAGAAATTGAAAAATATAGATTAGACACTAGGGAAATATTATATATTAATTCTAAGTAAACTTTGCAAATATTTTTGATTTTATGCTACCATAAGTCAGTTAAAAGTTAAAAGTTTTTAAAGTTTTCCAAACACTCAACACTCTCCAACTCAAAACTCAACACTAAAAACTAAAAACTCTTTAAACTTTAACTGAGCTATTTCTTTTCCATCAAAACAATATTTTCAACATGATGAGTATGTGGGAACATATCTAGTGCTTGGACTTCCACAACATTATACATATCGCTAAGCATTGAAATATCTCTTGCTTGACTAGCGGGATTGCAACTAACATAAACTATTTTTTTAGCAGAAATTTCACGCATAATATTTATTACATTTTCATGCACTCCTGCTCGTGGTGGGTCTAAAATTATAGTGTCAGGTTTGCCATTTTTTTCAATAAATTCAGAATTTAATAAATCTTTCATATCGCCTGCATAGAATACAGCATTGTCAATATTGTTTAATTCAGAATTTTTCTTAGCATCATCAATAGCTTCTGGCACAGAATCAATACCAACAACTTTTTTACATTTTTTCGCAATAAAATTAGCAATAGTACCTGTTCCAGTATATAAATCATAAATCAATTCATCGGCTTTAATATCAGCAAATTCAACAGTTTTTCTATATAATACCAAAGCTTGTTCCGTATTGGTTTGAAAAAAAGATTTTGGTCCTATTCTAAATTTTAAGCCGTCCAAATCTTCTAAAATATAGCTTCTGCCTTTATAACAAATCAAGTCTTGGTCGTAAATTGAATCATTAAACTTTGTATTTACAACATATTGCAAAGAAGTTAAATTTGGAAATTCCTCATCTAAAAATTTCATAACCGCTTCAATAAGTTGCTTCTCATCACGATTAAAAATCACTACTACCATTATTTCTCCAAGTGAACTAGTTCTAATCATAAGATTACGCATCATTCCTTCATGTGTTCGGCTATTGTAGTAGTCGTAACCATCGCGTTTTGTGAACTCTCGCAACTTATTTCTAATTTCATTAGAAGGCTCTACCTGTAAAAAACATTCATCAATATCTACAATTCTGTCAAACATTCCTCTCACATGAAAGCCCAAACCTTCCAAATTTCGTCCTGTATTTTCCACAAAAGGCTCATTAGAATCAATCCAACGCCTTTGAGCAAAAGTATATTCAAGTTTGTTTCTGTAATATTTATCGTTTTTTGCAGGTATAATTGGTTTTAAATTCAAATTTTCTAGCTTACCCAAACGAGTAAGTTGGTCATAAACTTGTTTTTCTTTGTATTCCAACTGTTTTTCGTAAGGCAACATTTGCCATTTGCAACCACCACATGTACCAAAATGTTTACAAAATGGTTCTATCCTGTCTTTTGAAAACTCGCGGATTTTCAACAGCTTAGATTCAGCATAAGCCTTACGCATACGAGTTAACTGAACATCAACAATATCGCCAGGAATAACGCCTGATACAAAAATCACATAGTCATTATGTCTGCCAAGCGATACGCCCTCAGCAGCAACGCTAGTAATTAGAAGATTTTCAATAATAGGAAACTTCTTTTTTGCCACGATAAATATTTTTTGCAAATTTAAAAATTAAAATTATTTTACCACAATATTAAAACAATTCACAAAAAAAAATTAAATTTGCATAATTAATACAATTAAAAATTCATTATGGAAAATTCAAAAAACAA
>ENA-UOOK01004919-UOOK01004919.1-fermentation-metagenome-genome-assembly--contig:-NODE-4919-length-13860-cov-3.721985_pt1 | contig 13860 bp, 12 predicted proteins | sample MGYA00245777_ERZ724023 | MGnify/ENA primary metagenome ERZ724023 (study PRJEB28704, sample SAMN03018312) | fermentation metagenome | biome: anthropogenic terrestrial biome; feature: soil; material... | reverse complement strand
GTAAAGCCGGGAAAGCTTTGATACTCCACGCCCTCACAGGTATTGTCGTTGGCATTTATGAAGCTGACCTCGCCCACTTCGGCGGGCAGGCTTTCGCCCACCACCGCGTAGCCGTGGTTCTGGCTGGAAATATAGGTCCTGCCGGTTTTTAAATCCTTGACCGGCTGATTTGCCCCCCGGTGTCCATATTTTAGCTTTTCGGTTTTTGCTCCGTTTGCCAGCGCCAGAAGCTGATGCCCCAAGCAGATGCCGAAGACGGGCACGCCGGATTTGGTCAGCTTTGAAAGCTCTTTGATCATCCCGATGTTATCCGCCGGATCGCCGGGCCCGTTTGACAGCATGATGCCGTCCGGATGGCTTTGCAGGATTTCCTCCGCGGTTGATTCCGCCGGGAAAACCGTCACGTCGCAGCCCCGCTTCACCAGATTGCGGACGATATTGGCCTTGGCCCCGTAATCCACAAAAGCGACCTGACAGCGGTGTTCTTTGCTTTCGTGCAGCTTTCTTTCAAGGCAGGTCACCGACTCCACGGCGCGCTCTATTTTATAGGAACGGATTTTCATAAGAAGCTCGTCCTTCACGCTGTCAATCTCCCCGGTGGTGACGGCCCCGTTCATGACGCCCACTTCCCGGATTTTACGGGTTAAGTGGCGGGTATCCAGCCCGCAGATGCCGATAATCCCGTTTTGCTTTAAAAAACTGCCGATATCCTGCTCGCTCCGGAAGTTGGAGGGAAAGTCGCAGGCCTCCCGCACGATATAGCCGTTGACCCAGACTTTTTCCGACTCCTTATCCTCGCGGTTGACGCCGTAATTCCCAACGAGGGGGAAGGTCTGGATCACGATCTGGCCGAAATAGCTGGGATCGGTGAGAGTTTCCTCATAGCCGGTCATGGAGGTAGCAAACACCACCTCGCCGATTTTGGTGCCGGTGGCGCCGAAGCTTTGTCCGGTGAGCACCGTACCGTCGGCCAAAAGGAGATATGCTTTTTTATTTTCTGTGTTCATATGTGCGTTTCCTCCGAGTTTTCAGGCATTACAGGGAAATCCTGCCTGCAAATTTCGTAATATCCTCTTTCATCCGCAGGGCTTCCCGGCGGGCTGCGCCGGCGTAATCCGTTTCGGCGCAGCCTTCCTTTTTCCACGCGCACAGGATGCCCCGGGAGGAATTGACGACAGCGCCTAATCCTTTTTTGTCAAAAGCGCCGGCGGCCTCTTTGGCGCCGCCGCCCTGTGCGCCGTAGCCCGGCACCAGAAAGAAGGTGTGGGGGAGCTTTTGGCGAAGCGCTGAAAGCTGCTCCGGGTAAGTGGCGCCTACGACGGCGCCTACGCCGGAATATCCGTATTTCCCGGGCAATTCCCTGCCCCACTCCTCGCACATTTTCCCCATGACCTCATATACCGGGGTATCCCCGATTTTTAAGTCCTGCAGCTCGCCGGAGGAGGGGTTGGAGGTTTTCACCAGTACGAAAATACCTCCGTCCTTTTCCTTGCAGATTCTTAAAAGAGGCTTCACGCCGTCCGACCCTAAGTAGCCGTTGACCGTGAGGGCGTCCGAGCCGAAAGCGGCTGTTTCTGCGTCCTCGATTTTGGTAACGCCTAAATGGGCGGCGGCGTAAGCCTCCATAGTGGAACCAATGTCGTTGCGTTTGCCGTCGGTGATGACAAACAGCCCTTTTTGCTTTGCGTAAGCAATGGTATCGTGAAGCGCTTTCACGCCCTCGAAGCCGTACAGCTCGTAATAGGCCGCCTGCGGCTTGACGGCGGGCACAATGTCGTAGAGCGCGTCGATCAGCCCGGTGTTAAAGCGGTACAGCGCCTCCGCCGCCCCTTTTAGGGATTTTCCGTATTTTTCATACGCTTCCTGCCGGATAAATCCCGGAATATAATCCAGAACCGGGTCAAGTCCCGCTACGGTAGGATTCTGTTTCTCCGTAATTTTTTCAATCAGCCTGTCCAGCGACATAATATTACCATTCCTTTCCTTAAAAGAGCCTGTATTTTATTCTGACGGCTTATTCTTCAAAAGTGATTTTTCCGCCTGCAATCGTAATTTTGATCTTTCCCTGCAGGGTCATTCCCTTAAATACCGTGTTTTTAGATTTGGAATGAAGCTTTTCCGGTACCACCGTCCATTTTTCATTGGGGTCAAACAAGGTGATATCGGCCGGATATCCTTCTTCCAGCCGGATTTGCGGAAGATGCAGAATCCGGCGGGGATTTATTGTCATCATATCGATCAGCCGCTCCAAGCTGATTCTTTTCGTTGCGACAAGCCCGGTGATGCAGGCGGCTAAAGAGGTTTCCAGCCCTACTACGCCGTTGGGAGCTGTCAGAAAGTCGTCCTTTTCCTTTTTTGCGTGAGGGGCGTGGTCGGTAACAATGGCGTCGATGGTGCCATCCAGAATACCGCGGAGGACTTCCTCGCAGTCTTCTTTTTCCCTTAAGGGCGGATTCATGCGGTAGTCCGCGTCTTTTCCAAGCAGCTTTTCGTCGGTGAGCAAAAAGTAGTGAGGCGCCGTTTCGCAGGTAACCTTCACGCCTCTTGCTTTTGCGTCCCGGAGGATTTTCACCGAGCCTTTGGTGCTTACGTGGGCGATATGGATGGCGGTTCCCGTCCCTTCCGCCAGAGCGATTTCCCGGGCGGTGATGCTGTCCTCGCTGGTTCTGTCCATGCCCTTTACGCCAAGCCGGGCGGATATTTTGCCTTTATTCATGATGCCGCCGTCGATAATATCCAGGTCCTCGCAGTGGGAGATGACAGGCATCCCCAAGGCATAAGCCTGCTCCAGCGCCCGCTGCATGACGGCAGCGTTTTTCACCGGCTTTCCGTCGTCGCTTACCGCCGCTGCCCCGGCTTTTTGCAAGGCTGCGAAATCACAGCAGGCTTCGCCCTTCATGCCGTCGGTGATGCAGGCCATCGGATACACGGCGCAGGAGCCCTGTTTGGCCTTATCCAGGATATACTTTAGTACTTCGGGGCTGTCGGCGGGGGGATTGGTATTGGGCATGCAGGCCACGCCGGTAAATCCGCCCGCAGCGGCGGCTCTGGTTCCGGTAAAGAGATCTTCTTTATGGGGAAAGCCGGGGTCGCGCAGATGCACATGCATGTCGAACAGCCCCGGGGAAGCGGTCAGGCCGGTGCCGTCGATGATTTTATCGGCGTCTGCTGGAAGCCTGCCGCCGATTTTCTTAATCCTCTCATTTTCAATCAGGATATCCGCTGTTTTCTCCTGCGGGGAAAGCAGGGTTACATTTTTTATCAGGATGCTGCTCATCAGACCACCGCCTTTTCTGTTATTCGTTTGCGTCATCGGCAAAAATTGCCACACGGCTGATGCCGTCGACCTCCTGGATCATGACCTTGACCTGCTCGTTTTTGGAGGTGGGCACGTTTTTGCCTACGTAATCCGCCCGAATGGGCAATTCCCGGTGCCCCCGGTCGATGAGCGCCGCCAGCTGGATGGTGCGGGGCCGGCCCCGTTTCATCACCGCGTCAATGGCGGCGCGGGCGCTGCGTCCGGTGTAGATGACGTCGTCCACCAGCACGATCTTCTTATCCCGGGTTTCAAAAGAGATTTCCGACTGGTCGCTGGCGCCGGCAGTTTCCCGGTCGTCCCGGTAAGGAGAAATGTCCAGAACGCCTACCGGCACCGGCTTGCCTTCCACTTCCTCGATTTTGCGGGCGATCCGCTGGGCCAGTCCTACGCCCCGGGTTTTGATGCCGAGAATGCAAAGGTTCTCAGTGCCCTTATTTTTTTCCAGAATTTCATAGGAAATGCGGGCAATCGCCCGGGTCATGGCTTTTTCATCCAAAATCTCGGCTTTTTCTTTAATCATGGTTTTTCTTTCCTTTCGGAGCTGTTTTTTCAAGCAGAGAAAATCGGGAATGGGTAAAACAAAAACCTGTCTGTCTTTTTACTGACAAACAGGTTCGGAATAAACCGGAGCATTCCGCCATAGGGGAAATGATCACGGCGCTTCATTTAAAAGGTAGCTTTTATCCGACCGCCTTGTCAGCCTCACGGGACCAACTTAAAGGTTGCCTTGCAAAGTTGCAAATTCAATTTTCCCCATTATAGCCGATTTGATTAGAAATGTAAAGAGCGGGAAAAACAAAATATTGACAGATATTCTGAATGCAAAAAGCCCTGCGCTTTACACAGGGCTTTTTAGAGAAGAGTAAATTATTTAGCCAGTCTTGCTTCCAAAGCGTCCAGCTCTTTTGCCAGTTCCCCGGGAAGCTTGCTGCCGAATTTTCCGTAGAATTCACGGATGCCCCTGACTTCCTCTTGCCAGAGGTCCTTATCGACGCTCAGCAGGTCTTTTACTACGTTTACGTCAATATCAAGACCTTCCAGCTCAATATCTTCCGGCTTTGGCTCGTAACCGATTGCGGTTTTCACAGCGTCTGCGGTACCGTGGCAACGGTTGATGATCCACATCAGCACACGCAGGTTGTCACCGAAGCCCGGCCAGATAAAGTGGCCCTTGTCGTCGGTCCGGAACCAGTTGACGTTGAAGATCTTGGGAGCCTTGTCACCCAGAAGCCTGCCCATCTCCAGCCAGTGAGCAAAATAATCGCCCATATGATAGCCGCAGAAGGGAAGCATTGCCATGGGATCGCGGCGGACGACACCGACAGCGCCGGCAGCGGCGGCAGTGGTTTCGGAAGCCATGGTGGAGCCGACGAATACGCCGTGGGTCCAGTCAAAGGACTGGTAAACCAGCGGAGCGGTTTTGGCGCGGCGTCCGCCAAAGATCATCGCGGAAATCGGCACGCCGTTGGGATTATTGAACTCTTTGCTTAAGCAGGGGCAGTTTCTTGCCGGAGCAGTGAAGCGGGAGTTGGGATGAGCTCCCTTAATATCGGAGGTTTTTCCGTTCCAGGGATTGTTCTTCCAATCCTTCGCGTTTTCCGGAGGATTTTTGTCAAGACCTTCCCACCAAACGGTGTTGTCGTCCAGATTATGAACCACGTTGGTGAAAATGGTATCTTTCTGAGTGGAGATCAGCGCGTTGGGGTTGGATTTCATATTGGTTCCGGGAGCAACGCCGAAGAAGCCGTTTTCCGGATTAATGGCATAGAGCCTTCCGTCTGGGCCGGGCTTCAGCCAGGCGATGTCGTCGCCGACAGTCCAGACTTTGTAGCCTTTTTTCTTATAGACTTCCGGAGGAACCATCATAGCAAGGTTGGTCTTTCCGCAGGCAGAAGGGAAAGCGGCGGTTACGTAAGTGACCTCGCCCTTGGGGTTCTCAATGCCCAGGATCAGCATATGCTCCGCCATCCAGCCTTCGTTTTTGCCCTGATAGGAAGCGATTCTGAGAGCAAAGCACTTTTTGCCCAGCAGGACGTTGCCGCCGTAGCCGGAGTTGATGGACCAGATGGTATTATCCTCGGGAAAATGAACGATATATCTCTTTTCAGGATCAATGTCGGCTTTGGCGTGGAGGCCGCGGACAAAGTCGTTGGAGGTGTCGCCCAGCATTTCCAGAGCGCCTTTGCCGATTCTGGTCATGATGTCCATGTTCAGGACAACATAGATGGAATCGGTAACTTCCAGACCAACCTTAGCCAGGGGAGAACCAAACGGACCCATGGAATAGGGGATGACGTACATGGTCTTGCCCTTCATGACGCCGTCATACATGGGAGTAAGCTTCGCGTACATTTCCTTAGGATCGCACCAGTTATTGGTGGGGCCCGCGTCATCTTTGCTTCTGGAGCAGATGAAGGTTCTATCCTCTACGCGGGCAACGTCTGTGGGATTGGTTCTGTGAAGCATACAGCCAGGAAGCTTTTCCTGATTTAACTGCTCCATTTCGCCGGTCGCAAACGCTTCGTTTCTGAGCTTGGTCAGCTGTTCCTCGCTTCCGTCAATCCAGACAACCCTGTCCGGCTTTGTGAGCGCAATCATTTCGTCGACCCATTTTAACACGTTTTTGTTACTGGTCATTTTTGAAACTCCTTTCAGTGATATGCCTATATTTTTTATTTTTAATAAATCAAAATTTTCCACAAATACATTATAAGCGTTTTTTTGGCAATATTCAAGTTGCGCGACAGAATAATTAACAAATTGTTAATTGCGTTTACAATTTATTCATAAACGAATTTTTTTAAAACCCATCCTGCATTTTTAACGACAAACAACGATTCTATTTTACTCCGAAAGCTCCCGGGAGTCTACCCTTTTTTAGCTTTTTAATTCAAAAAAAACGGGTATATTTTTTAAAAAAATTGGCAAGAATAGCCATGTTCGTATAACGGAAATAAGGGAACGAAAAGGAAACACCATTGGGGTTCTGATTTAAAGGGGGAATATTTCTTGCCCGGCAGCAGCAAAATTTTTTATAACGGTAACATTATTACCATGGAGCCCTCTCTTTATAAAGAGGCAATTATGGTAGAAAATGGGGTTATCCGGGCGACCGGTTCCTTTAATGAGCTGATTAAGCAGAAAACCGCCCAGACTCAAATGATTGATTTGCAAAACAGGACCATGATTCCTGCATTTATCAATCCCTTCGGCAGTCTTTTTGCCTATGCTGAAAGTCTGCGTTATGTGTCGCTGAAGGACGCATCCAGCTTTGACGGAATCGTTAAAGCGATGCAGGGGCATAAGGAACGCGTTGGGCTTCGGGAAGGCCAGTGGCTGATCGGCTACGGCTACGACCACAGCCGGCTTGCGGAAAAAACCCACCCCGATAAAAATACGCTGGATAAAATATCGGCCGTCAACCCGGTGCTGATCTGCCATGAATCGAAAAGCAAGGGAGCGGTCAACTCGGCGGGCCTTGCCCGTCTTGGCATCACGAAGGAAACTCCTGCCCCCCGGGACGGCATCATCGGTCACTTTGTCGATACCGGCGAGCCAAACGGATACCTGGAGGAGGCGGCCTTTACCGATTTTATTCTGAAAATACCCGAGCCGGAAAAGGAGGTTGCGCTGGATTTTTTGCAAAAAGCTCAGAAAGCCTTTTTGCAGTGCGGAATCACCGCCGTGCGGGAAATCAGGATGAACGAAAAGAAATGGGAGCTGTTAAGGGAAGCCGACGGGCAAAGTAAGCTTTTGCTGGATATTTTCGGCTGCACGGAGTTTTCCCCGGCGCTTGCAAAAGCCGGCGAAGCCCCGCCGGCTCCCTTTCCGGAGTCTGTTCGCCTGAAGCAGGGCGGGTATTTTTTTGCGGTGGACAATTCTCTCCGCAAACGTGCGTCGTGGCTGACTCTCCCTTACCGCAACGCCAGCGACGGCTATTGCGGATACCCGCTGCTGAAAGAGGAGCAGATGTTTGGGCTGATCAGGCGGGTGCTGACGGAAAAAGCGCCGCTGGCTGTTGCCTGTTCCGGAGACGCCGCCCTGGAGCACTTTCTTACGGCGCTGAAAAAAGCCTCCGCAGAACTGGAGGTGAGCCCCCGGGACAGCGGCGTTACGGTCAGCGCCGTGATGGCGCGGCCCGATCAGCTCGCGGAGCTGAAGGAACTGGGGACGGTTCCTTCCTTCGCCGTGTCCGGGATTTATTACTGGGGGGACGCCGATCTGGAAAATGTGGGCGCAGAGCGGGCCATGTCCCTCTATCCGCTGAACTCCGCCGCCTCGCGGGAGCTTCCCTTTTCCCTGCATCCGGATTTTAACCGGCTTCCGGATATGCTGGAAGCCATCCGTTGCGCGGAAGGCCGCGTCAGCAGCGGCGGAATCGTAATGGGAGAGGCCGAAAAAGTCCCGCCTCCGGAGGCGCTGAAAGCCGTCACGCTGCACGCCGCCATGGCCTGCGGCGAAGGGGAAAGAAGGGGCTCGCTGAAGGCGGGGAAAAAAGCGGATCTTGCCGTGCTGTCCGGAAATCCTCTGACGGTGTCCCCGGCGGAGATGAAGGAAATCCGTGTTATAAAAACCTACAAAGACGGTGCGGAGGTTTATTCCGAAATATAGATTTTAAAGAAAACTCCTTGATTCCGAGGGACAAATAGGGTACAATAGAAAAAAACAAAAAAGGAGTTGGGATGAAATGGAAAATTTAAAAGGCACAAAAACAGAAGCGAATTTAATGGCTGCTTTTGCGGGAGAATCTCAGGCCAGAAATAAATATACCTATTACGCTTCCAAAGCGAAAAAGGATGGCTACGAGCAGATTGCCGCCTTGTTTCTTGAAACGGCCGATAACGAAAAAGAGCACGCTAAAATCTGGTTCAAGCTGCTTCACGACGGGATTCCCGACACGGCCGCCAATTTAGAGGACGCTGCCATCGGCGAAAACTATGAGTGGACCGATATGTACGCCCGTTTTGCCAAAGAGGCAAAAGAAGAAGGCTTTACCAGAATAGCCTATCTGTTTGAAGCAGTGGGTAAAATTGAGAAGGAGCACGAGGAAAGATACCGTGCTTTGCTGAAAAATGTAAAAGAAGGCACCGTATTCAAAAAGGGCGACATTGTCGTTTGGCAGTGCGCTAACTGCGGACATATTCACGTGGGCATCGGCGCTCCGGAAAAATGTCCCGTGTGCGACCATCCCCAGTCTTATTTCAAGCTGGTCGCCAAAAATTATTAATCAGCCGTTATTCAACGTGGACACAATAAAAGGAACGCTGTACAAACAGCGTTCCTTTTATTGTACTTGTGGCCTATGCCCACCACATCTCTGCGGGATTTTCAAACATCATGGTTTCCTTTAAGCAGGCGATTGCCTTGGTGAGGCCTTCATTGATGCTCATGAGGCCGTCCTCATGCTCAATGCTGACGGCATAGTCGTAGCCGGCCACCTTCAGCGCGCTGAGGATATCCCGCCAGTAGCCGTAATCGTTGCCGTAGCCCACGGTGCGGAATACCCAGGAACGGTTGGCGACGTCTCCGTAGCTCTTGGTGTCCAGAACGCCGTTGACGGCGGTATTGTATTTGTCGATCCTGGTATCCTTGGCATGGAAGTGGAAGATAGCCGGTCCCAAAGCCTTGATGACGGCCACGGGATCCATGCCCTGCCAGATTAAATGGCTGGGATCGAGGTTTGCGCCGATTTCGTCGCCCACAGCGGCACGGATTTTCAGCATGGAATCGGTGTTGTATACGCAGAAGCCGGGATGCAGCTCAAATGCGATCTTGTTGACGCCGTGTTCCCTGGCGAACTTTACGGTATCCTTCCAGTAGGGAATCAGGACGTCGTTCCACTGATAGTCCAGAATTTTCAGAAAATCATTGGGCCAGGGGCAGGTGACCCAGTTGGGATACTGGGACTCAGGGCAGTCTCCCGGGCAGCCGGAAAAGGTGTTGATCTGGTGAATGCCCAGCTTCTCAGCCAGCAGGATCGTCTTTTTGATACAGTCGTCGAACGCTGCGGCGATTTTCTTATTGGGGTGGACCGGATTGCCGTGGCAGCTTAAGGCACTGATGGGCATCCCGTATTTTTCGATGGTATCCTTGAACTCCTGCAGCTTTTTTTCATCGTTCAGAAGGACGTCGGGATTGCAGTGGGCGTTGCCGGGATAATTTCCGGTTCCGATCTCCACCATCTGTACGCCGTTGCTCTTTAAATATTTCAGAGCTTCGTCCAGAGGCTTTTGAGCCAGTAAAACGGTAAATACGCCTAATTTCATAGCAGTCTCCTCCTAAGTTACTTTTCCGGCCGGACATACCGGCCGGTATCGTCGCCATTTTGTCAGAATATCATTTTCCGGATATAGCCGATGGTATAATCCACGCCTTTTTCGCCCAGTTCTCCCCGCCACGTGGAGGAATGGGGCTCAATGCTGATTCCGTTGCTGTAACCGATTTTGTACAATACCGCCATAAAAGCTCCCCAGTTTGTCTGGTCAAGGCCGGCGGGGGGGTCGTCGAACCGCTCTCCGTCAATAATCAGGGAGCCTTTGATATGGACATGGTTAAAACGATGCCCCCATTTTTTGGCCTCGGAAAGATAATCCCGGCCGGCGTAACGGCTGTGGGATACGTCATATTTGATATACAGCTCGGGAATCTGGCCTAAAATCAGGCTCCATTCCGGGTCGCCGTTGACAAAGTTGCCCCAGTGGCAGTTGACCACCGAGATTTTAACGCCTTTATCCCGCCCGTAATCCACCACGGTCTGAAAATAACGGATAGCCGCCTGAATATTTTCATTGTAGGTAAGGGATTCCACATAATTGCAGCCGGTATTGTAGTTGGTGCAGCCCAAAGCAGCAGCCAGATCGATCAGCCGGAAGTTTCTTTTCAGCTCGTCTTCAATCAGGTTGCCTTTTTCATCGATTTTTTTAGTGCCCCATCTTCCCACGGAGCCGACATCCACGCCATACTGTCTGCTCCAGTTAAGCAGCTGCTGCTGTTTGGCGCAGATTTCGTTTACGTTGGAATCCAGATCCTCCCGGATATCGATGCAGAATTCCAGATAGGAAAGCCCCTTTTCCTTTGCCATGACAAAGCTTTTTTCCTCAGGAAGCGCGATAATTCCCAGCTTCAAAACACATCTCTCCTTTTTGCGCGGGACGAAAGGGAATGCCCGCTGTTTTTTGCAGGCATTCCGCTTTAATATTAATTCTCAAAATAAACGGGCCTGCCGGTTTTGCTGGATTCGTAAATAGCTTCCAGAATCCGGGTTACGGTGTAAGCCTGCTCCGGTTTTACGAACACTTCCGTGTTATTTTTCACGGCGTCGATCCATTTTCTTGCTTCCAGATCGGACGGGCTCATTTCCACGCCGTCGTAAAAGGCCGCGCCGCCGCTCTTCATGTTCAGTTCCTGAATATACTGCTTGTCATGCGCAACGCCGTTGATCCGGAGCCCGCCGTTTTTCATGTCGGCGCCCGCCTTGGTGCCGCAAAGCAGGGTCTGGGCTTCGCCCGCCTCCACGATGTTCAGCGCCCAGCTGGATTCCAGGGAAATCACAGCGCCGTTTTCCATTACGATAAAACCAAAAGCGGAATCTTCCACGGTAAATTCCTTCGGATCCCAGTCGCCCCATGGATTGGCGGTTTCCGTCTGGTTGCCCAGCTTCTTAAAGGTTTTGCCAACCACCATCTTGGGCTTGTAGTTATTCATTTCCCACAGGGTCAGGTCGAGAGCGTGGGTACCGATGTCGATCAGGGGGCCGCCGCCCTGCTCGTATTCGTTCAGGAATACGCCCCAGGTGGGAACGCCCCGTCTGCGGACAGCAAGGGCTTTGGCATAGTAAATCTCGCCCAGCTCGCCGTTTTCACAGAACTGCTTCAGGGTAAGGGAACCGGCCAGATTTCGGTTCTGGTAGCCGATGGTCAGCTTTTTGCCGTTTCTGTTGGCGGCGTCGATCATGGCCTTGGCTTCCGCGGAGGTTTTCGCCATAGGCTTTTCGCACATAACATGCTTGCCCGCATCCAGCGCATCAACGGTGATAAAGCTGTGGGAACGGTTGGGAGTGCAGACATGGACCACTTCGATTTCCGGGTCCTTCAGCAGCTCCTTATAGTCCTCGTAAACCTTTGCATCGGGAATGCCGAACTCCTTGGCGGCCTTTTCAGCCTTTTCGGGGATAATGTCGCAGAACGCCACCATTTCAACGTCTTTGAGCTTCTTTAAGGAAGGCATATGTTTTCCGTTAGCGATACCGCCGCACCCGATAATGCCCACTTTCACTTTTTTATCCATTTTCTTACCTCCGGTATATTTATTAAACAGCGGAGAAAACAGGAAACTGCCTCAGGCTGTTTTTTAACGTATTTGTGTGGACTCCCGCAGCATCAGCTGATGGGGCAGCAGGATAAACTCGTTTTCGCACCCCAGGTTTTTCATCTTCTTATGAAGGAGCTCCATGGAAACCTGCCCCAGCTCGTATCGGGGCTGGGCAATGGTGGAGATGGAGGGGATAAAAACCGAGGCGATGCTGGTATCGTCGAAGCCGAACACGGCGATATCTTTGCCGGCGCGAAGCCCCTGGTGATGAATCTCGTTGACGGCGCCGATGGCCATGCTGTCGGAAATGGCAAAAATAGCGGTAGGGGGCTTTTCGGCGCAGCAGAGCAGCTCGCGGCAGGCCTTGCTCCCGCCCTTGAAGCCGTAGCTGGTGCGCTTCACCAAAGCGGGGTCGAAGGAAAGCCGGTTTTCCAGAAGAGCCGCCTTATAGCCCCGTTCCCGTTCCAGCGACGAGGTATAGTCGGTGTCGCTGGTAATCAGGCCGATGCGGCGGTGCCCGCTGCGGATCAGATAGTCCACCGCCTCAAAGGCGGCCTTGAAATTATCGATGGTCACCGTGGAAACGGCCGCGCCTTTGACATATTCCGAGCAGGAAACCGCAGGTACGGCGCGGCTCACCTGCTCCAGCTCTTCCTTTGTCAGAGTGGTGGCTAAAAAAATCACGCCGTCAAACATCCGCATGTGCATAAATTCAAGATATTTCTGCTCGGTGGTCTTATCGGAGTGCGTCATACACACCGCCACGTTATAGCCGAATTCCGCCGCCTTGTCCTCCATGCCGGCAACCATGCGGGAATAAACCTGATTGGAGATGGTGGGTAGCAGGACCAGCACCCGCTTTGTCTGTGACAGACGCAGGTTTCTGCCCAGCAGATTGGGACGGTAATTCAGTTTCCCGACGGCCTGCAGAACTCTTTCTCTGGCTTCCGGCGAAACGTTCTGCCCGTCGTTTAAGACCCGCGAAACGGTCGCAACGGAAACACCGGCCTCCCGGGCTACATCTTTTACTGTGGCCAATCTCAAACCCTGCCTTCCCAAAAGGAATGTAATCGTTTACAAACAGAATGGTAATACACCTGCCGGTAAAACGCAATGGTATAAACAAACAAATAGAATATTATTTTTTTAGGGGATATGCTGTTTTACCTGCTGTTTTCACCACGATAAAGAAGGCAAACGATTTTTGCAAAGCAATTTTATAAAAACGGCTTCTATTATTTGTCTGATTGTATTATACTGGAAATAAAAAGGAGGTGAGGCTTTGCATCCTGTATGGTTTTCCGCAATCGGGGCTGTCCTGCTGGCGGCAGGGGCCGCGTGTTTTCAGACGGTAAAAAGGAAAAAGGGAAAAGTCCTTTCGCTGATTGTCAAAGGTCTTTGCACACTCATTCCGATTGTTTTCGGCTTTCTGGGGCTTTGGGCGGACATGATTCCCTCCAGGCTGTGGATGACAGCGGGGCTTTTGCTTTGCCTTGCGGGGGATATTGCCATCGGAATCCGGTTTCTGTGGGGGATGGGGGCGTTTTTTATTCCGGCTATCAGGACAGAGTACAGTAGAAGGATAACCATATGACAAAACAATTTAACCACAGAGAACACAGAGGCCACGGAGATTCACACATCATGAATAACCCTCCTAATGCCGTCTTTAAGGAGTTTAATGTTGAAATTTATAAGCAGCCCTAATCGGTAATGTCCAAGCTTCAGATAGGTCAGTGTCTGGGCAAGATGAATATCGTCCAACGCCTTGACACTTTTCAATTCCACCACGATTTCGTTCTCAACGACAAGATCAAGCCGATACCCACAGTCGATTTGTGCTTCTTCAAAAATGACGGGAAGCGGTTTTTCTTTTTCAACAGCAAGCCCTTCCTTTTTCAGTTTATAGAACAAGCACTCTTTGTAAACGTTCTCCAACAATCCAGGGCCAAGGGCGGTGTGCACGGCCATGGCGCAACCGATGATGCGTCCCGACAGATCGGTCTCGTTCATCTTCCACTCCTCTGCGTTCTCTGTGTCCTCTGCGGTTAATAATTACCCGTCCGCTTCAGCAAACGTCTTCATGATGCGCCAAGAAGCGGTCCATCGCCACTTTGTGCGCGGCGGAGAGACGTCCGGAGAGGGCTTTCATCTCCGCTTCAGCCATCGGCGTGAAGGCGCGCGCCCAGGCCGCGTTCTGCGGGATCATCGCCGTGTCCTGCATGCCGACC
>ENA-UOOK01004917-UOOK01004917.1-fermentation-metagenome-genome-assembly--contig:-NODE-4917-length-13870-cov-2.654651_pt1 | contig 13870 bp, 9 predicted proteins | sample MGYA00245777_ERZ724023 | MGnify/ENA primary metagenome ERZ724023 (study PRJEB28704, sample SAMN03018312) | fermentation metagenome | biome: anthropogenic terrestrial biome; feature: soil; material... | reverse complement strand
CATACGTTTCTGAATTTCTCGTTCTGCTTGTTTCGTAATCTGTTATTTCAGATTGTCTAGTTATTAAACTTGGTTCAAACTCACAAACAGCAAAATCGCTTTCGTCTAATGAGTTTGAATAACTCATTATTAAAGTATAGCATTTATAGTTATTCTCATAAATTTTAAAAAACACAGAACGATTTAAGGTAGAATAGTCGGAATTACAAAAGAACATAATATAATCTTCTCTCTCTCCTTTGGATTCAAATAGTATTATAGAATAAGTTTGATGTTCTGATTGCTCAACAACAACTTCATAATAATTATAGTCGTCATAATTGTTTAGTCTCGTAGTATTGTTTTTGCAAATAGTTTTAACAGACTGAAATGCGTTGATTTCTGGTTCTTTATTATCAGAACAGCCAACAAAACAAAAACAACAAAGAATCATTAAACAACTTATAAAAGAAATAAACCTCTTTTTCATTATAAAACCCTCCCGGGGCGTAATTTATATATTTATTATTTCTTATGTTCGACTTAATTATAGAGTGATTGTTACGTTTAATAAAGTAATATTATGATGAGATGGGATTAACTGCCGAAATTAAAAACCCGCATCATTTTGATACGGGTTAACTTATGGCGCGCCCGGCAGAGATCGAATCCACAACCTCTTGATCCGTAGGCAAACATTCGATACCCTTAAAATCCTATTGAAATCAATCCCAACCCCTCTATGTCACTACATTTCCGGTTAGCCAATGTAAGCCATCTTTAGTCTCCATTTTTGACCTTCTGGCTCGATAGCCATTAAATAATTGGTCGCTCCTGAGGCTTCGCGTTATATAAATGTTATGCATTAGGCATGTCGCTGCGGATATACCGTCTAATTTTGCACCTGCAACAATAATATCCACCTCACTGGTCGCCGGTAAACTCTTTTTGGGTAAACTGCAATACCTTGCACCTCATTTATACATCTGATTTCTGTCTTACGCTTATTATACCAAACACTTGGGTGTAAACAGCTTTTTAGGCTCTTCTTCTTTCAATTCTCCTTTGAATAAACTTCACTAGTTCCATAATTGGAATAATACTAATGGCGATGAGTATTGCAACAGCAAATTCAAAGAGTGATATGCTTTCAAGTCCGAATGCTTTTGAAAGTACCGGAATATAAATCACCGCTGTCGTTAATATAAAGGATACGATCATTGCACTCCATAACCAATTGTTCCGATGAGGCATATTGAAAATCGAGCTGCGACGCGATCGCATATTAAAAGAGTGGAACATCTCTACCAAAGCCAATGTCAAGAAGGCCATTGTGATCCCGTCAGGGCTATCGGCGATTTCCCATTTGCCCGATTCAATATAATGACCGACAAAGTAGGATAACAAGGTCAATCCTGCTATGAGGGCGCCTTGAAATGCAATATCGAATCCCATACCTCCGGCGAAAACACCGTCTGTTGCTTTTCTAGGAGGACGGTTCATGATATCTCTCTCACTCTTTTCCATCCCCAATGCCATTGCCGGGAGGCTGTCGGTGACCAGGTTAATATATAATAGATGCACCGGCTTAAGAATGACAAAGCCGAACAAAGTGGCAAAGAAGATTGCCAGCACCTCGGAAAGATTGGAAGACAGGAGGAACTGAATTGATTTTCTTATATTGTCATAAATTCTTCTACCTTCCTCCACAGCAGATACAATGGTTGCAAAGTTGTCATCAGTGAGCACCATATCCGCTACATTTTTTGTAACATCCGTTCCGGTAATACCCATGCCCACGCCGATATCTGCGCTTTTAATGCTCGGTGCATCATTTACGCCGTCTCCGGTCATAGCCGTGATATAATTATTGGCTTTCCATGCATTAACAATTCGAACCTTGTGATCCGGTTGAACTCTGGCATATACTGCATACTTTTGTACATTTGTTGTTAACTCTTCGTCGGAAATATCATTAAGCTGTGCACCGGTTATAGCTTCTTTTCCTTCACCAAGAATGCCCAGTTCATTTGCAATGGCTACAGCAGTATCCTTATGGTCTCCGGTAATCATAACGGGATGAATACCGGCTTCACTACACTTGATAATGGCATCCTTTACCTCCGGTCGGACCGGGTCGATCATACCGGAAAGTCCTATAAAGCACATTCCGTCTTCTAATACCTTCGGCTCATATGAGAAAGGTTCCTCATTCCATACCTTTTGAGCGGCGCACAAAACCCGTAACGCTTTATCCGCCAAAGCTTTGTTGGCACCAATGATTTCTTGTCGCAAATCATCTGTCAAGGGTGTGATATTGCTGTCCTTGAGTAAATGAGTACATTTTCTAAGCACCTCATCCGGTGCGCCTTTTGTGAACTGGATCAAACTATTGTCAGTCTTTCGATATACCACGGACATCATCTTCCGCATGGAGTCAAAGGGTGCTTCACCAATCCTTGCATATTCATTTTTGGATTCAGATATGCCAAAATTGATGGCGTCAATGATAAGAGCTCGTTCTGTGGGTTCCCCCACCACTTCCCCCGATGCGTTTTGTTTTGCATCAGAGCTTAACAGCATGGCAAGAACTAAGAAATTTTCATCATCTGTATAGCGCTCAACCACTGTCATCTTGTTTTGTGTTAACGTTCCGGTTTTATCTGAACAAATCACCTGGGTACTACCTAATGTTTCTACTGCTGTGAGCTTTCTGATAATGGCGTTCCGTTTGGACATATTGGTTACACCAATAGAAAGGACAATAGTGACAACCGCTACAAGTCCTTCGGGAATTGCAGCAACAGCAAGACTGACCGCAAGCATAAATGTATCTAGCATAACAGTTCCGGTGATATTCGGGTAATGACGAATGACATTGATCAAAATGATAAAAATCGAGATTCCGATTACCAAAAAACTGAGTGCTTTACTTAGTTGAGCAAGTTTTAATTGCAAAGGAGTTCGCTCTTCTTTCGCATTTGCTATGATATCGGCTATTTTACCCATTTCGGTATTCATACCGCTACCTGTTACAACAGCCCGACCACGTCCATAAACCACGGTGCTACCCATATACACCATGTTTTTTCGATCACCTAATGAGATATCTTTTTCACCATTCAAACTCAATGTTTCGACTTGCTTGGTAACAGGCACCGACTCTCCGGTTAGAGCCGCTTCTTCAATTTTCATACTGGCGCATTCTATGACACGTGCATCTGCCGGAACAGCATCTCCGGCTTCGAGAACAATGATGTCTCCGGGAACTAATTCCTCGCTTTTTACCACAATGAGATTTCCATCACGAACCACCTTGGATGTAGCTGCTGCAATTTTTTGCAGCGCTTCAATGGCTTTCTCCGCCTTATTCTCTTGGTAAACCCCCAGTACGGCATTTAGAATAACAACAGCCATGATAACGATCACTTCCGTAAAAGGCTCTTTTGATAAAAAAGCTGTGATACCAGATATTACTGCTGCTGAAATTAAAATAATAATCATGGGATTTGTAAGTTCTTTTAAAAACTTGTAGAGCAAAGATATCTTTTTGCCTTCCTTTAATTTGTTCGGTCCGTATTGCTCCAACCGTTGACTCGCTTCAATCGAACTAAGACCTGAATCTGTAGATCTTTGCTGTTCAAGTACCTTCGCTATGTCCTCCAAATATTCTTTCATATACAATGCACCGTCCTTTCTGTTATCCACATTATTTTGCCATTAACTATTAAAAAAACTCATATACAAGGGTAGCCCTTTTGTATATGAGTCTCATTCTTTACAGATAAACCAGACATTGAATGCCATGATGTTGATTTATCACACAATTAGTGGAATTACTCCCTCATAGATTAACTATCTTATAACTATTTTATGCTTAAATATCAACAAATACAACACCCATGTAAATATTTTCACAATGCATTCTTCGCTGCGATATATCCGTAAGTCATGGCCGGACCTATGGTTCCACCACCACCCCGGTAAGCATTTACATCCACCAACGATTCATCATTGGGGTCAAGAATGCTTGATCCTAAAATTACTGCAAAGTACGAGCCTTTTTCAGTTTAATAGAACCCATGTCGTCCAGTCTGAAGCTTCCGTTGTGATCCGTCAAACTGTCCGGACATTCTTTAATGTTTTTTGCAAACTCATCCAAAGTATCTCCCTTGATTAGATACTTCACATCCATATCTGAGGTTGCATAAGGAGGAAAACCTTCCCAATGTCCCACTGCTCTTTAGTCTGCTATTAAGAACAACAACTGATTCGTCTATTCCGCTAGTTTACCGTATTTATTCACCTCAAAAACAACATTTTCTTTTACATTAAAAAAGCTCTCAAAAAGGCCTACATCATACTGTGTAAGCTTTTGAGAACTTTTATACGTTTTTATACATTTAAGAAAAAAACATAACCTGCTTTTGTCAAATCAGATTTGTTCCGCATCGTTTAATCTTTTGCGTCGTTGTCTTTTCCAAAGCATTGGTAAGAATTTCGACAACCTTGATGTGTTTATATGCGGGTATCTTTTCATTTACATCACTGATAGCCTTTTGTACAGCATCCTTAATTTCATCTATACTAGGCAGACGACCTAGCTTTTCTTTCAAGTAATCCAAATTAGGGAATATCTTGGCCTTTACACATGTGTCTCCATTTTCCTTGTCTGCAACAACAATGACCTCGCTGATTTCAGAGAACTTGGACAGACGTGTTTCGAGTTCTTCCGGATAAATATTCTTGCCGTTTGCAGTTACAATCACATTTTTTCTACGCCCTTTGATATATAACGACCCGTCATTATCCATACAACCAAGGTCCCCTGTGCAAAACCAACCGTCATTGAATACCCGATCCGTTGCTTCTTGATCACGATAATAGCCAAGCATGATATTATCTCCTTTGGCTAATATTTCACCAATACCGTCCTCATTAGGAGAATCAATTTTAAGTGATACACCGGGTACGGCGATACCGGTGGAAGCAGCGTTTAAATAAAAGTCACTGTTTCCTGCCAATAAGGGAGAACACTCTGTAAGTCCGTATCCTTGCAACGTTTTGATCCCAAGTGCATGAAAATCATTTACAATTGCAGGATCTAGCTCTGCGGCTCCCACAATAAACAGACGAATCTTTCCGCCTAGAGATTTTTTAACTTTAGCACATATAACTTTCCGAATGATGGCAGGAATCTTAGGGAGTGCTTCTGCTAATGATTTGGTTTCAAAAAGTTCTTTAAATTTATCAGGGCAATCCTTTGCAATGGCTTTACTGATCCGTCTATTCAATAAGTTTAAGATAGCAGGAACCACCACCAAAACAGTGGGGCTGTATTCCGTCAGATTCTTTTGTATTTTGGTTAAACCATCGTTATATGTGATACAAGCCCCTCTTGATAAAAGAAGCAAGCAATTAAGAGTACATTCATAGGTGTGATGCAATGGAAGAATGGATAATGTCTTATCATCCGGTTTAATTCTTACAACGCTAACTGTGGAGTGAATATTGGAGCATATATTATATTGAGATAAACAAACGCCTTTAGAGTTTCCAGTGGTACCGGATGTGAATATAAGGATTTGCATCTCATCTTTTGGAAGTGTAATATTGTCAACCTCAGATTCTTTAGGTAAGAACGACACCGATCGTTGAGAAATATCATCAAAATCCATACATTTAATATTTTCTGCAATCATCGGCTTTAATTCAGATATAAATTTACTTTCAGCACAAACTGCTTCACATTCGGCAGAGTTCATAAAATCTCTTATATCTTCAGAATGAAGTTCTTTGTCAATCGGCACTGCAACCCCCACTGTTGCGGCGCAAATATACGACAATATCCATTCAAAGCAGTTCCTGCCAACAATAGCAATTCTTTTTCCACCAAGTCCCATACTTAAAAAATTGCTTGAAAGTGCGTAAAATCTTTCTTTTAAATTTTTGTAAGTTATATTTAAATAGCTACCATCACTGTTCTTTATTTGAAACGCGGTACGGTTACCAAATTTTTTTGCACTATGATTAATGATTTCACGAAAATTAAGAAATCTTTTTTCATTATACATTGTTTTTTTCATTGAGGTCCTCCTGTTCAGACAATTATACGATAACTATATCAATAGCTTTTCGAATAGTCAATAACAGAAGATTGTTTGACTAATGTGATATTTTCATTTACCTTTGCAGCATCTTCAAGAACATGCAAGATTCCGGTTCTATAGTCAACTGTTGAGAAATAGCGAGCTTTTATTTGAATATGTTCACCAATTGACGTTAAAACATCAAATAGTGCATCAAGATTTTTACCATAATAATCGAATGCTTGAAACTTTCGTGCAATATATTCATGTGCTTGTTCTTTTGTCCTGCATCGCCTTCCATCTATAATAATTGTTCTCATGTATCCTCCCCGTACAGTAAAGTGAATGATTCATAGTGATCATCGGTGTAATAAACCAGTCCGTCATTGGAAAAAACAATTCTCTTTGCGCCTCGGGATGTTTTGCCCAATGTGTCGATATCACATTCAGTATAGGTTCTTCCTTCTTTCTCAGGAAGTAGCTCTTCATAGTTTCCGAAGCGATCACCACCGATACATTTACCCGAAGCATACTTTTCCAATCCGCCTCCTTCCCATCCTAACTTCCTTGCTTCAGCTTTTGTGATAAAGTTTTTCGGAAGTCGTCCATAGGTATGAATGTATAACCCCACATCTTCTTTTGTTGTGTAGGAACCGTCTTTATCAATCGCATTTTCTGTAATAGTAGCAGAAACATCCGCCGACTCAGCGGTTGTTGTCTTTATTTGTGTAGTGTCATCCGGTAAATTTATAAGGTCGTCAATACCGCAACTTGTAAATAGCGATAGAGCCAACAAAACGGATACAAGTAATAAACCCCATGATGTTCTCTTTTTCATACATTATTCCGCCAATCCTCATCGTTGATTTTATACAGCTTATCTTCTTCACTTTCTCTGTCTTGAAATCATCTTAGTTGCTCGTCCTTGTCAATGCATAATAACAATAATCAACACGGGAATATTCAATTCCTTGACCTGTCTTTGTACCTTTGCCAATTGCTCCCTAAGTCCGAACGGCTTATCTCTTCGTACGGATGGAAAGTCCTCAAATACAAAATCCTTGATCATATCTTCACTCCTCCCTTGACATATACATATTTAAAACCTGTGATATGTCTCGGTTTATATCCTCCACATTCACTGAAGGTATAATTTGATCTGACATTTGATATTTATACTTCAATTGAAAAATCCGATACACACTCTCATTGATCCGCTCTTCGGATATTTCACCGGTATCTACAGCTACTTTCAAAGCATCTAACACCGCAACCTCGTTGTCATAACCATGACAAACAAGAACGATATCCACTCCGGCGTTTACAGATTGAACAGCAGCTTCACTGATATCTACATTTTCCTTGATTGCACCCATGGTTAGATCATCAGTAATGACTACTCCTTTAAAACCCATTTTATCTCTTAAAAGATCCGTTATAACGGCTTTTGATAAAGATGATGGATTTTCCGGATCTATTTCTGTCATTTGGATATGGGCTATCATCACTGCATCCGCCCCTCTTTCAACAGCATCCTGAAACGGTTTTAGTTCGAAGCTCTGAAGTCTTTCCATACTGTGATCAACAGAAGGTAGACCTACATGAGAATCAACATGGGTATCGCCATGGCCAGGAAAATGTTTTACTACCGGGACCACACCACTATCTTGCATACCTTTCATGGTTGCTACACCAAGTGTACTTACAACATCAGCATTGTCCCCAAACGAGCGATCTCCGATGACAGGATTCTCCGGATTACTGTTAATATCTAAAACAGGCGCATAATTCAAATTAAAACCAAACGCTTTAACAATGTCTGCAAGCAATCCCCCTACTTGATAAGAAAAATCCGGATTATTTACATCTCCGATTTCTTTACTCGTAGGAAGCTTCATAAGCTCATTTGGTACCCTGCTAACTCTGCCACCTTCTTCATCAATGGACAAAAATAAAGGTACGCTGTTCTTCTCTTTTGAATTAAAAGATTTTAAGGAATTTGTTAAAGAAAGAAGTTGTTCAGCATTTTCTACATTGAGACCAAAGAAAATAAATCCGCCTACATGATAGTCTTCAATCATAGATCTTGCACGATCATCCGGCGTATAACCTTCTAACCCGACGATAACCATCTGGCCGATCTTTTCCTCAAGTGACATAGTTTTGATCTGTTCTGCTATCATATCAATTTCCTCGCGAGTTGTCTCCTCATGAGTTCGTTCAATGGGCTCTGATCCGGTTGTTCGAGCAAGTATCCCAGACTCTTCATTATCTTCAGACATTGCCTGTTCTTTTGGCACTTCATGCCCAGTAAAAAAATCTTTATCTACCACAACTGTACATCCTGTAAAAATAAACAGAATTATAATTATTACCAACACATATCGATATTTGCTCATCTTCATCCTTAATTTTAAATAGTATTTGCTAATTATATCATAAGAACAAAACGTATACGCAGTGAACACTCGTGATGAAATAAGTCCTTAAAATAGGTTTAAGGATCACCCCCGCATACGCGGGGAGCACACAAAGAAAATCCGCTTGTAAAGCCACTTTTACTTTTTAAAAGTGCAAAATTCATTAAGTTTTAAATATTAACACGATATTACTTGTTTCTCTAATCCTTCCATTCTATATCTATTTTAAAGGAATAAACTAAGAATATCAAGCTAGCTTCTGCTAGCTTGACTTGAGATGGTTGTAATACTAAAATGTATAATAACATTGGTAGGCAGTTTATAAAATATATTTCACGTTAAGCGAGGTACTTATGTCTAACACAGAAAATAGAAGTCCGAATAAAAAAAGGTCCTTAGACTTGCAACACGAGACTCCAATGGCTTGGTTGATTCGAGTCTTTAAAGGTGCTTTGATCGGTATTGGAGCGATACTACCCGGTGTCTCCGGTGGTGTTCTAATGGTTATATTTAAGATTTATGATTCCTTGATAGACTTTTTAGGCAACTTCCCTAAGAATTTTAAAAAGTATTTTTTCTACTTCCTACCGGTTGGGATTGGTGGTGTCTTAGGCATACTTCTTTTTTCAGGCGTAGTATCAGCTGCATTCGGCAAGTTTGCCGCTTTGTTTGTTAGCCTCTTTATAGGTTTCGTTGTCGGCACGATCCCCTCTATTTGGCGTACAGCAGGTGAAAAAGGTAGAGGGAAAGGTGAGTATGTCGCTTTGTTCATTTCTATTTTTGTAATCTTATTCCTCATGCTATCCGGAGAACAACAACTGACATCCGTAGAACCAAATTTCTTCATATGGATTTGTGGTGGTGTTCTGGTAGGCTTAGGCTTTATAGTACCCGGGCTATCCCCGTCTAACTTTTTGATCTATTTTGGTATGTACAGTAAAATGACAGACGGAATTTCAGCATTAGATTTTTCAGTGATCATTCCTTTGATGATCGGCGTGGTGCTTGCAGTCATACTTTTCGCCAAATTAGTGAGTATACTTTTTGAGCGGTTCTATGGTTTGATGTATCACATCATTTTAGGAACAGTCATCGGTTCCTCACTTGCCATTTTCCCCACAGTTGTAGCTCCCGGTTTGAGCAAAGCAGGTCTTGCTGAAATGGGATTATCATTTCTACCGGCATTGATATGGGTTGTCATCATGTTTGTTTTAGGTATGGTAGCTTCTTTGCTTTTTAGTCGTTTGGAGGCTCGTTATAGTCCCGAAAAGTAAATTTGGATTAATTATTATTACTTAGTATTAATATCTGATCATATTTTTTATGTTTATTGTCGGTTTAACTATTGCTTATTCTATGAAACTCGCGTTATAATAACCCTAGTTTTCAAATAGATTTCAAACATATTTCAAAAGCAAGTTTTATCGGAGGATGAACATATGAAAACCACTACAATTATCTTGTTTGCCTTGACTTATTTATTACTGCTTGCAATTCCAAAGCGTAGAGCCCTTATAGCAGTATCCTCAGCGGTCATTTTTGTTGTTTTGGGGATTTTTCCCATTTCAAAGGTTTTTGCCACAATCGATTGGAATGTCATTCTGATGATTGCAGGAACCATGGGCGTCGTTACATTATTCATTGAATCAAGGATGCCTTCTTTACTGGCTGATTTGATTATTGAAAAAGTTCCAAATGTGAAATGGGCGATCGTCTCATTAGCTTTATTTGCCGGTATTATTTCAGCTTTTGTAGACAATGTTGCCACCGTTTTAATGGTTGCTCCCATTGCTGTTACCATTGCTAAAAAGCTAAAAATTTCTCCGGTTGCAAGTGTCATAGCAATCGCAATTTCTTCTAATTTGCAAGGAGCTGCAACTCTTGTGGGAGACACTACATCAATCATGCTTGGTAGTGCAGCAGAAATGAACTTTTTAGATTTCTTTTTTTATCAAGGAAAAATCGGATTATTCTGGGTTGTAGAATGTGGAGCGTTTGTTTCGACATTTGTTTTGTTATGGTTATTCAGAAAAGAAAAAGCATCTATGCCCGAATTTGAAAGAACCAAGATTGAAGATTATATTCCAACTGTTTTATTAGTCGGAATTGTGGTATTACTTATACTTGCTTCCTTCTTGGAAAACAAACCGGATGTCACCAACGGTATCATATGCATGAGCATGTTTGCCATCGGTATCATTCGTAAAATGATTAAATCCAAAGATTTTACTACTCTTACATCAGCTTTAAAGGAAATTGATTACGATACGATTTTCTTACTAGCCGGTTTATTTGTCGTCATAGGCGGTCTGGTTGAAGTAGGCCTTATTGGTGATATTGGCGCCTTTTTCGTAAAAGCAAGTAAAAACAATGTGTTTTTAATCTATACATTGATTGTATGGGCATCGGTTTTGTTCTCTGCCTTTATTGATAACATCCCCTATACTGCAACCATGCTTCCTGTCGTAGCAGCAATTTCAAAAGAACTGGGTATTGATCCCACCCTGTTATATTTCGGATTATTAGTGGGAGCGACTCTAGGAGGTAATATTACACCGATTGGAGCTTCAGCAAATATTACAGGACTCGGAATGCTACGTAAGGAAGGGTATGAAGTCAGTGCTCCGGAATTTATGAAGATCAGTGTACCCTTTACCCTATCCGCCGTCGTAACCGGATATGTTTTACTTTGGTTTATCTGGGGATAAGTTCAGGTATTAATAGGATGTACGGGTATTATTTTTTCAAGCACTTAGATAATATTTGGGGAAGTGGTTACAACCACTTCCCCTTTTAATTCTGTGCAATTTTGATCACAAGATTTTGTTTTAATAATAGTTCTTCTCAAATATTTCTTTTATTAATGTTATGTCACTTGTAAATCCAAGGGCTACCATGAGTTTGATTCTTGCCTTTTGGCCGTTCAGATTATCACCAAGGATGACCCCTTTACCGGTCAGCTCTTTTCCGGCTCCGGGATAACCGTAGCTGTCTAACACCTTTCCGTTGTGGCAACGAGATACCAGAACAACCGGTATACCTTTTTCTAAAGCATACTCAATTCCGGGAACCATCATAGGAGGTATATTTCCACGCCCCATTCCTTCTATCACCAAACCATGTGTACCCGCATCAACACAATGTCGGATCATGCGATCATTCATTCCACAAGCAGTTTTTATGAGATCAACATTGCTGTCAATACTTTCAGCACCGATATATTGCCATTTGGTATATCTGTGATAAAAGTATGCTTTAAATTCATCGATAAAACCAATGGGACCAAAATCAGGGCTTTTAAATGTATCCAAAGAATGTGTATTTGTTTTGGTAACCTGAGCGGCAGTATGAATTTCATTGTTCATCACCACAAGTGTACCTCTATCGCGAGCTTCATCGGAAATCCCTGCGTATATTGCATCAATCAAGTTCACCGGACCGTCCCACCCTAACTCTGAACTGCTTTTCATGGATCCGACAAAAATAATCGGTTTACGTGAATCGGTGGTCAAGTCCACCAGATATGCTGTCTCTTCCAAAGAATCGGTACCGTGGGTGACCACTGCACAATCATATCCTTCAACATCCAACTTATGTTTTATAAGCTTCGAAAGATCAAACATCATTTCCGGTGTCATATGAGGACCCGGAACCATGCTGAAATTATAAAAGCTAATATCTGCAATTGTTCCAAGGTCCGGTGTCAAATCTAAAATGTCTTCTCCGGACATAGCTATAACATTTGCTTTGGTCTTTTCATCTTTTTTCATGGCTATGGTGCCACCGGTGAAAATAATAATTACTTTTTTCATAGCTCAACCTTTATATATCATGTTTATTTTTTTATTTATTCCCTATGGTTATTGTTATATACTACAATAAATCCTTAAATCTCTATGCTTTATTAATTGCTACTCTTCAAAGTATATGTCTTCACCTTCCACGGTGAAGATCACATAATCCGTGGTGTAGAAGTCTCCATACAAGTCATCAATGAAAAACCCATATAAATATTCACCGTCGGGAAGATAATTATAATAAATCTCAGGTTCTCCGTCAAAAATGTATGGTACTCCCTCATACATGTACTCATCGTCACTATATATGGCAAATGCATAGTATTGCGGTATGATTTCATCTCCTGCTTTCAGGCGTACCACCTCTTTTGCCGCCATACCATTTTCGTCAATCCCCTCCCATGCCCCGTCGATTTTGATTGCACCATTTATGTAATCATGAGTGATTCTCAAGTTTGTTTCCACACCATTCAACGTGATCGGAGAAGTGTAAATATCATAGCCGTCGCCCTCTGTTACGATATATACTGCAAGGTTTTGTCCGTCTGGTAAGGAGAACCAGAAACCATCAAAGCTATCGTAAAACTCTCCTTTTTCCCAATCCATGTAAATATCCGTACTGATGCCGTACTCGATGATATCTTCTCCATCGTCAGAAATGACATAAACATTTGCCTGTACACTGGTCGCATTATTAAGTGCTTCTTCTGATAATACAAAACCATAACGTCCGTCTTCATCAAGTTGTGGTCCGTATACAAAATCGATCAGAGGGCTTTCTCCGGTGATTTCATACCCCTCATAATAATCCCAGTAATCCTCATCATCCTCATAGTACAATTCTTCATCCGGACTGAAAAGGTATTCAAGTACTCCCCACAAGCTAAATGCACCGCTACTATTATAATCATCTACATTTCCGTAATTGACCGCACCATAAGCGGCTCTGTCCACAAAAGCCAAGTAATAAGGACTGATTGCAATTTCTCCGAAAGTGGAAAGCTCCTTCGAACCTTGAATCTTTAAAGGATAATAGGTAGCCAATCCGCATGCATTTTGATGGTAGGAGCCATTTCTGGAATAAATAACTGCTTCATTCAATGCCGATAGCACGACCTCAGATCCCTCTGCATATGATGCTCCGGCATGAACAATTCCTGCTAAATCCACCATATTGGTGTACCCTTCCGATTTATTATTACCACCGTAATTATCAACATTTACCGCGTTACGAACCACCTTTGAAAAAATTTCTTGATCTTCTGTGGCGTTATAAAGGTTCCTGGCATAATTATTAAAGCTTATCATCACTTGGTCAATCTTTGAAAGATCGATAACCGACAAGGTGGCTAGATCTCCCTCTCCTATATTGGCGCATCTTTGATAGAAACTGTCTGCCACTACCTTTCCAAGTGCTGCTCCGTCTGCATTTTGGTTTTTACCCAGAAAGTCTCCAATTGCCTTGTAATCCCATCCATACCCCGGTTCCAATTCCTCCGAGCCATACATGTAGTTTGCATATGTAGCCAGTATGTTAGCGCATTCTATGGAGATCGGAAGAGCATACGTCTGAACTCCAGTCACT
>ENA-UOOK01004916-UOOK01004916.1-fermentation-metagenome-genome-assembly--contig:-NODE-4916-length-13871-cov-3.605023_pt1 | contig 13871 bp, 13 predicted proteins | sample MGYA00245777_ERZ724023 | MGnify/ENA primary metagenome ERZ724023 (study PRJEB28704, sample SAMN03018312) | fermentation metagenome | biome: anthropogenic terrestrial biome; feature: soil; material... | reverse complement strand
TATACTTTCCGCATTGATTAGCGGCGGTCTGGCAGGTATTGCACACGATCGCCGGGATAGGCTTTGCCTTCGACTTTAAAAGCGACGGTGTCACCTACCTTGGCTGATTGGATCGCCTTTCCGGATTGGCCATACAAAAGCTCAATAATAGCGGCAGCCCTTCCACCTTGACTCACCCAGACTTCCGCCATGTCGCCCACAGCCAAATCCGTATCTAATCTTAGTGTGATTAAACCACTGCGTTGATTTGTTTCAATGATCCGCCCTAAAAATATCCCTCGATTATTAGGCCTTAAAACACTGATAATCTCCTGATTGCGCTTTCCCCCAAAATAGCCGGTGGTAAACCCACGGTTAAAAGTTTCACTTAATTTACGGATTTCAAGTGGCTCAATTCGATACTCATTAGGGTTTTCATGATACCGGTCCAACAGTTGCCGATAAATTTTAACTACCGTATGCACATATTCCGGACGTTTCATTCGGCCTTCGATCTTTAAGGCCGCCACTCCGGCCTGACTCAAGTCGGGTATTAATTCGGCCAAGGCCAGATCCTTTGGAGACAACAGATAATTTCCTTTGGTCATGATCTCTTCTTTGCCGTGAAAAAGCCGATATTCGAGACGGCAAGGTTGGGCGCAACGTCCCCGGTTCCCGCTCCGCCCGCCAATCATGCTGCTCATTAAACATTGTCCGGAATAACAGACACAAAGGGCGCCGTGGACAAAGACTTCGATCTCTAAACCGGATTCCTCTTTGATGGTTTGCACTTCCGCTTTAGTTAATTCCCGGGCTAATACAATCCGCTTGAGCCCTAGTTTCTTAAGGAATAACGCTCCTGCCGCATTATGCGCCGTCATTTGAGTACTGGCATGTAACTCCAACTCGGGGAGATACTTTCGGGCCAGTCTAATCAGACCCAAGTCTTGAATGATCACCGCGTCAACCCCGATATTATAAATATGCCCTAAAAGGTCAATCGCTTCGGACATTTCAGCGTCGGAGATCAAAGTATTGACGGTGACGTAGATTTTTTTGCGATGGTGGTGAAGCAGATCAGTAGCTTGTTTCAGTCGTTCCAAATCAAAATTAGAAGCGTATTGCCGCGCGCTAAACGCAGTGCTTCCAAGATAAACGGCGTCGGCCCCGGCCGCTAAAGCGGCTATTAGCGCGTCCCGGTCTCCGGCCGGGGCCAGTAACTCCATTTTTAAATGTTTCTTATCCATATTATTCATTGTTTACGGGTCCTAAGCTATTTATTGATATTAGCCAAAAGCAGTATTGCTGGAAACGGGAACCCCTAATAAGTTAAGGATGGAAGGGCATATTTCCGTTATTGAATTTACCTTACCGAATGATTCCGCGCCCGCTCCAAAAACAAAGAGCGGGACCGGATTGAGAGTATGAGTTTTTACCGATAAATCTTCAATGTTACCATGATCGCTGGTTAAAATCAAACAGAAGTCGGTCGGCATCCGAGAGACTACAGTACCTACAAAGCGGTCCAACCGGTTTAACAGTAACCTTGACAATTCCCGATCTTGAGCATGGCCGCAACGATCGGTCTGAAAATATTCAAAAAGGGTGAAATCATTGGATTTTGCTTGACGCGCCAGATTTTCACCGGCTGTCTCCGGGGTGATTATTGGGATTGGATAATTTTTTTTACGTAATTGCTCATTGGTTAGATCTTGATAAACCGAGTATCCTCGTTCTAGGTCCTCAACCATCAACAATTTACAGCCTCCCGCCAAAGCAGCGGTGGTGCTGGCTGAATAACGCCAACGTCCGCGGCGGACGCTTTCAAAGTATTCCGCAGTAAAGGTGTTGGCAAATACGGCCCTTCTTCCGGCTTGGTTGATTTGTTTAAAAATACTATTCCTCTCTAAAATATCTCGTAAAGCTCTAGTGGGAAAACCGTTAATATGGCGACCGGTTAATTTGGGGGCATTGGTCCCGGTAAAGAGGGCGGTTTGGCCGGTAGCGCTTTGAGGAAGACCCGGCACTCCAAGCCTGGCGTCGATGGCTTTAATAACCAGATTTGGTTTGATCATATCAGCGCTGATTGTTCTTTGGGTCGGCGCCGTTTTTAAGATTGATTTGATATTAGGCAGGTCGGCTGTTAATAATGGGTTGATCTCCGGATCATCGGATCCAAGTCCTAAGCCGTCAATAAAAATCATGATAATACCCAAATTAGCTCTCCTTAAATATTAAATTTTCCTTTAAGTCAGCCAATTCCCGACGGATCGCAACCAATTCCTCAAGCAACCGTTCATTAGCGACCGGTTCCGGTTCATCCTCTTTAACGATTACACTTATTTTACCGCAGGTCTCAAAGACCGCTTTCGAAACTTGCGAAATTTTCACCACCCCTTGTTGACGAAGCTCCTGGCGTAAATCTAAATGGGAGATATGTTCCTTGGCCAAATTTTCCTCTAACAAAACGCCGTTGTCAATCAACAAAGTCGGTTTACCTTCCACAAGGCCCGCCATAAATTTGGAACGATAAGAGAGCATTGAAAAGAACAATTCTAACCCGCCCAACACAGCAATGATTAATACTCCTTTTAGAAACGGGACTTGTTGTTCCATTCCAACGACGATAATCACATCGCCGATCCCTGCCATTATTACCAGATCAAATAGGCTTAATTGACCAAGGGCCCTTTTTCCCATAAGCCTCACGATAATCAAGGCAACTAAGTAAATGGAGACAAATTTAACAATTGAATAAAAAATGTTCATCGGATCGCCCCTGATTAACTCTTCAGCCATCAGTGTTTCCCTTGGCGATCATTTTATAGCCGAAAATCAAGGGCAATTATAGTCAAAAAACCTAGCATTAAAACCAATTTCGGATTTAAAACTTTTATTGATTGGCTAGCAATTATTGACTTCTGCCGCAAACCGGGCACGTCCCGGCGACCGTGGTCGGTTCCGGATTAGGCCAGATTTTGCAATCTGTGAGACCTACTGCGCCTAGCCGTTCATAAGGACAGACTCCGTGGGTTCCGTGATAACCTTCAAAAGTCAAACAACCATCGCTGGTCCGCCGACACTTCGGACAAAATGTCTGCGGGTGGGGCGTTAGTCCTTTACGGATCATCCCCCGATACTCGACTAAGCCCCCACAGGCGATACAAGTAGCCTTGTCCAAATTACCGGGAGCAATTTTACGCACTTGTAAGCCTTCCGGGGAAACAATCAACCTTGGTAAGCTCGAAGGCAGCGAGTGATTTTGAATTACGTAAAAAAGCGGCGCCAACCGTAGCAAATCATTGGCGAAACTAGAGGCTTCAATTTGTTCAGTGCAAAAATCAAAGGGCAAACTGACCAGGATTAATAAAATAATTATCAAGATAACAGCCGCTTTTATCCCGCCCAAAAGCGCGCCCATCCCACTATCGAAAAGAGCCACCGGTTGGATTTTAGTGCTATCTCTCCAACGTTTGCCGATAAAACTGACCGAACCGCTGAGCAAAACGATTATTAAAATGAAGGCCAACATATTGGCGAATGGTTCCGATAAGCTAAAATAAGCGATTAATATCGAACCCACCCGTTGATAGCAATAAAAAGCGATTATTAAAGCGGCGACACTCCCTAATAAGTCAAGGAACTGTTGAAAAAACCCTCTGCGATATCCGCGAAGGATTAGGAAAAAAAAGATCCCGGCGATTAACCAGTCCAACCAAGTCAAACGAATACCCCCTACCAAGAAATATCTTCGATGCTCCGGCGGCTATTTGGACTCCTTTAACAAATCATCCAGATATTGATATTCTTGCCTTAGTTTATAAAGTTCATCCGCAATTTTTAAAGCCGCCAACACTGCTGTCTGACATTTATTCAATTTGTTCTGGTTGTCGCCGATCCCCTCGATAACGCCTTCTACATAGGATACTATCCGTTCGATATACTCCCGGGTATCGGTGCCACGAATCAGATATTCTTCGCCCATTATTTTTACGATTATCCTGTTCTCCTCAGCCTCTTTTCGTTCAATCATTTGCCGACTCCATTATCGTTTTTACTTGATTATCAATCTCAAGGTAAGAATTGGCGAAAAAAAGAAAAACTCCTTCATTTTTTGAAGGAGTCAAAGTTCAATCACTCTTCCGAAAAAATATGGCAAGCTCAAGATCAAGGCGCTACAAACCAGATATAGCAAGCAAGACTTGACTAATATTGCCGGCTTTTGAAAGTCCTTTAAGTAATTTCGGATTAACAACAAATGCTGAAACCAGGCTGTTTTTTCTGGTAATTCAGGTCCGTTTTTTATTTCAGCCCAATTTAATAGTTTGACCAATTCGCCATCGATCTCCCCCAAGTCACTACGGACCCAAGCGTTAACCTTGTTGTAAATCAAAGAATACAAAGCTGACCCTGTTACAATTAAAGGTATTAATAATAAACGACTATATAGTAAAGCGTCGATCATAAAGAAATTAACTAGGTAAAAAAAGGTTAACCCTAAAAGGACCGCAACCCATATTCCAATCTTAAAAAGGTCATTGTTTAATTTAGACCAGATATCACCGAACATAGCATAATTTACTTTGGGCAGCCGGCTCCAAAAACGGAAAACAAAACCAAGGGTTTGAATTGTATCATAAATCATAAAAGACCAAATAAGAATATCTCCCCCTATTAATAAACCATAATGAAGATTCACGGCATTTATCAATTTATCAAAGACAGACCATCCTGCTAGAAAAAGGCTGATCGGAAAGGCCCAAGGATTCGGTTGGCCTAATCGATACCGGATAAATAATAATCGTCCCCCCAAAATAGCGGCTGGCAATAAAGTTTTAAATTTTAATAGCGAGTAAATTTCAAAGTAACCGCTCTCGATTTCAAACTTATTAATTTGAAAGGAAACCCAGGACCAGATTATCGTTATTACTAAGTAAAATATTCCAATCAAAAATTGCTTGAGGGATGATTGGGACAGTTTTCGGACCACTGAAAACCCTCCTTTGGTTTGAAAAATACCATCTCTCAATAAATATGCGAAGCGTTCGTCAATTAATCCGAATTAACGAAAGAAGGGATTAAAAAAGGAGTAAAACCGTTTTTCGGTTTCACTCCTAATCTTGGATATTAAGTCAAACATATGAGAGCTCAATGAAATTCAGCCCGTTCTTCAATCCCCCTCATAATTAATTACTACGGACTGCAGCTCCAAATTCAGAATTTAATTCCTGGAGTAACTTGGTTTGAAGCTGATTAACTTCCTGATCATTCATGGTTTTCTCCTTGGAACGGTAGGTAATGCTGAACGCCATGCTTCGCATCTCCGGTCCAACTTGTTCTCCTTGATAGACATCAAACAGTTCAACCCGTTCTACAAGATCACCGCCAATTTCTTTGATTCTGGCGCTGATTCGATCGGCATCGATTTTATTTGATAAAACCAAGGCCAAATCCCTTTGAACGGCAGGAAATTTAGGCAACGGTTCAAAAGTGACTGCGCCGGGAATTAAGTCGGCCACTACGTTTAAGTTTAATTCCATAATAAATGCTTTTTTAGTTATACCATAACGTTCCAACACTCCGGGATGTACTTGACCCAAATAGCCTATACTTTTGCCTTCCCATAACACCTCGGCGCTTTGTCCGGGATGGAGATAGGGACGATTGGAACGAATATAGTTCGGTTCGGGCAAATCAAACCGTTCCCAAAGCATTTCCATAATTCCTTTAAGGTCGTAAAAATCATATTCATCACGGGTTTGATTCCAACCGATCTCGTTTTTGCGGCCGGTCAAGCCGACCCCAAGGTGAAGTGGTTCATCCGGCAAGCCGGCCTCTGATGGCAAATAAACTCTTCCCATCTCATAAAAGGCCAGATCGTTCTGACGCCGGTTAGCGTTAAATGCAATCGCCGCTAATAAGCCATGAGCTATCCCGGTCCGCATAACGGCTTGTTCTTCGCTTAACGGCATCAGCAATTCGACGGTTTTGCGGAGCGAATCATCTTGGGCCAGACCCAGCAGGTCGGGTACGGCTTTCGAATAAAAACTATAAGTCATAACCTCGGAGATACCGGCCCCTTGCAAAACTCGGCGACAATCCGCTTGAAATTTTTGGAACGGAGTCCGTTCACCTAATTGTTTGCTGTCCGGGATGGTTACGCCAATCTGATCATAGCCGTTAAGTCTGGCGACTTCTTCGGCAAGATCCGCCATATGGGTAACATCTCTTCGAAAGGTTGGGACCTTTACTTCAAACTGCTGGTCATTGGTTGCCTTTACTTCGAAACAAACCCGGGACAAAAAGCCGCTTATTTCTTCCAAGGTCAGATCCGTGCCCAGCCAGGAGTTGATCCTGGCGCTAGTGGTGTTGATGAGGGCCGGAGCGATTGGACGCGGATATTCATCCCGATAACCGCGGGCCACTTTACCGCAACCTAAGGCTTCGATTAATTGAACAGCCCGATTGAGGGCGTTTACGGTATTATTAGGGTCTATGCCCCGTTCGAACCGGAGTGAGGCCTCAGTCCGCATTCCCAAAATTTTGGCGGTCTTCCGGATACTGATCGGATCAAAATAAGCCGCTTCCAGAAGCAAATTGACAGTTCCCTCCGATATCTCACTGGACTTACCGCCCATTACTCCGGCGACGCATAAGCCCCCGCTAGGGTCGGCGATCAGGAGATCGTCCCGATTGAAGCGGCGTTTCAGATCATCCAAAGTGGTTAACTCTTCTCCCTCAAAGGCCCTCCGGATAATCAACCGGCCGTCGGAGATCCGATCCAAATCGAAAGCGTGCAAAGGTTGATTATATTCCAACATTACATAATTGGTAATATCGACGATGTTGTTGATCGGACGGATGCCGGACGCTTTTAAACGGCGTTGCATCCAAAGCGGGGAAGGACCGATTTTAAGGTCCACTGCAACCCGGGCCGCATAACGTGGACAAAGATCAGGATCTTCGATTTTAACCTCAATTAGGTCTTCAATTGACGGGCCTTCTTCTTTTAAGACCGGTTCCGGCGATTTAAACGAAGTCCCTAATATCGCCGCCACTTCACGGGCTACGCCGATCATCCCCAAACAGTCGGAACGATTGGCGGTCAATTCCAGGACCAATACCAAGTCATTATTGCCCAAAGCTTCGGCGACTGAAGTCCCGGGTTGTAGAGGGGCGTCAAAAACCCAGATTCTGGCAGATTCTTTTTCTAAGCCCAGTTCGGCGCCGGAACACAGCATCCCTTCCGAGACAACGCCTTTAAAATCAACATCTTTAATAATTTTTCCATCAGGCAAAACAGCTCCCGATAAAGCTAAGGGCGTTAAATCTCCAACTCTCAAGTTTTTCGCCGCAGTGATCACTTGCTTTTCTCCGAAACTTCCGGCATCAAGTTTAGCGACTAGTAAATTATCGGCTTGACCGTGTTTTTCAAGGGAAACAACATTAGCTATAACCATCTTCCTGAAAGGAGCAGCCATATCCTCTATTTCTTCCACCGCTATCCCCGACATAGTCATCTTGTCCGCCAGTTCCTCGATGGATAAATCTATTTTTACATACTCTTGCAGCCATTCAAATGAAACACGCATTGATTATCTCCTCCACCTTACTTTGAAAATGCTATCAATCCTTCTCGCTGGACAAGCAAATTTTTAAAATTGGGCTAAAAACCGCAGGTCATTTTCATAGAAAAGCCGAATATCATTGATGCCGTATTTTAGCATCGCAATTCTTTCCGCCCCCATCCCAAAGGCAAACCCGGATACCCGTTCCGGATCATAGTTGGACATCTTAAGCACCATTGGATTAACTGAACCGGAACCTAAAATCTCCAGCCAACCCGTACCTTTACAGACCCGGCATCCTTCTCCGGCGCAACTACAAGATACGTCAACCTCGGCGCTGGGTTCAGTGAACGGGAAGAAGCTAGGCCTGAATCTAACCTTCCGGTCTTCGCCGAAGAGTTTTTTAGCGAACACCGTTAACACCCCTTTTAAATCTCCAAAGGTAATCCCTTCGTCAACAGCCAAGCCTTCAATTTGGTGGAACATCGGCGAATGACTGGCATCCAAAGCGTCTCGCCGGTAAACTCTTCCCGGCGCTATGATCCGGATCGGATTGGGATGCATCTGTTCCATAGTCCGGATTTGGACTGGAGAAGTATGGGTCCGTAGTAAGATTTCGGGAGTAATATATAGAGAATCCTGCATATCACGGGCCGGATGATTTTTAGGAAGATTTAAGGCTTCGAAATTATAATAATCGGTTTCAATCTCCGGTCCTTCGGCGATACTGAAGCCCATCCCCAAAAAGATATCTTCAATCTCTTCCAAAACCAGCTGTAACGGATGGGAATGACCCAGTTTGGGTTTTCTTCCCGGCAGGAGAATATCCAGCTCTTCTTGGGCTAACCTCAAATTTTGCTCATGGAGGGTTATTATTCTACCTCTTTCATCCAATGCATTTTCAATCTGGGTTCTGACCCGGTTGGCTATGTCCCCTATTATTGGTCGTTCCTCCGGGGCCAACCCGCCCATTCCTCTTAAAATCGAAGTTAATGTACCTTTTTTGCCGAGGACTTTTATTCGAATTTCATTAAGTGAGTTGCTATCATTGACGTTTTGGATGTCTTTGACAACCTCAGCCCCTAAACTTTCCAATTCCTGCCTCATGTTTTGGGAACCTCCAGTTAAAATGGTATTAAATATCTTAAAGAACATTGTTCTTTAAAAGTCAACTCTCAAAAATCATTTTTAAAAGCAAACTAAATCCGGAACTTACCTTGATCCTTAAGCGCTATCGTAAAATCCATAGTAGTCATAATTCCGGCTAAAAAAGAACAGCCTTTCATCCATCGGGACGAAAGGCTGTTTCGTGGTACCACCCATTATCATACTCTGAAAGGTACGGGATATGTATCATCCGATACCCTCTCCCAATAACGGTGGAGATCCGTCGCGACCTACTATTGGTTCAGTCTGCAGTTCAGGAGGGAACTTCCCAACGCCGGTCCGGGAAAGGCTTTCAATCAAGGCCTTTCTCTCTGGGCCATTCCTGACGCGGTACTTTTCTCCTTCATCACTTTAAGATATTAAAATACGACAACTAACTTAAAGTAGTTTTGAGAATTTCACGGTAAACCAAGTAGGCGCTGATCGAACCAGTACTTTCAAATAATTTCCAAAAAAATTCAGCCGACACCTTCACTTCAACATCAACCCCTATTCACTGACTGTTGTCGTGAAAAACGGTCACCGTATTACAGTTATTATTATATCAAAGCCGCTCAACTTTGGCAAGTGTTGATAAATATAGGCAATGACATAATTGGAAACCCATTTGTCAAAGCTATTCTGGAAAAGCCCTGGTATATATGCTTTTCACTCTTCTGTCTTGTTAAAACCAGATGTTGACATTCTTAAAAAAATTTTTAAATTATCCGTTGCCGCAAGGCCTCATAAAGTAAAATTCCTGCTGAAATCGAAGCATTTAACGATTCCGCTCCCCCAGGTTGCGGTATTAATACCTGAGTTATCGGGTAATTGGCCCATTCAGGGTTGAGACCTCTACCCTCGTTGCCGATGAGAATTAAGGAAGCGCCGCCTAGATTAGATTGAAAACAAAACCCAGTTGCCTTGGGATCTCCGGCAATAATTTGAATTCTCATCCGATTCGACCATTCAAAAATCCTCGCCGGTTCAAGGTTTCGACAAATAGATTGGTAAAAAATACCTCCCATGCTTGCGCGAACCACTTTTCCTTGATAAGGATCGGCAGCGCCCGGAGTAAAAAATAAGCCGTCACATCCAAACGCCCAAGCAGTCCGGATAATAGCGCCAACATTACCTGGATCTTGAAGCCCGTCAATGATCAATCCCAATTTAAAATCGGTAAAGTCTTCGAGGCTTATCAGAGGAGGAATGTCAATAGTGGCCACTATTCCTTGGGGGTTTTCAGTTTCGCTGATTTTGGCCAAAACAGCTTCAGAAACTTCGTACCCTTGGTAGCTTGCGCTAAGAGCCTCTTTGAGTTCTCTCCCTTCGGCGGTTTTTACCAATTTGTCCGTCCAAAAAAAGTGCCGTAGTTTAGAGCGGGAATTCATCCCTTCCTGGACTAGATGGATTCCCTCGGCTAAAAATAGGTTCTCCTGGAGGCGTCCTTTTTTATGATGTAATGTTCTTACTAATTTTATTAAATCATTGGAAACGCTTGTAATCATCGGAATCCTCACATGGCCTCAATTCTCTTGATTCTCTCACTGGTAGGCGGATGAGTGGAAAACAGCTGGAAAATAGCGGGGTTCTTATCGCCGCCGGATTCAGCTTCCATCCGTTTCCAAAAATTAAGTAACTCATTTTTATCATATCCGGCAATTCTCATATATTTAACTCCATAGGCGTCAGCCTCATATTCGGCTTCACGGCTATATCCGAGTTGAGCGAGGCTTATTGCTACCGCGCCGATTTTAGAAATTTGTTCTCTCCGTTTCTCACTGCTTTTATCGACGATTAAACCAAGCAGGACACTCATCCCGATAGTCCGGGAGATAGTTTTCATGCTGTGCCGTTTTTCCACATGGGCGATTTCATGGGCCAACACTCCCGCCAATTCACTATCGCTTTTAATATATGACAACAATCCGGTATGGACAAAAATATATCCCGCCGGTAAAGCAAAAGCATTGACAGTATCATCTCTGACAACAGCGATACTATATTTAATCTCTCCTTGGCGTTGGGTCTGTTTCACCAAATTGAAAAACATTGAATTTAACCATTCTTCTTTTTCTTGGGGCAATTTGACTACTTCGTTTTTGGTGATAATTTGCTGATAAGTGTTATACCCAATCTCCTTTTCCAAGCCTAATGAAAAGGCGTCAATCAGATTGTTAGCAAATATATTAGGCGGCGACAATAAAAAAACTATTAATGAAATGAAAATCAAAGAGATAAGGCGTCGCTTCATCTGTCTCACCTCGCGTATAAAAAAGCTCTAATAAAACTTCAAGAGCGAAACTATTATACCTTTTTGTAAAAATAAGCTTTTTTAAGGTTTTATGTGAATATTTTTGATTTTAAGCGCCGTAAGAAGCGTTTAAAAGCCAACCATTTTTCTCTCCGATGCTTAGCTTTGCGAATCTCCGTCAATAGACGTCCGTTTTTTTGAGGATCATAATTCCGGAAAAAATTCTCTTGATCTCGTTGGTCAAGGGCTAACCGGCCTAGATCTTTAGCCCGTGTCTTGGTTGGTAAAACCTTTTTTCGACGGGCCCGGTTCAGATCGATAAAATATAATTCAGGTATGGTTTCAATATTTTTGATTAAGATATTTGCGGCATGGAGATCATTATGAATAATCCCGGCATCATGCATTAATCGTATCTTACGAGCTGTTTCCGGAATGAGCTTTTCCTTTAAATTATTGTCGGTTTCTTTGATAACTTGAAGAAATGAACAGTCAAACTTTATGAATTCAGTTATAAGATAACTATTAACCAACCGATTGAATTTTCCTCTTTCTTCAATGACTGCAATCGGACGAGGTGTATATAGGCCGTTAAGGAGGAGTACTAGCGCTATTTCCAAAGAACGGGAGGCTTTCGAGGGTAGAAAACGAAACCGAAGGTGGTCATATTTTCGAGTCATCTTAAACTTCTTTACGACTATTTCACTCTTAATACCAAGTAGTTCATTAGGGTCATAGCGAGTTAAGACGTTGCGATAATCGTGAAACGCTTGGTTGTGTTTAAAGTATGAATCGATATTATTAAGAAACTCACGAAATTGTGGTGAGTCCCAATCCTTGACAACTTTAATTAGTCTATCAATCTTCGAATCAATCGGGTATTGATAGTCGTTAAATTTTGGGTTTAATCGCTCCATTTGTCCACCCCAATTATAACTAAGAGAATATGCGGGTGAATCCCCGCATATTCTCAATAAGATGTCACATTATGTAAAAATAACCGTCTCTATAAGCCGAGTTCTGTACCTTTGCAGGCGGTAACCATTTATCTAGGACAACGGTTGCCCGGTGTCTCCAGCAGCCAACCCGGGAGAAAAACGGGCCGCTTTATCTCTCCCCTATTTGGCCTTGCTCCGGATGGGGTTTTCCAAGCCGATCGATTCCTCGACCGCTGGTGCGCTCTTACCGCACCTTTTCAGCTTTGCCATAATCAAATTGATATCATCAATCAAATTATTAGGCGTTTCCTTTTCTGTGGCACTTTCCGTAGGGTCGCCCCTCCTGGATGTTATCCAGCATCTTGCCCTATGGAGCTCGGACTTTCCTCAGATCAATCGATCCGCGGTTACCCAAGACGGTTATGTTTAATGACAATAAGAATTTTAACATAATGATGTTTAGATGTCAAATAAACCTTCGCGATCACTATCTCTAAATGGTTGTAATTCAGCATCGAGCACTGCTTAGAGAAACGGATCTCAGTTTAAGGCCCACCCGAATTTAAAGTGCTTGATTCGGCTGAAAGTGATTGGTAACTGTCGCAGCCGCCCCCAGCGTTCCATTTTTCCCCTGGAAAAGCCCATATTTGGCAAGTATTTTCTGAAGTAAGATTGAGGCAATCTTTGCACTCACCAACTGTATAAATGGATAAACCAGGAGTTGTCAATACTTTATATGTTTTTTCCCGAGTCATTACGAACTAACCCGCTTACTTTTGAGAACATTTCCAAACTGATCTACAGTTATCTCCAAACGGTGCATAAAATCGCCTAAAGACGCTAGTTTTGAAACACTTTCCAAATGCATAAAATCGGTTAGCATCGTATTCAACATTTTGTAAACCTCAGCTAATTCGTCCTCCCGTTTTTTAAGTCGCTCCCGATCTTTTTCGCCGGCCCTTTGCAACTGTTCGTTTTCATCGAGTAAACGTTGAATCTCTTCCATTAATTTATCTTCACGTTTCAAATCTCTTTCGACAGCTAACAAATGTTCAATGAAACCACGTAGATCCAATTGATGTCGCTGGCTGGTTTCAATTCTGGCAACACGCTCTTCAATATTTCTCAAAGTTTCAGGAAGGGATGATAGCTGGTAAAAGAATGAATTTGATTCCTCCGGCGCGCCAATTTTAGTAGGCCTAATCTCTTGTCTAATTTGAGACTGATTAACCGGATGATCATCCTTCGTATCGCTGGTTTTTACATTTTGATTATTGTTATTCAAATATTGTTGCCCCATTGTAATTAAATCATCATCCGTATAATTTAATCGCTTGATCAAACGGTAAAAACGGAGTTTTAAAGCAGCGGGAGTAAAAGGGCCCCCCAATTTTTGCTGCAATTCGGCGCAGGCTTCAGCCCTGGAATTACCCAATGCTTGATGCTTGCTAAAGGTTTCAAGTATAATCCGATCAATATCCTTAAGTTCGCGGCTTCTTTTCCGCGGGGTGGTTGTGGTGTCCCCGGCGTATTTTGATTGCATCATATTGTAATATTCTTGATTTGTCATGCCTTTCTCTTTCAACAAACGACAAAACTGACTTCTCAATGCGCTCATCTTTCTACCGAGGCGGCCAACTAGCTCCCTTCGTTTTTGTGGGTTCCACCATGATTCAAAAAGAATTTCGTTTTCAGTTTCGGTATAACGCGGTTTTGTTTTTATAATTGTCGCCCCTGCCACCGCTAATGCATTATCAGGCATTTTCTTCCCTCCTAAATATATGATCCACCTAAAGCAGGTTCTATCATATTTTGTTCCAGGGAAATATTAATTATGCTAAATTACAAAAAAAATTTAGTTTAGTTAATCAATTAAAGAACAAAAAATGTCGCAAATTGGTACTTTTTGCGACATTATGCCAGAGACTGTTAACTTTTATTAATGCGAAACGTTAACCCGGGTTAACGTTTCGCATTAATAAAAGT
>ENA-UOOK01004914-UOOK01004914.1-fermentation-metagenome-genome-assembly--contig:-NODE-4914-length-13874-cov-6.015341_pt1 | contig 13874 bp, 9 predicted proteins | sample MGYA00245777_ERZ724023 | MGnify/ENA primary metagenome ERZ724023 (study PRJEB28704, sample SAMN03018312) | fermentation metagenome | biome: anthropogenic terrestrial biome; feature: soil; material... | reverse complement strand
CGGATCAGTCTCTATGAATTGCTTAACGTTTGCGTCTGGTTTTTTTATTTTTAAATTTTTATAATCTTCAACTTGAGAGTTAAAGAACTCAACCATATTGCTCATATTCCTTCGTAGCAATTTCATACAAGAATTATATACAATGGCATCTCTCGATGTTTCTAGTCCTCTAGATTTAGTTACGAAATAACTAGCGAACAAACTATTCCCACGCTTATCTGGTTCAACAGGAATAAAAGAGGCAAAAGCATCATTGCGTTTGTTTATCCAATCACCTTCTGCGTTGGGTTTCAATGTTTTCCACGTCATTTCTGAATTGCCGATGCTACGGAATTTTTTGACTATATCCAACTTTTCCTCACGATTTAAATAATCGCCAATATCATGATAATGAATAGTTGCTTTTTTGTTTTCAGCATGTGGGTTTTTAACTAATAAAGTGACCGATATTGGAGTACGAGAGCCTGAACCAAAAACGTTTCCTGCTTCCTTACGTCTAAGTTCTCCTTGAGTACGCGCATTCCCGCGCAAATTAAACACATAAATATTGCTAAATTCTTTTTCCAAATGTTTACGGAAACCATCTTGAGAATTACCGTCTATCCATGAGCCATTACTGACAAAACAGATAATTCCGCCGTGCTTTTTGTCTAAGCGGTCACTACTCCAGCGAAACGCTTTGATATAAGCATCGTACAGCGAATTTTTATTGGTCGCGTTAGTTTCTTTCGCATAAGTCTCAGCAATACGGTTATCCAGTTTAGGATAAGCTTGGTTCTGAGCATTATCATTAGCTGATTTTTGGCCGACGGAATACGGCGGATTGCCCATGATGACGCGGAGCGGGGCTTTTTGTTGAGCTTTGACGCGTTCTGAGTTCTGTGGGAATATTTTAAAGAGGAAATCGCTATTATCTTTAGTTTCTCCAAGCTGGAAAGTATCAGTCAGACATATACCATTGAACTCATTATAGTCAGTATCTGAAGCAATTAAGTCATGGTAAGCATTTTCGATATTGACCGCGGCGATATAGTAAGCGAGTAGAACAATTTCGTTGGCAAATAATTCGCTGGAATATTTCCTTTGCAAGTCCTCTGGTTTTATCAGTTTGCTTTGTAGGAGTCGGGTGATAAATGTTCCAGTTCCAGTAAAAGGATCGAGAATATGGACATTTTCATCGGAGATACCGCGTCCAAATTCTTTTTTCAAAACATCATCGACAGAGTGAATAATGAAATCCACGACTTCGACCGGAGTATAAACAATCCCTAACTGTTCGGCCATTTTTGGGAAAGCTGTTTTGAAGAATTTATCATATAATTCGATGATAATTCTTTGTTTTCCTTCGGCATTATCAATACCTTCAGCGCGTTTACGGACTGAGTCATAGAATTTATCCAAAACTTCGGTATCTTTTTCGAGGGTCTGCGCTTCCAAAATACTAAGCATTTCCTGCATTGATTTTGAAATTGGATTGTTTTGAACAAATGAATATCCTGCAAACAGTGCTTCAAAAACAGGTTTGGTAACAATATGCTGGGAAAGCATTTCGATGGCTTGCTGGTTGGTAATGCTGGGGTTGATATTTTTCTGTAGCTCTTTGAGGAACTCGGCAAACGCTTTTTTATGTTCGCCATCTTTTTCAACTAATCCTGAAATACGTTTAATTTGTTTTTCAGCGATTTCGGCAACACTTTTCGCCCATTGTTCCCAATAAAGACGATCGCCAACTTTTTCGACCATACGAGCAAATACGACGTTTTGGAGTTCTTCGAACTGTAGTTGAAGTTTTTCTTGGATTTTGCCATCAAATTCTGAGCTTGCTTCATTAAGCGCCGTCGGTTTTCCAGCTTCATCAAAAGTGTAATCAGGACGACCAATTAAAATATTATCAGGTTTTTTCTTATTGAGTTCTATTTGGTTAACTGTAGCATTAAATCGGTCATCATGTGCTCGTAAAGCATTCAGCACTGTCCAAACGACTTTGTATTTTTCATTGTTGTCGAGGGCTTTGTCAGCTTCGACATCGCTGGGTACGACCACCGGAATAATGATATAGCCATAGTTTTTACCAGGAGCGCGGCGCATTACCCGCCCGACTGATTGAACGACATCAACTTGCGAGTTGCGAGCAGAAAGAAACATAACGGCATCCAAAGAGGGAACGTCAACGCCTTCACTCAGGCAACGAACATTGGATAAAACACGACACTCATCACTTTCCTCTTTGAGCCAACTTAGAAGCTCATCTCTTTCGGGAGCACTCATCGTGCCGTCAACATGTTTGGAATCAACAGAGATCATTTTGTCCTGCTTCTCTTTGGGAAAAGCATTAATATAGGTATCGGTCGTTTTGTTGAAAATATTCGTGATCTTCTTGCTCGTTTTAATGTTTTGGCAAAAAGCTACGGCTTTTTTCATCGGGTCAGGATCGCTCCCTTTGAGTATTCCTGCATCGCCCAGAATCTGTTTGGAGAGAGCATTGATACAACCGATGAGCTTAGACGCGTCATCGGCACTGATCTCTTTGCTTTCATCCGCGATCATCGCTTGTATGGCGGGCGAAACATCTTTGTCGCTCAAGGTTAGTATCAGTACTTTGTAATCAGTCAGTAAATTTCTTTCCACCGCTTCGCCAAAACCAATTCGATAAATTTCCTGTCCATAAAGATTTTCATCATCCATAGAGCAAAGGACAGCGTCATTAAGTGCAGCTCTTGACTTAGAGTCGTCACTGTACAAACGAGGTGTAGCGGTCATGTAGATACGCTTTTTAGCCTGCAGAAAGTCGTTGTCATGGACTTGGACAAATGCTGATTCATCATCTCCCGACAAAGTAACTCCAGTGGTTCGGTGAGCTTCATCACATATAATCAGATCAAATACACTCGCTTCCTGATTTTGTTTTTGCAACGCTTTTTGTGCGTCTGAAATCACTTTAATACTTTGATAAGTAGAGAAAACTACCGTCATTCGGTCATGACCAGTTTCCTCGATCTGTTGAAATTGAGATAAAATGTTTTGGACATTTGTACTTGCGGGAAGCGCTAAATCGACTGGACTTGATAAGTTTGAATCCTCATCATTATCGCTTTTTTTGCTTGATACTTTAGCGTCTGAGCATATACAAACAGCATTGAGCGGTTCTCGCGCATCTGCCGACCATTCCCGTAAAGTTTGACCGAGTAAAGCAATTGACGGCACTAAAAACAAGATGAATCCTTTTCCAGCAGTTTCATGTTCAGCAATGCGTAACGTGGTTAAGGTTTTACCCGTTCCACAAGCCATGATTAATTTACCGCGGTCGGCAGTCTTGAAATATTCATGAGTTTTATCTAAAGCTTCGACTTGATGCGGATATAATTCTTTTTTCTTATCACGCGCAGCTTCCCCGAATATCTCGTCATCTAACATCCCCCAATCAACGCGAGCTTGCTGGAGGTCAGATAAATTGATGCGTGAAACTGGCGGATTTTGATTTTGGATCGCTTTTTCGGCGTTGTCGCCCCAATGATTAGTAGTGGATATCCATAGTCTATGGGAAAACTTAGCAGTTTTGTATTGTGAATCCATAAATTCACGGCTTGAAGTAGCCAGAAATGAATCAACCGCGGGTTTATCGATCGTAGAACTAGCCTGGAAACATTTGCACTGAATAGCCCAGTAATCACCTTCATTAGTCAGAGCAACTAAATCAATACCAGTATCTTTACCCCCAAAATCTCTCCTGCTGGGGAACTCATTCCACAACCAAACTTCTTTAAATTTATTTGCGTAGGTGGGGTCAGTTTGCAGGTATCCCCGCATCAAATATTCAAAACGGGTTCCCTTGTCTGTTTCTGAGGAAGCAAGCTTCCGATGTTCATCCAATACGTTATTAAAACTCATTAAACCACGACCTATCAGGTTATTTAAATAATTCTTATAAATATGGTTTAATATGCGACAACAAGAGGAAAAATCAATAATAAGACATAGCTATCATATAATTTTCGCAGATGAGCCATAGCCCAAATTAAAAATGAGTTATCGCTGAAGCATAAAACCGCAGTTTGTCTGACGTAACTTCGTGCTCTAAATTAGCGCGCGCATTATGCGCGCGTGAATTAGAAACGATAGTTATAGAGAGTTGGAGAGTTGGAGAGTTGGACATGATCAATGCGAACTCCGCGCTCCGTGAACACGTTAAGATTATTTATTGAGAGTCTCTAATACTCACGAAACCACCTTATTTTATGTAAATCTTGTTTACAATTGTAACATTGCCAATCAGGATAATCAGCACTAACAAGACAACCGCCAATAATGACTTCACCATTTTTTTCTTGCCTTAAAAGCTCCTCATTGTAGCATGGTTCTCCGTATAAAACCTCTGCAATTCTCTGGGAATGACATACAGGACATTCGGCTGGCTTATGGTCAAAAACATATCTTATTGGCGGTGACTCTACTTTATAAAAATACGAACCGCAAGCAACGCACTTCCAATCAGGGGCACTATAATCTTCGCCGTCATAAACTACTGCTTCTTTTTTGCGCAACAATTCTTTTTCCGCCTCATAACCAATTGAAGATGGCTCAGCGGCTAAATCTATAACTACTTTGAGAATATTGCGTGATTGGCAATTGGGACATTCTAAAGGTTTGTGTTCAAAATATTTTTCCATTGGAACCTCCATTTTAAATATTTTTTCACATTGCTTAGGACAAGCTTTCAATATATCGATGATCTCGTCGTCATTATCTCCAGAATCGTAGCAATGCGATCTTTCCTCAATATAATCCAACGGGGTTTTTCCTTGAGCATCTTTCACATTAATATTTACTTTGTGGTCAACCAAATATTGAACCAGCCGCAGGTCGCTTGCTTCGCACGCATGATGGAGAATCGTCTCGTTGCGATGGTTTTTTTCGTTGACAGAAAAACCATATTTCTCAATTAGATAGCGGGTCAACCGATAAGAAGCTGGAGCGAGCAAAAGCACACTATCGCCGTATTGGTCGCGTTCCGTGATATCTGCACCACATTCAGCGAGGAAACGTAAAGTCCGGATGTCTCCAGCATGAAACATCGCTACCGTCTTTCCAGTGTTTGTTTTAGCACGAACATTCGCCCCGTAAGAAACTAAATACCGCATGACAGACAATCCGGCAAGCATTAGCGCTGTAATGCCCTCCCGATTGCCAGCATTCACATCGACCCTATGAGAAACCAAACTTCTCACAAGTGTGGCAAGAACGTCTTCCGCACTGGCATGTTGAGAATTGCTATAGTCACTGTGATACCTGCTGGAAGCATTGAAATTCTGGAGCACCCTGAGCAATGGGGTATTGCCTTTTCTATCGAAAAGACTGCAAGAAGCTCCAGATTCAAGCAAGAAATCCATCACTGTAGGATTATCTCGTTTGATCGCGTGAATCAGTACCGAATTACCTGACTTATCCTGTGCATTGAGTTCTGCTCCAGCTTCAATCAAGATTCGCGCTATCGCAATTGACTCATCATCAGAAGCAAAACTACGTCCGACAGCCAACATTAGCACGGTTTCTTTATCGCGTGTCCGCACATTAACATCGGCTCCAGATTCCAGATAATACTGGATAATTTCGATATGGGCGTCTAAAACTGCCCAATATAATGGCGTCCATCCCGAAAGGTTTTTCGCATGAATATCGCTATTTTTTTCTTCAAGCAGATATTTGACTAACTTTAGATTCCCTCCGCACGATGCCGCCATGAGCGGAGTATTACCGTCGCCATCTCTTGCCAAAGGATCGGCGCCATGTTTAATTAAATACTCCACCGCCTCAAAACTCCCATAACGTGCGGCCGAATGGATAGGCATGCTACCATCACCAGAACGATAGTTGACATCGGCTCCAGCGGCAATGTTTCCCCGCATCTCTTGCAGATTATTGTTTCTTGCGCACTGGCTAAAATCCCAGCGAAAATTACTGGCCGATTGAATATAAGCATGATCCAACAAATTGTTTAACACTTGGAGTTCAGGTTCGTTCTCACCTGGAACGAGCTGAACTTTTGACCACGTTCCGTCAGTCGGATAATTGTCCATTACTTCGTAACCTCGGCCTGCGGATATGTTTTCGTTAAACCTCCCTGCAAGGCTTGAATTGGATGAAAAAGCCACTATGGCTACACGCTGCACGGGGCGCTGTTGGGTGAAGGGCGAAGGGTTATCCTGTTCGTCGTGTAGAAAATGTTCCAGCAGCTGACTTAACTTACCGGCATACGGATAGAGGTTTTGAATGATGTTCTGCGTCTTTCTTAACTTGGCCGACGAAACCATCATCATGGCCGATGTAATCTTTTGTGTGGATTTCACCGACTGGATCCTGCTTTTTATCTCCTTTAATTCTGCCATTTCACTATACCTTCATCGCTTTAATGGTGTCTGTTGCCACAGTTTCAATGATTCTGCCAATCTCGTCGTTTATTTCGCCCTCCCTCAGCCGGTCCAGAACATCGTGGCGGTGACTCAATTCCAACCGGGAAAGAAACTCTTTCTCGAACTGAGGTACCTGATCAACAGCAATATCTTTCATTAACCCGCGTGTGCCGCAGTAAAGAATGGCAATCTGCTGTTCAACACTTATGGGGCTGTGTACCGGCTGCACGAGCAACAGTTCGTTCTTTCGTCCTTTGTCGATGGTCATGGCCGTAACCGGATCCATATCACCTCCAAACTTGGCGAAAGCTGCCAGCTCCTGGTACTGTGCCTGATCAATCTTTAACGTACCGGCTACTTTCTTCATCGCCTTTATCTGTGCGTTTCCACCCACACGCGAGACAGAAATACCCACGTTAATGGCCGGACGGATCCCTTTATTATAAAGGTCGGTTTCCAGAAAGATCTGTCCGTCGGTAATAGAAATCACATTGGTGGGGATATAGGCCGATACGTCCCCTGCCTGGGTTTCTATAATGGGAAGGGCGGTAAGCGAGCCTCCTCCCTTCGCCTTCGCCTTTAAACTTTCGGGTAGGTCGTTCATGCTGATGGCCACTTCTTCCTGCGAAATGATGTTGGCAGCGCGCTCCAGCAGTCTTGAATGAAGGTAAAAGATATCGCCCGGATAAGCTTCACGGCCCGAAGGGCGACGCAGGATGAGCGATACTTCCCGGTATGCCACAGCCTGCTTTGAGAGGTCGTCGTACACCACCAGGGCATGTCGACCCGTATCGCGGAAGTATTCGCCGGCAGCAGCACCGGCAAAAGGCGCTATATAGCGCATGGCAGCTGAGTCGGAACCGCTTGCAGCAATCACAATCGTATAGTCCATGGCTCCCTTTTCGGCGAGAGTTTTTACGATGGATGCCACGGAGGAACCTTTCTGCCCTATTGCCACATAAATGCAATAAACCGGATCACCTTCCTCAAAGTTTTTTCGCTGGTTGAGTATGGTATCAATGGCAATACTGGTTTTACCGGTCTGGCGGTCGCCAATAATCAGCTCTCGCTGGCCGCGGCCGATGGGAATCATGGCATCCACTGCTTTTAAGCCGGTCTGCAAGGGCGTGTTGACCGGCTGACGAAAAACAACACCCGGTGCCTTTCGTTCCAGCGGCATCTCTACCACTTCTCCTTGTATAGGTCCCTTGCCGTCAATCGGGTTGCCAATCGGGGAGATCACCCGCCCGAGCAGCCCTTCACCCACAAAAATGGAGGCCACCCTTCCGGTACGTTTTACGGTGTATCCCTCTTTGACATCACTCGATGTGCCCAAAAGAATAGCTCCTACGTTATCATCTTCCAGGTTCATCACGATGGCCTGCATGCCATTATCGAACTCCAGCAATTCGTTTGCTTCCGCGTTGCGAAGTCCGAAAATACGTGCCACGCCATCACTCACGCTAATGACAACTCCGGTTTCGTCGTACTTCACGTCGGTGTCGATCCCTTCCAGCTGCCTGCGAAGAATCTCCGATACCTCGCTTATTTTTATTACATTATCTGCCATTATTCCTGTCTCTTAGACTGTTCTCTTCTACTCCTCTCAATTTACTCCTGATGCGGGTGAGTTCACCCGAAATGCTTGCATCCCACCGGTTATCTCCCAAGGTCAATACAAAACCGCCAATAATGCCGGGATCAACCTCAGGCTCCACTTCAACACTCCCTCCGGCAATCTGTTGAATGCGTTGAATGAACTGTTTTTCCCGTTCCGGGTCGATGGGAACCGCCGTGACCAGTTTGCCGCATTGGATGTGGTACCTCTCCCGGTACATATCAATGAAGCGAAGAGCAATATACTGAAAGAGCTCCTCTCGCCTGTTCTTGAAGACAAGATCGATCGTTTTGTCGAGCGACGACGGCAGGTTGCCGCCACAAGCGGCTGCAATGACGTCCTTCTTGTCCCGGACAGATATAGAGCGATTTTGTAAAGTATGGCGCAATTTGGGGGTCTGCATGAACATCCCGGAAAAGATCTTCATGGCATGGTATACCTCCTGCTGCTGATCCAACGAAATGGCATATTCCAGCAATGTATAGGCATAGCGTGAAGAAATCAGTCCTATATTCATTTAACTCAAGATTTAGAGATGTTTATTTCTTCCAGCAGGCGGTCAATCATCCCCATCTGTGCTTCTTTTGTCCCCAGCTTCTCCCGCAGAATTTTTTCTGCTACGTACAAGGACAGGGATGCGGTTTCGTCGCGGATAGAACGCAATGCCTTCTCTTTTTCGGCTTGTATCTGTTTGCGTGCTTCGGCAATCATTTTGTCAGCCTCCTGACGGGCCTCTTCCCGTGCCTTTTCAATCATTTGTTCACGGAGCAGAGAAGTCTCCTTCCTGATGGTTGCCTGTTCCTGCCTTGTGCTGGCCAGTAACGCCTCGCTGTTTTGTTTCACATTGGCCAGCTCCTCGTGTGCTTTTTGGGCCGACGCAAGTGATTCTTCGATATAGTTTTTCCGCTTGTCCACCATCTGCAGGATGGCCGGAAATCCGAATTTCGTCAGCACAAGCAGGACAATGCCGAAGGAAATCAACATCCAAAAAAGTAAACCAGGTTCGGGGTTTAGCAACGACATACAACTAATTTATTTATTGTAAAATAAAACCACAAACTACTACGGCAAACAGGGCTACTCCTTCAATCAGCGCTGCAGCAATAATCATATTCATCCGGATGTCGGGAGCCGATTCAGGTTGACGGGCAATGCTTTCCATGGCGGAACTACCGATTTTTCCGATGCCGTAGCCGGCGCCAATGGCGGCTAGTCCAATACCCAAAGCGGCTCCCAGTGAACCCAGGCTCGCACTGCCTGCAGCCTGTAATAGTACGGTAAGTAATGTCATAATGTTTCTATTTAATGTTTGTTGTGAATATAATAATTTCTTTCTGATTTGTTCAATTTGACCTCCCCCGGCATTTTTTTAATCCGGCATGTTGCTCTCCAGGACGGCCGTATGTTTTGCATGCGTTTCCGGCCGTGCCTGACCAATAAACACAGCCGAGAGCAACGTAAATACATAGGCCTGGATATAGGCAATCAACAGTTCCACAAAATTGATGAACACCGTGAAGATCACTGAAAGTACCGTCATGGAGGCATTGACTGCCGTGCCCATGCTTACGGTTACGAAGATAAGCATTGTGAGCCCCAGCACGATGGAGTGCCCTGCCATGATGTTGGCAAAAAGACGAATCATCAAGGCAAAGGGTTTTGTCAATGTGCCTACCAGTTCAATCACCGGCATCAATGGAATGGGTACCTTCAGCCAGACCGGCACGTCCGGCCAAAGGATATCTTTGTAATATTCTCTTTTGCCCGTGAGGTTTACAATGAGAAAAGTGGCTACTGCGAGCACCAGGGTCACGGCAATGTTACCCGTTACGTTAGCTCCCCCGGGAAAGAGAGGAATCAATCCCAAAAGGTTGTTCGTAAAGATAAAAAAGAACACGGTGAGCAGATAGGGGGCATATTTTTTATAATCTTTCCCAATTGAAGGCTTGATGACATCATCGTGTACCGACATGATAAACATTTCCATCATCCCGGCAAATCCCTTTTTGGGTTTGAACGGATCTTTTCGTAGTGACCGGGACAGGGACATCACGATAATCATCAACAGCAGAGAACTAAACAAGAGGGAGGCGGCATTTTTGGTGAGCGAGAGATCCAATGGTCGCACGGTCTCACCAGAAGCGTTAGTCTCAACGATTTTGCCTTTGTATGCTCCTCCGGATGCAATTTGAAAATTTTTATAACTGCTATTTCCATGCTGTAAACGGGCTGAGCTGAACAAGTGCCAGCCGGAGTTTTTGCTGTAAACAATGACGGGCAATGGAACAGTCAGGCGTCTTTCGCCGTCACTGACAATTTGCCATTCGTATGTGTCGGCAAGATGTTCCAAAATGAACTCCTTCACATCGAGCTCCTTCGGTGCAGCGGTGTTGCTTGCAGCATCTCCCGGAAGAGGTGTGACAAAGAGGCCAATAACCGTCAAAAGGCAATATGTAAATAGCTTGTGCATAAGCGTTCATTGATCAATCCGCTCCCGGGGAGGCTTTTCCTGATCTTTTTTATATTTGAAATATTTTTCCATCCACAAATAGATATTGGTTTCCCAAATCAAGTTGATCAGATAGAAAATGATAAAAATTATGGCAAAATTTCGGATGTTGGTTTTGTCGAAAATCCAGTATACAAGGATGATGAAAAACGACACAAAAATCTTGATCATCCGCATCAGCATATAGGTATTCACAGCCCCGGCTGGTTTATCGGGAGAGGAATGTTTGAAAATGTAGATGGAAATTAATCCCATGACATAAAAAAACAGGGGTACAAGGATGTAGCCGTCTACCAATACTTCGGGGAAAAACTTTTTCAGGATGATCCACATGCCAAATCCCGTGATAAGCGACATGGATGTGTGGAGAATTAAAAAATATCGGATCAGCTTTTTCATAGGCCTTTAATTGAGTCAAGACATACGGTAACCTTATTGTGGTTTATTTCCACAAAACCGTCCACCACTTCCATTTCCTGGATGCGACCCTCCGCCAAAAAGGAGAGCATCCCTTTTTTGAGCGAAGAGATAATGGGGGCGTGGTTATTCAAAATCTGGAACGAACCAAGCGTGCCCGGCAGGGTGATCGAATCTACTTCGCCGCTGTAAAACGTTGTTTCGGGTGTGAGAATCTCCAGATACATGGTGCTGCCCTTTATTGTTTTTAATTGATTGCAGATGATTCTTATTTGCTTTGTTCCATGAGTTTGTCTCCTTTTTCTATGGCTTCTTCTATCGTTCCCACGTTCATGAAGGCCGACTCTGGATAATGATCCAACTCACCATCAAGAATCATTTTAAATCCTTTGATTGTGTCCGCGATGGAAACCATGACACCGGGTTGTCCGGTATATTGTGCTGCCATGAAAAATGGCTGAGAGAGGAACCGTTGTACTTTCCGGGCACGGTTCACCGTCAGCCGGTCTTCGTCCGACAATTCCTCCATTCCCAGAATGGAAATAATATCTTGCAGCTCCTTGTATCGTTGTAGTATTTGTTTCACCCGCATGGCAGTGTTGTAATGATCTTCCCCCACAATAAGCGGATCGAGGATGCGTGACGACGATTCCAGCGGGTCTACAGCCGGGTAGATACCCAATGCCGCAATTTTTCGACTGAGTACGGTGGAAGCGTCCAGGTAGCTAAATGTAGTGGCAGGTGCCGGGTCGGTGAGATCATCGGCCGGGACGTATACGGCCTGCACCGAGGTGATGGATCCATATGTGGTGGAGGCGATGCGCTCTTGCAATGTACCCATTTCGGATGCCAGCGTGGGCTGATACCCCACGGCCGAAGGCATACGCCCAAGCAGGGCTGATACTTCAGATCCTGCCTGTACAAAGCGGAAGATGTTGTCGATAAAAAGTAATATGTCACTCCCCACACCACCCTGATCACGAAAAGCCTCGGCCACTGCCAGTCCTGTGAGGGCCACCGATGCACGGGCTCCGGGTGGTTCATTCATTTGGCCGAAAACCAATGTGGCTTGCGATTTCTGCAACTCCTCGTAATCCACTTTGCTCAAATCCCATTTACCTTCTTCCATCCCTTTTTTAAACTCCTTGCCGTACCTGATGACACCGGACTCAATCATTTCCCGTAAGAGGTCGTTTCCCTCACGGGTACGTTCGCCCACGCCGGCAAAGACAGAGTAGCCGTTGTGTCCTTTGGCAATATTGTTGATCAGCTCCATGATGATGACGGTCTTGCCTACGCCGGCACCGCCGAACAAACCGATCTTGCCTCCCTTCAGATAAGGCTGGAGCAGGTCAATCACCTTGATGCCGGTAACCAGCACTTCTTCCGATGTGGTGAGGTCTTCAAATTTAGGTGCTTCCCGGTGGATGGGATATTGATTTTCGCGATCAAGCTTCGATAGTCCGTCAATGGGTCGGCCAACTACATTCAGTAGCCTGCCTTTTATCTGGTCGCCTACCGGCACACTGATGGGCCGTCCTAGTGCTCTCACCGGCAGGCCACGGCTAAGTCCGTCGGTACTCTCCATGGCTACGGTACGGACAATATTTTCGCCGATATGTTGCTGTACCTCTAAAAAGACCTCCTGTCCGTCGGTGCGCTTTACATAAAGAGCATCGTCGATGGCTGGCAGCTTCACTTCCTGCGGATTTGAAAACTCAAAATGAACATCAATCACAGGCCCTATGATTTGGGAAATACGCCCCATTAATTTAGACATAGAATAATTAAATGATTATTTGTCCGCACGTCAATTTGACGGCCGTTTTCACAAAGATACAAAAAAAAGAAGGGGGATTCAGGAATTAATATAAATTAGCACGGAACACAGGAAGAGCCACAAGCGAGACTTGAACTCGCGACCCACGCGTTACGAATGCGTTACTCTACCAACTGAGCTATTGTGGCTTGTTTAACAGGAATGCAAAAGTAGTAAAAAAAATGGAATGCAAAAAGAAAACGGGCAGCAAATAAGCCGCCCGTTTTCAGAAAAAAATCAATCTTTGTTATTTTGCATCGGCCAGCTTTTTATTTTGTTGATTGCTCAACATTTTATAAGCAACCGGAGCTGCCACGAACAGGCTGGTCACAGTCCCCACAACCACACCGATAAGCATGGCGAACACGAAGCTGCGTACCGCATCACCACCGAAGAAAAGGATGCAAATGATTACGAGGATGGTACTCAGCCCGGTATTGATGGTACGGGCAAGGGTCGCGTTCATGGAATCGTTAAACAACGCCAACAGCCCACGTTTCGGATAGAGTTGCGTGTATTCACGCACACGGTCAAACACCACCACCTTATCGTTGATCGAGTATCCCACAATGGTCAGGATGGCCGCCACGAAGGTCTGGTCGATCTCCATGGAGAAGGGCATCGTCTTCCAAAGTAACGAGTAAAGGCCGATCACGGCGAAGGCGTCTATGGCAAGTGCAGCCACCGTACCTACGGAGAAAGCAAAGTTGTTGAACCGGAACAGAATGTAAAGACCCATACAGAACAGTGCAATTGTCAATGCCAGGAATGCATTCCGGATCATATCCTCGGCGATGCTTGGTCCCACTTTCTGAGAACTTTGAATATGATCTTCGATCGTCTTTCCAGGAGTAATAAACTTTTCCAAGCTCTGACCCAGCAGATCACGCAGTTCCTGTTCCACATTTTCGCCCTCTGTATCAATCATGTAGTTTGTCGAGATGCGCACCTGGTTGCTCGATCCGATGGTGATGACGCGCACCGACTCGCCGAAGAAGGGTACGAGTGCATCCTGTACCTCTCCCGTTTTGACCGGCTGATCGAAGCGAACGATATAGTTGCGGCCGCCGGTGAAGTCGATACCCACGTTCATCTTCAGGGTAA
>ENA-UOOK01004911-UOOK01004911.1-fermentation-metagenome-genome-assembly--contig:-NODE-4911-length-13878-cov-3.376474_pt1 | contig 13878 bp, 12 predicted proteins | sample MGYA00245777_ERZ724023 | MGnify/ENA primary metagenome ERZ724023 (study PRJEB28704, sample SAMN03018312) | fermentation metagenome | biome: anthropogenic terrestrial biome; feature: soil; material... | reverse complement strand
GGTCGAGTAATTGGTAGGCTCGGGATACCGCTTCGTCATGAGAAAGCCCGCGCACATTGAGCGGAGCCAAAGTAATGTTTTCCAAGGCGGTTTTATGAGGGAATAAATTAAACCTTTGAAAAACCATACCTACTTCAGCCCGGACTTCATTGATATCAATGCTGGAGTGAGCAGTTACTTCTACGTTTTCGATATAAATCTGTCCTTCAGACGGTTTTTCCAATAAGTTTAGGCAACGTAAGAAAGTGCTCTTTCCGGAACCGCTGGGTCCGATGACGCAAATAACTTCGCCCGGCTGTACCTGAACGTTGACTCCTTTTAAAACGTGAAGGTGATGAAAGCGTTTATGGAGATTTTCGACTTTAATCATTAACTTTCAACCTCCTCTCTAGTCGCGCGACAATTCGAGTAAAAGGTATCGTCATCACTAAGAAGATCATACCAACTTCCAACCAGGTTTCAGTCGGGCGGTAGGAACGGGTGACAATAACCTGGGCTTTCCTGACTATCTCCTCCATTCCGATGACCGAGACCAACGACGAGTCTTTCAGCATGGCGATAAACTCATTGCCCAGAGGGGGAATAACTCGTTTTAAGGCTTGGGGAAGAATTATATGCTGCATCGACTGGCGGTAAGTCATTCCCAGGGAGCGGGCTGCTTCCATCTGGCCTTTGTCGATTGATTGAATACCGGCGCGGATGATTTCAGCCACATAAGCGCCGCTGTTAATGCTCAAAGCCAGTAGGGCCGATAAAAATGGATTTAAAGGAATAGGTTGTCCGTTATTAAAAAGCATGCCCAAAAGGGGTGGGGAACCGAAATGGATCATAAAGATCTGGACCAATAGCGGGGTACCGCGAATAAAGTCCACATAAACTCCGGAACAGATATTGATAATCTTATTATGAATTACTCGAGCTACTCCGGCTAAGGTCCCGATTAGAATCCCGTTGAATACGGCGACAACGGTTAAAAAAAGGGTCATCAACGCTCCCATTAATAGAGCGGGTAAGCTCAGCCACATATAGTACAGGGACCGCTCCGGGATGTTAATGGTAAGAGTATTGTGGCCCGGTTTAACAGCCAGATTACGTTTTTCATTACGGTAGTGGCGAAGGTTGCGGAGTTCGATTAGGTGAGGCCCTTCCGTGATTTCTGAAAGAGTGGAGGGGGTTACATGGCCGGTATTGACACCATCCAACCAGATTTCGGCGCCGGAAGGCTTGGAATTAACCGTTAATTCGGCTGCTTGAGTTGGGACGCTTAAAAAAACCGAAAAAGTTCCTAACAACAGGAATAATATTACAAATTTTAGGCAATAATATTGTTTCACGATAAACATTCCTTTTTTTTCCTGGTAAAAACAATACGGTCAAACAGCGTAAAAGCGCCATTTGACCGTATTGTTAATTCCAGTTAGTTTGCTGGTTTATACTTCCGGGTCAATTCGTCTAATTTGCCGTTGTTCTTTAAGGCCTCTAAAGCAGCATTAATCTTTTCAAGCAGCTCGGTGTCTTCCTTTTTAACACCGATACCATAGTATTCGGTTTCAATATCGGTAATGTCGATCATTTTAAGGCCGGGATTTTTACTGACCGCCTCCGATGCTACCAAGTCATCCATTACCACAGCGTCGGCGTTGTTATTAAGCAATTCCTGAACTGCCTGGGGGTTGGTATCGAAACGTTTCATTTTAATACCCCGGATTTCACTGGCGTAAAGGTCACCGGTGGTGCCGATTTGGGCTGTGACGGTTTTACCGACTAGATCGGCGGGAGTTTTAATTCGGTCATTCTCTTCTTTGACGACAATTACCTGTTTGATTGAGAAGTAGGGGTCGGAGAAACTAATCTCTTTTTGACGTTCCTCAGTAATAGTCATAGCCGAAATTAAGCAGTCATAATTACCATTAATCAACCCCGGGATAATTCCGTCCCAGTTGACATTCTGGAGATTCAGTTCCATCTTCATTTCAGCGGCGACCATTTTAATCAATTCCATATCAAAGCCCACAAAATTACCGGATTCATCGATGCTCTCGAAAGGCTCATATGTAGCGTCGGTCCCTACATTTAGCGTTTTTTTGGACTGGAGGCAACCAGAGAACATAAACACGATTATTGAGAGAACTAAAGCCAAACTAAGAAACTTCTTCAAAAAAACACCCCCTATTTTGACATTGATATCACAATTATATCGCAATATTACCCATAGTGTAAAGTTATATAAAGATGGTTTCTAAATGAGGAGTAACGGGTTTTTCACCCCAATCATTGCCTTTGGAAGGTTATGTACTCAGATTGCTAATCGGATTGGTTTCAATTTCTAATTGGGTTACAAAAAGGAATAGGTTAAAGAGTAGAACGTTGCTTTTCGTGAAGGTGTTGATAAACCTTTGGTTTTTTGGGAATTATATCATTGTATAAACTATTAAGGGAGCGGATTTGATATTTATGGCTGGAAGTTCTCATGAATTTCAAAGTGTTGTCTGGGAAGCGGCCTCCTTCGACAGCGCCGCGATGATTGAAGCGGAACTAATTAATGTCCTTGAGGACAGCCAAGGGGCGGTCCGGGATATCTGTCTCCATATTTTAAACGCGGGCGGTAAAAGGGTGCGGCCTTTATTGGTTTGGCACAGCGGTTTAATGTTCGGGCCGGACTCTCATGACTTGAAACGTACGGCGGTAGCGGTTGAATTAATTCATATGGCTTCTTTAATCCATGATGATATAATTGACGGGTCCGAACTCAGGCGTAATCGGCCTACGGTCCAAAAGCAGTGGGGCAATCACCGGGCGGTGCTGGGCGGGGATTACCTTTTTGCCAAGGCCTTCGGGGTGCTGGCGGATAGTGGATTGATCAAACCACTTGGCATTATGGTTCGGGCAATTCAAGACATGTGCCAGGGGGAAATATTGCAAGACGGAGATCAGTTCAATTCCAGGGTAAGTCTGGAGCGCTATTATGATCGGATTACCAAAAAAACCGCAGTCTTACTGGAAGCTTCATGTAAGGCAGGGGCCTTGGTTTCGGGAGCTACGGAACTTCAGGCGGCGTCAATCGGCCTTTTTGGATTGAATCTAGGGTTGGCTTTTCAGATAATCGACGACATTTTGGATTTGTGCGGCGACGAGAGTAAGATGGGCAAACCGAAATACACCGACTTAATTAAGGGTAATCTGACCCTGCCTATTATTTTATTAATGCAGGAGCCTCAATACCAAGGATGGTTGATGGAAAAGTTTAATGAGGAAAATTTAAATCAAAGGGTTTTAGCTAAGATCGAAGCGGCGGTAAAAGATTCGGGAGTAGCGGAGCGGGCTTTTGCGGTGGGAGTGTCCCATCTTGAAGAGGCCCGCCATAGATTGAAAAGCTTTGTTGAAAGTCCGGCCCGTCAGTTTTTGGAAAACCTCACCTATATGCTGCAAGCTAGGGCCAATTGATTTTTAAGTGTAGTTAGAATACAGGAGACAGAAGTGTTCGCGGATTCAGGAAGTCGCTTTTGGGAAATTCGGTTAAACCATTAGATTATCTTAAGCGTTCTTAGTAGTTTACAACAACGGTGGTATAGCCGACACTTAGGCCCGGCATAACGAACCAGATTCCGGCTGATCTCCTTATTTTGGTCTTCGAGGGCTTTGGGGTCCGATAGATACATGGCTAAAAGGCCACGAATTATAGTTAGATGAAAGCCTGGATTAGGCAACTTTTGGCAAGCGCGGATTGATTGCTCGATGAAATACACCAACCGCTCCTGGCAATCGGAGCTATTGCAATAATTTGAAGTAAAATTGTAATCTCCCATCTCCGAATCTTCCCTGGTGTCGATGTAGTAATCCAAGAGAATATGCAGACCGGTGACCCATGGAAAATAAGCCCGAGCGATTGATTCTACTAGCTTGGTGTTTAACGATGGGTCGGCAGAAACAGCGTAGAGGAAAAACATACCCAGAGTTGAACCGGTAGCAGCGGCATACTCCCACCATAGAATGGCGTTTGCCGGATCTAGGTTTTGCCGGGCCCAGTCTCGCAAACGGGTTTCGCGAATTTTAAGGGTCAAATGTTTATAAGATTGTAATTCGGAATAATGTTTCACAGATTCGGCGATTTCCGGCATGACCAGTTGGTAAGAGGATTGCCGCCGTAACTGTTGGCGACAGGTTGTCACTAATTGTTCCAGGTAGCCCTGGTCGTTTTTGTAAGGATAATAGCGGTAGTAATCGGAGAGGGGGCGGCCCGGATCAATCGCATCCTCCATGGCCAGGTGCAGTTGGAAAAAGGCGGATTCATCCATGACTCCGGCCCGGTCGCAAAGGTTGTCCAGGTAATCGCTGATTGTCTGGAGGGCGACAATGAACCGGACGGTACTTGGCAAATCGTTTTGCGGGTAAAGGGCATAGACACTGCCGCCCTGGGCGTGAAATTTTTTCGCCCTGATACTGGCTAGGGCTTGAACCCGCAATTCCCAGTCGGGTATCTGTTCCGCCTTGGCGATCCAGTGATCGAGTTCTCTGGAGACTAAGGGGAATACCTGTGAAATAAAACGGGTAATCATGTTAATATTCTCCCGTAAGTATTTAACCACCAATGCACACGAATTCACACTAATAAAACCTTTAAACCAGGATCAGTTTGGAAGTTGATTTGTGTTCATTAGTGTTAATTAGTGGTTCTTGAAATGCCTTATTTTCATCCTTCGTACTCATTGTAATCGGTGATGATCATTTAAAGGTGATAAATATTTATTTTTTTAGATTATTAAAGGAGGAAATCTGATAATTATCAAAAATAATTTAGAAGGCTATTATAATCAAATTAGCGAGACGAGTAGATCCGGTTATCGACTGAAACGGTTTAAGCGTGAAAAAGGGAGTGAAGCCCATTAATACACTGATCTATGCCAAAAACCTGTTTAATCAGGCCCATTCCATCGCTCCAAACATTTTTGACGGAATAACCTATGCTTGGGAAGTATTGCCCAGAATTAAGGATTTTATCAAGGAATTAGCGGATCATTTACCGGGTGATTTTGAAAGACTAGCTGAAAATGTCTGGGTGGGAAAAGGGACTGAAATTGACCCTTCGGCCCTGATCAAAGGGCCTGCTATCATCGGATATGGTTGCGCTATTAGGCATGCTGCTTTTATCAGGGAAAACGTGATCATCGGAAATGAAGTCACAGTGGGTAATTCCACCGAATTAAAGAACGCCTTGCTCTTTGATAGAGTCGAGGTACCCCATTTTAATTATGTGGGCGACTCGATCCTCGGTTACAAGGCCCATCTGGGAGCGGGGGTTATCTTATCCAACCTTAAGTCCGCTAAAGACAACATTCGAATTGTAGTGGGAAACGGGGAAAGCTTAGACACCGGGTTGAAAAAGTTCGGGGCTTTAATCGGGGATTTTGCCGAAATCGGCTGTAATGCGGTTTTGAATCCGGGGACGATTATCGGCCGCGAGAGCGTTATTTATCCTTTGACTATGGTCAGGGGGATTGTGCCGGAGAGGCATATTTTGAAAAATGATGGGAGCTTGGTTTCCAAAAAATAAAACAGGAGCTTCCCGATTAAAGTTTTTCAGGGCAGCCCCTTAATTAAAAGCAGATTCATGTATTTTAAAAAGTTACTCAAAAGAGATTGCCGTCCCGCTAGCGGTGACCATTAACATTCCTTCCCGGATTACCTCATAGTCGAGATATACTCCCACTACCGCATTAGCGCCAAATCTTTTCGCTTGGGCCGACATTTCGCTAATGGCGATCTCGCGGGCTTGGGCCAATTTTTCCTCATAGGCCGAGGATCTACCGCCGATCACATCGGTAATGCTGGCCAGGATGTCGCGGATAATATTCGCCCCCATGATGGCTTCGCCGGTGACGATACCATGATAGGCTTTGATGGATTTACCTTCAATGTTGGGTGTGGTGGTTACGATCATTTGCAAGACCTCCTTGAAAGATAGCATCCAACGACTTGGATATTTGTTAGCGTAATTAATTCGCTTTTCCTTCCATTCATTCCTTTAGCCGTGTCATTGTTATTTTTCGTTATTTTTTACCTTATAAATCTTGGTTGCCTCTTTCCCAATTAAGTGATATAATTTTTTCAAATTTATCAACTCAAAACGGCAATGACGGAGTCGACTAAGCCAAACGCGGTGACAACAGAGAACGGGTGGCGCTGCAAACCCGCCGGACGCGACTGGTGAATTACCCTCCCGAGCCTTTGGCCGAAACCCGGATCGGGTAGTAGGTTTAAATGGGGTCCGCCCATTAAAGCGGTTTGAGGCGCGCTAAGTTATTTTGGCGCGTAAAATAAGGTGGTACCACGGCCCTTCGTCCTTATGTTAGGATGAGGGTTTTTTATTTTTGGGAGAGGAGTCAGTGGTCAGGAGTCAGGAGCCAGTAGTGGAAGTGATAGTTTTTTGGTCTTGCATAGAGTGACGCGTTACGATAAAAAATCGAACATAATAAACCAGAAGATTTCAGTTCGGAGCGTAGGCGAAATCTTCACTGACTCCTGTCTCCTGGGTACTAAATAAACAAGGAGGGCAAACCATGTCCGTAATTAAAACTTTGGAAGAACGCGGTTTTATTAAACAAACCACTCATCAAGAACCATTATATGAGTTTTTAGAGAAAGAAAAAGTAACTTTTTATGTAGGCTTCGATCCTACCGCTGATAGTTTGCATGTGGGACATATGTTGCCGGTGATGGGCATGGCCCATATGCAGCGGGCCGGGCACCGCCCCATCGCCATTCTAGGCGGCGGCACGGCAATGATCGGCGACCCGAGCGGCAAGACGGATATGCGGAAGATGCTAACCCAGGAGACCATCGACCAGAACGCTTCCTGTTTTAAAAAGCAGCTTTCCAGATTTCTTGATTTTGATAACGGCCGGGCATTAATGGTCAATAACGGTGAATGGCTGTTAAAACTGAACTATATTGATTTCTTGCGTGAAATCGGCTCCCAGTTCTCGGTGAACCGGATGTTGACCGCCGAGTGTTTTAAGTCAAGGATGGAAAAGGGGCTTTCCTTCATCGAGTTCAACTACATGTTGCTCCAGTCTTACGACTTCCTGACCCTCTTCCGGAAATACGGCTGTAGACTTCAGATGGGCGGGGACGATCAATGGTCCAACATCCTTTCCGGGGCTGACCTAGTCCGGCGTTTAGAGGGTGAAGAAGCCTATGGGATCACATTCCCGTTATTGACCACAGCCAGTGGGAAGAAAATGGGGAAGACCGAGGCCGGAGCGGTTTGGCTTGATCCCGAGAAGACTAGTCCCTACGAATTCTATCAATATTGGCGTAATAGCGAAGACCAGGATGTTGAGAAGTTTTTAAGGCTTTATACTTTCCTGCCCATGGATGAAGTTCGGTGTCTGGGAGCTTTGAAAGACCAGGAGATTAACGAGGCTAAAAAGGTACTGGCTTACGAAGTGACAAAATTGGTCCATGGCGAGGAAGAGGCCCGGAAGGCCGAAGCCGCCGCTACTGCCTTTTTCGGTGGCGCCGGGAATCAGGACGACATGCCCGCCATCGAACTCCCCCAAACGGAGCTGGCCAAGGGTTTAACCATCGTCGATCTGGTAGTCTGGGCCGGATTAGCGGAATCAAAGAGTGAAGCCAGGCGATTGGTGACCCAAGGGGGAATTTCTCTCGGGGAAGAAAGAGTGAACGAATTTAACCGAGTGATCGGCGCTTCCGATTTCAGCGCGGGTAAATTACTATTGAAAAAGGGGAAGAAACAGTTTCAAGTTCTTAAATTAGTTTAACATACGGCAGGTTACAAATTATAAATTTCTAAAATTGATCCCTCCTGTTGCGGCATATATTGCTGTAAGGGGGGATTTTAAATGGAACTGACCAAGAATGCACAACCGTTGCTATTGCCCGATGTATCTCCGAAAATGCTCGGTCCGGGATTTTGGACAGCCCGGTTCCGGGATTTGGATCTTGCTCAAGATTGGATCGGTGATTGCAAGTATCGGCCGCCGGAATTAAGTTTAAGGGACTACTTTGCCAGTATTGACATGCATATGAAGGATTTTCGAACGGAAAGTTCCGGGTCGCCGCTACTAAGAGAATTTAGATCCCAAATTAACTTATGGGAGAGTTTTGAATATGGACTGATAGTTGAGGCCGGAGACTTGAAATTATTGCCGCAGCTGACTCCCTTATTTTCTAATAGGGGAGAGCCGGATTTGGACCGGAACCAATTGAGCGGTTTAGATCCGGGGGACCCTTTAACTTTATTTGGAGTATCATCCGATGGGAACTGGTTGGGAGCAATTAGCGAGGCTGGGGTGGGTTGGGTTGAACGGAAGCTGGTCGGGACCGGTCCCAGGAAGGTAATTGAAAACTACCTCAATGAACCGAACCGGTTAACCACGATTGACCCTTCACCTAAGATTCTATCAAAAAATCGAACCATCGAAGCAAGTATGGGTTGTAGTTTTCCCCTCAATGACCACCTTCGTCATACTGCGATAATCCCCGCCATGGACTGGAAAGGAGAATTATCATTTAAAAGTGGTGTAATAATTGGGGGAACCGTCCGGGACCATTTGCCTAGATCGGCCCATCATTTAATCAGGCAAGCCTTTAAATACCTTGGCTATCCATATGCCTGGGGGGATCGAGACGCGGAAGGCAGCGGCCGGGACTGTTCCCGGCTAGTCAGAGACGTGTTAAAAAGTTTGGGCTTTAAACCGCCCCGTAATTCCCAGGAACAACTGGCAGCGGGGCAAAACCGGATTAACATGGCAGCAATGAATTATGCCCAGCGTTTAGCCGAATTAAAAAAAGTCTCGCCGGGTTCTTTGCTCTTTACCGCAGGCCATGTAATGGTTTTTTTAGGAGAATATCAAGGGAATGTTTATGCCATTCATGCTTTAAATAACTACCGTCAAATTGCCGATAATAAGGAAGAGCCGGTTAAAGTCAAAGAAGTAGTTGTCTCGGGGCTGACTTTGGGTTCGGGGACAAGAACCGGTTCGTTGTTGGAACAGATAACGGAGGTAATTAAGGTTTAATGAAACTGATATTGGTCACCGCCGCGGTAATCAGTGAAGGGGATCTGTTCCTCATGGGCCAGCGCTCCGATGGCGAAGAAGCGGGTAAATGGGAGTTTCCCGGGGGTAAAGTTGAGCCGGGAGAAGATCCCCGGGCTTGTTTGAGGCGGGAACTCCGGGAAGAGTTAGGGATCGACGCCGAAGTGGGTCGGGTGTTGGAGGTGGTTTCGGCGCTCCAAAACAGTCGCCATTTAGTCTTGCTCTATTTCAAATGCGCAATTTTAGAAGGAAAACCGGAACCGCTCCAATGCCGACAAATCAGATGGGTCCCTCGCAAAGATGTAGGGCTTCTTGATAAGCCTCCGGCGGACCGGATATTTTGGGAGAACTTTCTTAAACTTAGTTAACGTTTTAAAGGCGATAAATCGCGGGTAATAGTCCCCGTGGTCAGCAGCTCTTCGATTTTAAAGGTACCGCATTTACGGCCGTTTAAAAAACCATCCCAGGCAGCCTGGGCGATTAACCCGTCGTTTAAAAGGTCAAAGAGCCATTCGGCGCAGTGTTCCGGATCATCTTGGACGAATCCGGCCCGGTGTTCGAGGAGCCATTTTTTATTCCAATGCTCATGTGAACCCAGGGGCGGCGCGATGATAATCGGAATACCCAATGCCGAATAAAAAGAAAGTTCGGAGGGTTTGGTCCACAAGATATCGGTTGTCCGTAACACCATGTTGAAACGGTGAAAATATTTTTCCCGGCTTGGAGAATAAATGATATTGACTCCCAATCCGTGTTCTTCTTCCAGCCCGTGATCCATTAGAGCTTTTTTGAAATATTGCTCAACTTCACCGCGGACACCGGCAATTAGGTTTAAACGAATCTCCTTCGCCTTAATTTTTACTTTGAGGCTTTTTAATATTTTCACGCCGATTTCCTTTTGGGCCCCTGCCCCTCCCACCGCAAAGGTCAGGGTCAGAGTGCGGTTGCTCCGTTTAACGTAATTTTCGGGAAGTAAATAATGTTCTACTTCAACACGGTGGATTGCCCGGAAACGCCCTTTAGGATCGAGATAATTTAAACGCTGGGCTAGATCAAGTTTTAAGATTTCCAGTTCCGGACCGCCTAGGTTTTCTTCAGGAAGGGGGAAACCGGTTAAAAAGATTTGCTCATCTTTGATTCCGTATTCTCTAAGGCGTTTAATAACATGCCCGCAGGGGGCTAAATAGATAATACGGCACTTTGAAGGTTCTTTAGGGACCCATACCCGATTAATATCAGTATCGGTGACTAGCAAGTAAACTTCGGGATAACCTTGGGATTCGGCGGCAATCGCGACCGCAAAATAGGTGGTCACGATCGGTAGCTTAGTTGGGGATAAAAGTCTGACTAAAGTATTGCCCAGCCCCTTTTTGATTAAAGATTTTAAATATTTAACTTGCAGAGTAGGGGTTGAAAGATCTCGAAAAGGATAATAGGGATTGATCTCTTGGAAACGGTCCATCAATCCGAAAAGAAATCCTCCGATAATCGGAATATGATTGATTCCGGAAATCCCTTCATAGATATATCGCATTCTAGCCCAGAGTTTGGCCTCTTTTTTGGAAGCATAATCGGAAGAACCGGCAGTTAGAATCCGACCTCCCCCCAAATCTTTCAGAGGATAAGCGGCCCGTTGATGTCCCAACCCCATATCAGCGGCTACAATCCATGCTTTTTGGCCTGGTAAAGGATTGATACTCATTCCTTCCTCCTTATAACACCATAAAACTTTACCGGCAATACCATTAATCAACTTTTCCGCAATTGCAAATTGAAATTATATTTTAATCTTCGACCTAAATTGAAAAATTCTAGAGTGTTTTCCTAGTCAAACAGGAAGAAAAGGAGTTTTAAGAAAAATATGGAATATACTCAAGTCACAGCAAAGGCGCTACCTACATTGGACAATTTTACAACAGAGGACACGGAGAACACAGAGGATAATTAACAATTTTATAGTATTTTACTCTGCTCCCTCTGTGGTGAAATTAATAGATCCGCAGCATCCAGGCGCACTTTATTGAAAATATTTTCTGGGTAGGAGAAAACAATGATTCCGATCAGGGATACCGTACCGAGCAGACATCGGCCGGTTATGACTTGGTTGCTTATAATTACCAACCTGTTAGTATTTCTTTATCAACAAAGTTTAGATCCGCTGGCTTACCGTTTGTTAAACGGCGAGTTTGGCTTGATACCGTTAAGGTTTTTTCAGAATGGGGTTGACGGTTTTCAAGAGCTTACTCCTTTCTTGTCACATCTTTTTTTACACGCCGGCTGGATGCACCTGATCGGAAACATGTGGGCTTTATGGTTATTCGGGGACAATGTAGAAGATTTAATGGGTCCATTTAGGTTTCTCCTCTTTTATATCTGCGCTGGAATAGTAGCCGGCTTAGTACATGTTTTTTCAGATCCTGCCTTGCCAATTCCGACTATTGGAGCTTCCGGGGCTATTGCAGGGGTTATGGGCGCTTATTTCATTCTTTTTCCATCGTCGAGGATCGTGACAATAATACCTCTTTTTTTCATTCCGTTATTTATTGAGATACCGGCCTTAGTTTATCTGGCATTTTGGTTGCTTTCCCAAGTTTATTCAGCATTGGTAAGTAGTCAATTAGAGACGGTCTCCAATATAGCTTGGTCGGCGCATATCGGAGGTTTTATTGCCGGGATCTTTTTACATCGGTTCTTTTTTCGTGTCCGACGGGGTCGGTACCGGTTTTAAATGGAATTAGGGACATAACCGGCATGATTTCGTTTTTAAGCAAGTACCAATAAATCTTCCTAAACATGAACATTTAATTGCATTTTTTAAAATATATCAATATCCTTATATTTTTAGCCGATAATTAATTAACAGGAGGTTTGAATGAAACTCCAAAATCAATGTAAGATCTTTTTTGGGATCATCGGTGTTATATCCATATTACTGATCATAATTTCACATATAACTATTAACCCGGTTATTAGCGAAGGAGGCGGGCTGTTTGTTTATACTCAACATTCGCTAAGAAATTTAAGATTGATCGGGTTACTGATCATCGCTGGAGAGTTACTAATGATTCTAGTAATTAGTAGAATCTTTTGCAGGCGGTTGGTTAACCGCATTCAGGAGTTAAATGACTATTTAAAGGCGACTGCCAGCGGTATAAGCGTGGAGCTAAAGAAAGACCGTTTTAAAGATGAGATCACCGAATTGGGCCAATTGATTGTCGGGGTATTCCGAACAATGGCAAGCAGCCGGGGTGAACTTGAAGATAATTGTCAAAAGTTGGCCGCGACTAACCAAAAACTAGAGTCTAACTATATTCAATCCTATAACTTACAGTTAATTCAAGAGGAAATAAGCAGGGAATTGGAGATCGACAAATTAGTCAAGAAAACGGCAGATATTATTATGGGTCTTTTCGGGAGTAAACGGTGCCTGATTTATATGGCTGAAGAAGAAAGCGAGACGCTAAACGCCAGGGCATATTCGGGTTTGATGGAAAAAGGGGCCCCCAAAAAGACAATTGCTTTTAATTCCAATAACATGATCGCTCGTTCTTGGCGGGAAAAAACGATCTTTACGGAAAAAGACGCCACATCGGAAGAACTCGCCCAACTCCATAAGCGAAATATCAAAAGCGTCCTCACCGTACCCTTGGTCGGAAGACAGGGCAGGGTCGGTATTATGGTGCTTGAGCATGAAGTGGACTTACCCAAGGGAATTAGCGATGAATCGGTAAAATTCGCCCGGGTAGTCGCTCAGGAACTGAGCTTATCGGTGGAAAACGCTTACCTCTATGATAAGATGAGACGGATGGCTATCCGGGACGCTCTCACCGGAGTCTATAACCGGTTATACTTGATGAATTATATGGCGGAGATTTTTGCTAACAATCCTAAAACCGTATCGGTGTTAATCTTCGATATGGACCATTTTAAACAAATTAATGATAAATTTGGACATTTGTCAGGCGATATGGTTTTGCGGACCGCCGCTAATCTGATTCAAAAAATGTTACCTTCGGGAATAATCGCCCGTTACGGGGGAGAAGAATTTGTAATAGTCCTTCCCGAAGTAAACGAAGCAGAGGCTTTCCAATTTGCCAATTCAATTCGACAAATTATCGGCCATCATCAGTTCTTAGTTTCAGATGAAAGATCCATTTCAGTAACTCTTAGTGTCGGCGTCGCAACTTATCCGTTGGTTTCCGACAATTATGAAGGACTATTGCAACTGGCCGATGAAGCGTTATATGAAGCCAAAAATTCCGGGCGCAATAAAGTTTGCGTTGCGACCCCCAAAACTCAGACAGCTCACTAATAAGTTTGTTCTCATCTTGATAATATATTTGACTGTTTAAATAGTCTTTGTAAAACTCAATCGGAAATGATTGAGTTTTAACAATTTGGGAAAGTATTGGTGAATATTTTAACAAACGCTTGAACAAACCATCCGGAAAAGTTATAATGACAGCATAATAATTTGGAGTAAACGGGAGGAAGAATGATGACTGAAAGAGTTTATAATTTTTCTCCGGGTCCGGCGATTCTTCCTATGGAAGTCCTGGAAGAAGCCCAACGGGAATTGGTTAATTATCGGAATACCGGAATGTCGATTTTGGAAATGAGTCACCGCGGCAAAGATTATGAAGGAATTCAAAACGAGACCGAAGCCTTATTTAAAGAGCTTTTGAATGCGCCCGGCGATTATCGGGTTTTATTCATGGGTGGTGGAGCTAGCGCACAATTTGCTATCACGGCGATGAACTTTTTAACAGAGGGAACCGAGGCCGATTACATCGTGACCGGAAGTTTCGCAGCCAAAGCC
>ENA-UOOK01004910-UOOK01004910.1-fermentation-metagenome-genome-assembly--contig:-NODE-4910-length-13885-cov-53.268474_pt1 | contig 13885 bp, 10 predicted proteins | sample MGYA00245777_ERZ724023 | MGnify/ENA primary metagenome ERZ724023 (study PRJEB28704, sample SAMN03018312) | fermentation metagenome | biome: anthropogenic terrestrial biome; feature: soil... | reverse complement strand
ACAAGCGGTGTAAAAGAAAAAGCTAAGGAAACATATGAAGATGTAAAGGATAAAGCAAAAGAATATTATAATGATGTTAAGGAAAAAGCCGAAGAGCATCAGGATGAGAAAAACTCTAATAATAGCTTTAATGGAAATATATGAATAAGCCAGATTTGTCTGGCTTATTTACATATTTCTTATATATTTGTGTTGAAAAATATTTAATTATAGAATAAAATTAAAAAGTAAAGTGCAGTTAATATTGATTAAATTGAATAATATAATGAGTATACTTATTAAAGGGCATTGTAATTATTCCCCTGCATTTATATAATATAATATAAGAGATTCTATCCTTGTTATTCCAAATGCAGAGAGGGTGATTAAAATAAAATTTTCAGAGCGCCAAAATGAAATAATTGAGATTGTAAAAAATAATCAGCCTATTACAAGCGAGAAGCTTGCTAAAAGGCTTGGAGTTACAAGAGCAGCCCTGCGTCCAGATCTTGCGGTACTAACTATGACAGGTATACTTGAGGCAAAACCCAAAGTAGGATATTTATACTCAAAAAATGGCAGTAACAATATTATCTATGATTACATAATGGATATAACAGTTGCTGATATAAAGACTAAACCTGTTACTGTGCCTGAAGATATGATGATATATGATGCAATATTGCAATTGTTTTCTAATGATACAGGGACAATTTTTATAACCAATAACGATTATTTAACGGGTACAGTTTCAAGAAAGGATTTTTTAAAAATAGCTCTTGGAAATAGTGATATACATAGGGCTCCTGTAGGGATTATAATGACGAGAATGCCTAATATTGTTACTGTGACTAATGAAGAAACTGCATATGATGCAGCCAAAAAAATAATCGATCATGAAGTAGATAGCCTTCCTGTTGTTGAAAAGGTAATTGATTCTGATGGAAAGGAACACCTTAAAATAACAGGGAAAGTTTCCAAAACAAATGTAACACGATTGTTTGTGAAATTGGGTTCAAAAAACAAATAATTTAATGGTTGCCACATTGATGGTATAATAGAATAAAATTGGGACAAAAAATGTCCCTGCGGGTTAAAACCATTAATTTATTATAAATCAATTTTCAAATTAGGACTGGAGGTATTAATATGAATTCCCAAGAAAAAAAATATGTTTACCTTTTCAAAGAAGGAAATAAAGATATGAGAAACCTTCTTGGTGGAAAGGGTGCCAATCTTGCAGAAATGACTAACATTGGTTTGCCAGTACCTCAGGGTTTTACTATTACAACGGAGGCTTGCACAAGGTACTATGAGGATGGGGAAAAAATTTCTGATGATATTTTAAATGAAATCAAAAAATATCTAAGAAAGTTAGAAGAAATCACTGGAAAGAAATTTGGCGATGAAAATGATCCACTTCTTGTATCTGTAAGATCAGGTGCAAGAGCATCAATGCCTGGTATGATGGATACAATATTAAACCTTGGATTAAATGATAAGACTGTTATAAGTATGGCCAAACTTACAAATAATGAAAGATTTGCATATGACAGCTATAGAAGATTTATTCAAATGTTCAGCGATGTTGTTATGCAAATTGAAAAAAGCAAGTTTGAAACAATTTTAGATGAAATAAAAAAGGAAAACGGTGCTAAATATGATACAGATTTAACTGCAGATAATCTTAAAGAGGTTGTAAAGAGATATAAAGAACTTTATAAAAAAGAAATGGGAAAGGAATTTCCGCAGGATCCAGAAGAACAGTTAATTGAATCAGTTAAGGCAGTTTTCCGTTCATGGAATAACCAAAGAGCTATTGTTTATAGAAGATTAAATGATATACCAGGAGACTGGGGAACAGCAGTTAACGTACAGCAGATGGTATTTGGCAATATGGGTGAAACATCAGGAACAGGTGTCGCATTTACAAGAAACCCTGCTACAGGTGAGAAGAAGATATTTGGAGAATATTTAATAAATGCACAGGGTGAAGACGTTGTCGCAGGAATTAGAACTCCACAGCCAATAACGAAGCTACAGCAGGATTTACCAGAATGTTATAAAGAGTTTATGAAAATTGCTCAAACCCTTGAAAACCATTATAAGGATATGCAGGATATGGAATTTACTATTCAGCAAGGTAAACTCTATTTCTTACAGACAAGAAATGGTAAGAGAACTGCTAATGCAGCATTAAAGGTTGCTGTTGATATGGTAAATGAGGGATTAATAACTAAGGAAGAAGCACTTCTTAAAGTTGAGCCAAAACAGCTTGATCAGTTATTGCACCCAGCATTTGATGAAAAGGAAATGAAAACTGCAAAAGTAATTGCAAAAGGGCTTCCAGCTTCACCAGGAGCAGCATATGGTAAAGTTTACTTTACAGCAGAGGATGTAAAAGCACATAAGGAAAAGGGAGAAAAGGTTGTTTTAGTTAGAGGAGAAACTTCACCAGAAGATATTGAAGGTATGGTTGCAGCAGAAGGTATACTTACAGTTAGAGGTGGAATGACATCTCATGCAGCAGTTGTAGCAAGAGGCATGGGAAAATGCTGTGTTGCTGGATGCGGAGATATAAACATAAATGAGGAAGCTAAATATTTTACAGCTGATGGTGTTAAAATAAACGAAGGGGATTACATTTCATTTGATGGAACTTCAGGAAATGTATATGGACAAAAGATAAAGACTGTTGAGCCAACAATCTCAGGCAATTTTGGGATATTCATGGGTTGGGCTGATGCAGTTAGAAAACTTAAAGTTAGAACAAATGCTGATACTCCAAAAGATGCACGTCAGGCAGTTAAGTTTGGAGCAGAGGGAATTGGTCTCTGCAGAACTGAGCATATGTTCTTTGCTGAAGATAGAATAGCAGCAGTTAGAGAAATGATTGTTGCAAATAATGGAGAGCAAAGAAGAAAAGCTCTTGCTAAAATTCTCCCAATGCAGAAGGAGGACTTTATTGGAATTTATGAGGCTATGGAAACAAGGCCTGTTACAATAAGGCTTCTTGATCCACCACTACATGAATTCTTACCTCATGAGGATGATGATATTAGAGAACTTGCAGGGACAATGGGATTAACATTTGAAGAATTAAAGTCAACTGTTGAAGGCCTAAAAGAATTTAATCCAATGATGGGACACAGAGGATGCCGTCTTGCAGTTTCTTATCCTGAAATTGCAGAAATGCAGACAAGAGCAATAATTGAAGCAGCTATAGATGTTAAAAAGAGGAAAGGCTACAACATTGTTCCTGAAATAATGATTCCTCTTGTAGGAGAAGTAAAGGAACTTAAGTATGTTAAGGATGTAATTGTAAAGACAGCAGATAAAGTTATTAAAGAAAATGGAGTTAAATTAAAGTATCTTGTTGGTACAATGATAGAAATTCCAAGAGCAGCACTTACTGCTGATGAAATTGCTAAGGAAGCTGATTTCTTCTCATTTGGAACAAATGATTTAACTCAGATGACATTTGGATTTTCAAGGGATGATGCTGGTAAGTTCTTGAATGACTACTATGACAAGAAGATATATGAATTTGATCCATTCCAGAAGCTTGATCAAGTCGGAGTTGGTAAACTTGTTAAGATGGCAGCAGAATTAGGAAGATCAACAAGACCAGACATTCATCTTGGAATTTGCGGAGAGCATGGCGGAGAACCATCATCAGTTGAATTCTGCCATAATATAGGGCTTGACTATGTATCTTGCTCACCATTTAGGGTTCCAATTGCAAGACTTGCAGCAGCCCAGGCACAGGTAAAGAATCCAAGAAAGTAAGACAATAAGGCAAATAGCATAAGTATAAAAAAAGTATGGGTATTGTCCTTTAGTAATTTAAGGGATAATACCCTATTTTTATTTAGTATGAGATCTAATTTAGATAGATGATGTTTTACTTTGTCAAATGAGCTATTTAAAGATATTTTTAAATAGCTATTGAAAACAACTAGGTAAAACAGTATAATCTATTTAAAGAACATTTTAAATAGGTTAATAGTAAGGGGGCATTAAAGATAGGTTTTCAAGAGACATTAAATGTTGTATCAAACGCTACAAACAGAAAGATATTAGAAATTTTAAAAAACGGTATGATGCCAGCGGGAGAAATATCTGCGGCATTAAATATGACGCCTGCTGCCACTTCGTATCATTTATCAAAACTCAAAAATGCAGGATTGATATATGAATCAAAATACAAAAATTTTATTTACTATGAAGTTGATTTGAGCATTTTAAATGAAATTGTGGTTTGGATTAATAACTTAAAGGGGGATAATGAAAATGAAAAAAAATAAACCTATATATTTTATACTTATGTTTTTACCTATCATAACAACTATAATTGCTTTATTTTTTCTTCCTCCCAAAATACCTGCCCATTATGATGCAACAGGTGCAGTTACACGTTTTGGCAGCAAATATGAAACTTTGATTTTACCACTCATTACTATTCCTTTTGGGTTCTTCATGCTTGCTATGGCAAAGTTTTCAAGTAAGTCTGAATCAAACAATAACAACAATAATGAAAATGTTACAGTAATTGGAGGCATTATTACATTAATTGTTTTTAATGTAATGAATTGTTACTTTTTATATACTGATTTTAAACAAGTAACTAATCTTTCAGATATGAATATAGACCTAAACAGTTTGCTGTTTGCTTGTTTAGGGATTGGATTTATTATTATTGGTAATATAATGCCTAAAGCAAAACTTAATTCAATTGTTGGATTGAGAACAAAGTGGAGCATGAAAAACGAAATGACATGGAAAAAGAGTCAGCGATTTGGAGGAATAACCTTCATAGCATCAGGATTGTTAATTGCATTGGGTTGCATACTATTTTTCAGAGGCATGAATGCATTTTTATGGAGTTTTACTATAATGACAATTATGCTGATTGCAGATTTGACATATTCATATCAAGTTTCAAAAGATACAAAATAAATTTAATAATTATTTCGTAACTATACTTAACTTTAAAGAAAGTTTCAAAGTTAACTAATTTTGACGGACACAGCCTCGTAATTGTATAATCACTTATTCCAGGGGCGTAGCATCCGTTATTCTCTGCATTAAGCAGGGGATTAGTGATGGTAGCCATCGGATAAAAAATTCGGGAGCTTTACGTCCCGAATTTTTTATATATATAATCTTTGAAGTTAATACAAAATTTCATATGTTTTTCATCCTGCTCAACTGTCTTTTTTAATATTGTTATGAAAGCTTCTTTGTTGCAGTTATTTATGTTTTTATAATAATCTCTTGATATTTTCCAGTATTTTTGAGGAAACATTAAAAATGACAGCAGGCAAAGATGCTCATAATAACTAAGGGGCCTAACTTTTTCATAGCTTTCTATGAAAGCTTTACATATTTCAAAATCCCAATTAGTACTTTTACGTTTGAGAAGTCTTTTGAGAAAACTGCTTATATCATGAACTGGATAATCGATTGCACATCTGTCAAAATCTATGACACATATCTTATTTTCTGGGGTAATTATAAGGTTTTTGTTAACATAATCGAGATGACATATAGAATTTTTACTTACATCATCCCCAAATCTTTTATCAAATTGAACATTTGAAAGTATTAAAAAACTTTCTTTGGCTCTTTCAATATTATAATCAAAATTTTCTAAAAAAGTTTTAGAAAATTTATCTTTATACCTAAAAGCAGAGTTTGATGATTCTAATAATTGTAAAAAATATCTGTTATATCTTTTAACATAATCAGCTGCTTGTATATTGATTGTACTTCCTTCAATTGGATAAAATCCTTTTGAATACTTATGTATTTTCGCAAGATTTTCTGCAGCAAGTAAAATATCATCAATATTATCATATTCAAACTTTCTTCCCTCTACCCAATCTGTCAATATAAAAAGCATTTTTTTGTATTCAATATATTTAAACCCGTTTTTTGCTGAAATAAACCGAGGGGCACAAATTCCTTTAACATTTAACCACTCAATTACTGAATAAATAAATAAAAGATTCCCAATCGAATAATATACTTTTTTCAAACATTTAGTTCCATTGTTTGTATCAACTTTATAAACAGCTCTCTGCTTTTCAGTATCCTTGAATTTGATATTTTCAACATTATATATATCAAGGTTGTATTTTGATAATATGTCTGAATATAAAATATTTATCGGGATGAGCTCATTTTTTTCTATATTGATTATAGATTCCATTTAATCACCTCAAAATAATCCTATTTGATTATATGAATGGCTAAAAAAAATTATACTATAACTGTAAATGTATAAAAATCGCCAATATTAGAGAAAATGATAAATGCGAAAGTATTCAAATTTGTTAATATTTATTTTAATAAAATTTAAAGATATTTATAAATAATATTGAAGGGATATTGACTTTTTTGTTGTATATAATATATATAAATATATTTATAGATAAGGTGGTTTATTTGAACATAAGAGAAAACTATGAAGAATTAGAGGATAAAATTTTAAGTGATAGGGCTTCTAAAAGTAAAAATTCCAAGGGCAGGCTTATAGATGAGGAAAAATGTGAAGTAAGAACTGACTTTCAAAGGGATAGGGATAGGATTTTACATTCAAAAGCTTTTAGAAGGTTAAAACATAAAACCCAGGTATTTATTGCTCCTGAAGGAGATCATTATAGAACAAGGCTAACACATACACTTGAAGTCTCACAGATTGCAAGAACTATTTCAAGAGCATTAAGGCTTAATGAGGATTTAACTGAAGCGATAGCATTAGGTCACGATTTAGGGCATACGCCTTTTGGTCATACCGGTGAAAGAGTTTTAAATGAAATAACTACTGATGGATTCAGGCATAACGAACAAAGCCTAAGGGTTGTTGATTACCTTGAAGATGGAAAAGGGTTAAATCTTACTATGGAAGTTAGAAACGGAATATTATGCCACTCTGGAGACTTAATGCCAGATACATATGAGGGCAAAGTTGTAAAGGTGGCCGATAAAATTGCTTATATTAATCATGATATTGATGATGCAATAAGAGCAGGAATTTTAACAGAAGATGATTTACCTAAGGATTGTATAAAAGTATTGGGGAAAGAACATTCTAAAAGAATAAATACAATGGTTATGGAAGTAATTAGATATGGGCTTGAAAACAATGATATTATGTTAACTGGTGAAATTGGTGAAGCTACTTCTGAATTAAGAAAATTTTTGTTTGAAAATGTATATGTTGGATCAAAGGCCAAATCTGAAGAGGGAAAAGCTATGAATTGCGTTAAGCAATTATTTTACTACTATATGAAACATCAAGAAAACTTGCCTGAAGAATTTATAAAAAGAATTGAAAGATGGGGATCTGAAAAAGTAGTTTGTGATTATATAGCTGGGATGACAGATAGTTTTGCCATAACAGAATATTTAAATATTTTTGTTCCGGCACCGTGGGGAAAAATTTATTAATATTATTACTAATAAAAGAAGGAAAAATAAATATTATGTCGAATAGTAATAACTTGTGCTTAATTAATTTAATTTTTACATGAAATTTTTAATTTTTCATAGAAGGAAATTTTAAAAATGTGTAGAAAATATAAATAAAATGTTAGGTGATTTTTATGGGACGAATTCCTGAAGAGACAATTGAAAAAATAATTCAAAGTAACAATATTGTAGATGTAATCTCTGAATTTGTTCCACTCAAGAAAACAGGGCATAATTATATGGGAGTTTGTCCTTTTCATAATGATAAGGGGCCTTCCTTAAGCGTATCCATGGAAAAGGGAGTGTATCATTGTTTTGGATGCGGCGCTTCAGGAAATGTCATTACTTTTATTATGAAAATTAGAAATTTAGAATATATTGATGCTGTAAGATATCTTGCCGATAGGGTGGGCATTACTATTTATGATGAAGAATCAGTTAGTAATGAAAATAGTAAAGAAATCAAACTTAAAGAAAAGCTATATAAGATAAATATTGATGCAGCGCGTTTTTTTTATTCAAATCTTTTTAGAAATAAAGAACCTTATAACTATTTAGTAAATAGGAAGATTGATGAATCAATTATAAAGAGATTTGGACTTGGATATAGTTTAAATGAATGGGATTCCCTATATAGTTATCTTAAAAAAATAGGATATGAGGATGAACTGATTTTTATTTCTGGTCTTGTTTTAAAAAGTAAAAACAACACATACTATGATAGATTTAGAAATAGAATTATGTTTCCTGTATTTGATAATAAGGGAAGAATTATAGGCTTTGGCGGAAGAGTTTTAGACAACTCTAAACCAAAATATTTAAATTCTCCCGAGACTCCTGTTTTTCACAAGGGAACAAATTTATATGGTTTGAACTTTGCTGTAAAATCAGGGTTGCCAGGATATTTAATTATGGTAGAAGGGTATATGGATTTAATATCACTTCATCAATTTGGAATTACTAATTCTGTTGCGTCTCTTGGTACTGCTCTTACAAATGATCAGGCAAAACTTATAAAAAGATATTGTAAAGATGTATTTATATGTTATGATGCAGATGCTGCAGGAAAAGCAGCTACACTAAGAGGCATAGAAATCCTTGAAGAAAATGCATTAAATGTAAAGATCGTTTCAATTCCAAAAGGAAAGGATCCGGATGAATTCTTAAAAACTTTTGGACGAGTAGAATTCGACAAATTAATACAAAATTCTACCGGCTCGATTGAGTATAGAATATTAAGAGCAAAAGATGGAAAGAATTTAAAAGACATACATGAAAAAAGCCAATTTGTCAAGGAAGCAGCAACAATATTAAGTAAATTAAAAAATGAAATTGATATACAAATCTATGTATCCCATATTTATGATCAGACGGGCATAGACTCACAGGCAATATTGGATGAGATAAAAAAGATAAAAAGGACAACAAATAATGATAAATTAAATTATAAAGATAACAGCAGAAATCCTTTTGAAATTGAGCCAGGGTATAAAAAAGCAGAAAGAAATATATTAAGATATTTAGTATCAGATATAAGATTATATGATTTTATTAAAAATAAAATAACCCCTAATGAGTTTATTACAGAAAGTTATAAAATTGCTTCTGATGAAATTTTTAAAAGTCTTGAGAAGGGGGAAATCCCATCAGCTCAAAGTATATTGGCAAAGTTTGAAAATGAAGAAGACATTAAAGATGTGGCTAATATTTTTCAAAATATACAAGTTAATGATAATAGTTATAGATTTTTAGATGATTATATAAAAACAATAAAAAAATATAACATAGAATTAATTTTAAATGACTTGAACATTAAAATAAAAAGATGTGAGGAAAATAATCAAATTGAAGAATCTACAGCTTTGACGCAGAAACTTATTGGACTTACTAAACAGTTAAAAATGCTATAGTGCTACGAAGGGAGGTTGTTTAATGAAAAAGGAAGTAGGTAGCAGTTCTAACAACAACTCAAAAATGTCTACTGTAAAACAACTTATTGATAAGGGTAAAAAATCTGGGTCTTTAACATATAAAGAGATTATGGATACTCTAGAAGATGTTGAATTAACACCTGATCAGATAGAAAAGGTATATGAAATTTTAGAGTCTATGGGAGTAGATGTTATAGGTGATGCGGATGATTTAAATCCTGATCAGCTAATCCATGAAGATACTGAAGCTTCCATACCTGATGGCGTAAGCGTTGACGATCCAGTTAGAATGTATTTAAAGGAAATTGGGAAAGTACCGCTGCTTTCTGCTGAGGAAGAAATTGAACTTGCTATTAGAATTGAACAGGGCGATCAGGAGGCAAAGAAGAAGCTTGCAGAAGCAAATTTAAGACTTGTTGTAAGCATTGCAAAAAGATATGTAGGTAGGGGGATGCTGTTTCTGGATTTAATCCAGGAAGGCAATTTAGGCTTACTTAAAGCTGTTGAAAAATTTGACTATAGAAAAGGGTTTAAGTTTTCAACCTATGCTACATGGTGGATAAGACAGGCAATAACAAGAGCCATTGCTGATCAGGCCAGAACTATTAGAATCCCTGTTCATATGGTTGAAACTATAAATAAGCTTATAAGAGTTGAAAGGCAATTGCTCCAAGAGCTTGGGAGGGAACCTACCCCAGATGAAATTGCAAAAGAAATGGAAATGGATGTGGATAAGGTTCGTGAAATAATGAAAATAGCTCAAGAGCCTGTATCACTTGAAACACCTATAGGTGAAGAAGAAGACAGCCATCTGGGAGATTTTATTCCTGATGATGATGCGCCAGCACCTGCTGAAGCAGCAGCATACACAATGCTTAAAGAGCAGCTTATGGATGTTCTTGATACACTTACTCCAAGAGAGGAAAAGGTGTTAAGGCTTAGATTTGGACTTGATGATGGAAGGGCAAGAACTCTTGAAGAAGTAGGTAAAGAATTTAAGGTTACAAGAGAGAGAATAAGACAAATTGAAGCAAAAGCTCTTAGAAAATTACGCCATCCAAGCAGAAGTAAAAAGTTGAAGGATTATCTTGATTAGACCTGCACAGAGTGCAGGTTTTCTTTATAGGAGATTAGGATATGAATATATCAAAAAGACTTTTATGTGCAGCTAATATGATAGAAGAATGTAACTGTTTAGCTGATATAGGTACAGATCATGGATATATACCAGCCTATGCTGTAATAAATAAATATGCTAAAAAAGCTATTGCATCAGATATAAACAGCGGTCCTCTTAAAATAGCTGATAGAACATTTAAAAGATATGGTATAAGCAATAATATTGAGCTTAGAGAGGGAGATGGGCTTGATGTTTTAAAGGAAAAAGAAGCTGATATTATTGTTATAGCTGGAATGGGAGGAAATTCAATAGTTGATATTTTAAATAAAAATATTGAAATTGCTAAAGAAGCTGTTTTAATACTTCAACCTATGCAGTACCCTGAAATAGTAAGAAAATATTTATCCTCTTCATGTTTTGATATAGTAAAGGAGGATATAGTAAAGGAAGATAATAAATTTTATCATACAATGAAAGCTATAAAGGGCAGTGGGGTAAAATATGATAAAGATGTATATTATTATACTGGACTTAGTTTAATTCAATCAAAACATCCTGTTTTAAAAGAATATGTTATTTTTAAAATAAATCAAATCAATAATATAATCTTAGGTATGCCAAAAGGCTACGAAGGGAAAAGATTAAATGAGTTAATAAAATTAAAGAATGAATTTGAGGAGGTATTAAAATGGCTGTAAAGTCCTTTCAAATTACAGATGAATTAGAAAAATTATATCCATTAAGCCTTTGTGAGAGCTATGATAATGCAGGCCTTATAATTGGAGACAGGGAAAAAGAAATAGAAAGAATTCTGCTATGTCTTGATGTAACAGAAGGGGTTATGGATGAGGCTGTAAATAAGAATATAGATATGATTATTTCACATCATCCCCTTATTTTTACTGGGCAAAAGAGTATTTTAAAAGAAAACAGTCTTTCAAGAACTATTATGAATGCCATAAAAAATGATATAAATATATATTCTATGCATACTAATTTTGACAATGCAAATAATGGAATGAATGATATTTTAGCATCATTGTTAGAACTTGAAGATATAAAGCCTTTAGTAAATAATAAGCCGCAAAGCTTATATAAATTTGTTGTATATGTGCCTGCTTCATATGAAAATATTGTTAGAGAAGCCATATTTAAATCTGATGCAGGGCACACAGGAAATTATTCAAATTGCTCTTTTAATACAAATGGTAAAGGTACATTTAAGCCTTTGAAGGGCTCAAATCCTTTTATTGGTGAAGTAGGAAATATGGAATATACTGATGAGGTTAGAATTGAAACCATAGTAAAAGAGGATCAAATAAAAGAAACTCTAAATAGGGTACTTGAAGTGCATCCATATGAAGAAGTTGCCTATGATATTTTTCCTCTTAAAAATGAAATTAAGAGGGGTACAGGAAGGGTAGGAAATTTAAAAAAACCAATAAAATTTAAAGACTTTTGTAATTATGTAAAAGAAAAACTTAAAGCCCCATATTTAAATGTAGCTGGTGATATGGATAAAACAGTTAAAAAAATTGCAGTCGTTGGGGGCTCTGGTTCTGAATTTATAAAGGATGCTTTAAAGTGTGGCTGTGATGTAATTTTAACTGGGGACATTAAGCATCATGATGCATTGGATAGTATTTATAACGGGATTAATATTATTGATGCAAGTCATTATTATACAGAAATAGTTTGCATTCCATATTTTAAAAAAATTATTAGCGAATTTTTTGATGGCGAGATAATTATTTCTAATGTAGATACACATCCATTTAATAAAGTGTAAGGGGATGTTAATACATTTAAAGCAGCAAGTTCTAAAAAGAATGCTATAATATTATATAAGATATGTTCAACCATGCAATGCAATGGAAAATGAATAAGAGCCTCCAATGTAAAGGATAGGCTCAGAAAGATTATAAAGAGGTGTGAATATGAAAAAAATAAGTATTGGAAATGGGGAGATACAGGCATCGGAGATTGCCCTTGGATGCATGAGAATTGCAGACATGCCTGTGGATAAGGTATCACAACTTATAAATACAGCTCTTGATGAGGGAATTAATTTCTTCGACCATGCGGACATCTATGGAGGTGGAAAATCTGAAGAGATATTTGCCAAGGCAATAGATATGAAATCGAGCATAAGGGAAAAGATGATAATTCAGACTAAATGTGGAATCCGAGATGGGTATTATGATTTTTCAAAGGAGCATATCATAGAGGCTGTGAACGGCAGCTTAAAGCGCCTGAATACCGATTACATCGATATATTGCTGCTGCACCGTCCAGATGCCCTTATGGAGCCGGAAGAGGTTGCTGAAGCTTTTACAATTCTTCACAGCAGTGGTAAGGTTAGATATTTTGGAGTGAGCAACCAAAACCCTTTGCAGATGGAACTTCTCAGCAAATACCTAAACCAGAAAATAATAATAGACCAGCTGCAGCTGAGCATAACCAATACGGGAATGATTGATTCAGGTATAAATGTGAACACCGAAAATGATGGGGCCATTGACAGAGACGGCGGAGTATTGGATTACTGCCGCTTAAAGGATATTACCATTCAAGCATGGTCACCTTTGCAGTATGGATGTTTTCAAGGGGTATTCTTAAATAATGACAAATTCCCTGAACTTAATAAAAAGATAGATGAAATAGCTGCTAAAAAGGGAGTTACCAATACAGCAATTGCATTTGCATGGATTTTAAGACATCCTGCTAAGATCCAAGCCATAGCCGGCACAACAAATGTCAAAAGGCTTAAGGATATATGCAAGGCTTCTGACATTGAACTGACCCGCCAGGAATGGTATGAAATATACAAAGCTGCAGGAAATAAGCTGCCATGATGAATATATGATACGTTATTTGTATATAGCGATATATATGCCACGGGGTAGAGCAGTTGGCAGCTTGTCGGGCCAATAACCCGAAAAACAGCTTCTAAAAGAGCATAAAAAGTCCATTATTATCATTGGATTTTTATGCTCTTTTTTAAATCCTTAGAACATCTTTGTGAACGGAAAAGTGAATGGAATATATTTTCCTTATCGCAGCGGTGTATTAAATCTAAATTACGAATTGAAGTAATATTAAACAATTGTAAACAAAATTAACTTGACCTCAGGGGTATATTATATTTATATTATAATGTAAGCGAAAATTAAATTTTTGGAGGGAACTAATTTTGAAAGCATTTAAGAAAGTAATATTTTTTATAATATTTGAAATAATATTTTGCAGCATTTTTGGTATATATTTAGTTTTTTATGGGCCTTTTACTAATATAAAGGAAGCTTTCGTAACTTCTGCTATGACAACTATGAACCATAAATACCTTGCATCGATATTTTTAAATGATAAAGAGATAGAA
>ENA-UOOK01004909-UOOK01004909.1-fermentation-metagenome-genome-assembly--contig:-NODE-4909-length-13888-cov-3.085231_pt1 | contig 13888 bp, 14 predicted proteins | sample MGYA00245777_ERZ724023 | MGnify/ENA primary metagenome ERZ724023 (study PRJEB28704, sample SAMN03018312) | fermentation metagenome | biome: anthropogenic terrestrial biome; feature: soil; material... | reverse complement strand
TGGACAAGATCCTTTTTATGTCTTCCTGCTTTAAAGGTTCAAGCATAAACACCGTTGAACGAGATATTAAAGCCTTGTTCACTTCAAAATACGGATTCTCGGTTGTAGCTCCGATGAGGACAATGGTGCCGTTTTCTACAAACGGTAGCAAAGCATCTTGTTGAGCCTTGTTAAAACGATGGATCTCATCGATAAATAAAACGGTTTTCCCTTGGGGATTTAAAATGGAGCTTTTTGTATCATTGACCACCCGCTTGATATCCGCAACACCGGAGGTGACTGCATTAAGTTTCTCGAAGCCCGACTTGGTGGTGTTGGCGATGATTTTAGCCAATGATGTTTTACCGGTGCCAGGAGGACCATACAAAATAATGGACGATATCCTGTCTGCTGAAATCATCCTATATAATAACTTTCCTTTTCCTACGATATGATCTTGCCCCACGAATTCATCCAAAGTCCTCGGGCACATTCGATACGCCAACGGCTCTTTATTACTCATAACAATTTCCCCTTTTTGATGTTCCCTATTATATCATAGGCTAACACTTATTTCATCCCAAACAAAAATCCGTATTCAACTGTGAGGGAAATATAGGAACCATTGATTAATGCTTTAAAAAACACATGCTATAATACATTAAGAGCACGATTAATATGAATTTTGCTCGATCAATACTAATATTGCACGGGCTCAATAAATTTTCCTTTAGCGATTTTACCGATTAATGAGTTCGTTTTGCAAACAAGATGACACTAGATGTGAAAAACGAGTGATAAATGCATTCTTTCTTCTAAAAGGAGAAAATCATGATTTTACCAAATAATTTATTAGCTTTAATTCAACAGGGCGAAGGAATTACCGTGGAGTTCAAAAAATTCACTACTGACATAACTTCTGATTTATAAGAAAGTGTGTGCTCTTTTTCTAATAAAGAGGGAGGTCATATATTTCTTGGTGTGCGAGATAATGGAGAAATTATCGGTATACAAAAAGATCGTGTAGCACAGATGAAGAAAAACTTTGTAACAGCTATAAATAATAGAAATAAAATAAATCCACCCCTTTATATTTTGCCCCTTGAGTATGAGTATGACGGAAAAACAATTATTTATATTCATATTCCGTTTTCTCAGAGTGTTTACCGATGTGGTGGAAAAATTTTTGATAGAAACTTTGATTCTGATATAGATATTACAGATAATGAAATTGTTTACCGGCTTTATGCCAGAAAGCAAGATACCTACTATGTAAATAAGGTGTACCCCGTGTTTTCAGTCTCGGATATGCGACATGATTTGCTTGATCGTGCTCGAAAAATGACCAAAGCAAGAACAGATAATCATCCATGGCTTCATATAACCGATGAAGAAATACTTCGAAGTTCAGGACTCATCCTGACAGATCCCTTAACCGGGAGAGAAGGTATTACATTAGCTGCAATTCTCTTGTTCAGCCCGGATAATCTTATATTGTCAGTTTTGGCTCATCACAAGACCGATGCAATCTTCCGTGTGTACAACAAAGATCGCTATGATGATCGAGACGTCATCATAACAAACCTGCTGGACAGCTATAATCGTTTGGTTGCTTTTGGAGTAAAGCACCTAAATGATCTGTTTGTTATGGAAGGACTACAAAGTATCAGTGCTAGAGATAAGATTCTCCGTGAGATTGTGACTAATTCACTTGCACATCGGGATTATTCTAGTGCTTATGTTGCAAAGTTTGTTATTGAGAAGAACCGTATCTTTACAGAAAATAGCAACCGTTCTCATGGATTCGGTGAACTGAAACTCACATCATTTGAGCCGTTTCCCAAAAATCCACCTATATCGAAGGTATTCCGTGAAATCGGTTTAGCTGACGAATTAGGGTCAGGAATGCGCAATACTTTTAAGTATACAAAGCTTTATTCCGGTGCAGAGCCGACATTCAGTGAAGGAGATATTTTTAGAATTGTTGTGCCTTTGAACGAAGCCGCAACAGCAACAGTGGGGCCTTCTAAAGTTACAGAATCTTTGGATGACACTTTGGATGACACTTTAGAACTTAATATCTTATCGTTTTTAAGAAAAAATCCGCGTTTAAGGCAGCAAGAGCTTTCTGAACGTCTTTCTGTTTCTCTATCAACAATTAAGCGTACTATGATAGGAATGGCAGAAAGGAACATCATTGAGCGCAAAGGCGGAAAGCGACATGGTTATTGGGAAATTCATGTTTAAGATGAGATTATATCTACTTCCAACTATTCTGCGATGATCAACCATGATTAAAATCAATATGCTCGGATCCTAAAAATATCGGGGCTGTTTTGTTAATGACTTCATATATGGATTTTCCTAAAAATTCGGGAAGTATCCTAATATTCTTGAGAGAATTTATATCAATCCACTCACATGCGATCTGCATTTCATCTGTTTCAACCGGTACCTTTTTATCTTTGTTAGCTAATTTACAAATAAAAATATGATACATCTTGTGTGCATAATCAGGAAACATTTTTCGAAACCCTTCATGCATACAGATTTCTTCGCACAAAGCTGCAAACCTCACGGAAATAACAGTATAACCTGTTTCCTCCAAACACTCTCTGATTAATGCGTCATGTAAAGTTTCATATTGAAGTTGACCGCCACCCGGTAACGAATAATATTAGCCATTCTTTTTATCATAACATTTGTTTAACAAAACCTTATCATCTTCTATGATCAAAGCTTTTGCAGTACTACGGATACCCATATGAAATCTCATGTGAAGTCTAATAAGTTTTTCTTATGTGATAAGTATACTAAAGGCTTATCCTAAAATCAATGCTAGAAAAAATAAACGGCACAGCCATTGGACTGCACCGCTATATACATTTATATCCTCTTTGCTATATAGAATAAAATTACTTGTTGTACAACGGACACTTCTCTGTCAGTTGCTTAACTCTTTCTTTTACCGCTTCCTTGTTCTTTTCATAATCGGTTAATGTCATATGGATTAATTCGGCGATCTCAACCATGTCTTCTTCCTTCATTCCCCGTGTTGTGACTGCAGGTGTACCGATCCGAATACCGCTGGTAACAAAAGGACTTTGCTTGTCAAAAGGAATTCCGTTCTTATTCACGGTGATATTCACTTCATCAAGCAGGAATTGCGCTTCTTTTCCCGTAACATTAATGCCGGTTAGGTCTACTAACATCAAGTGGTTGTCCGTTCCTCCGGATACAATTTGAAGGCCTTTGTCCATCATGGCTGATGCAAGGGCTGAAGCATTTTTAACGATCTGTTTCTGGTAACATTTAAAGTCTTCGCTTAAAGCTTCCTTGAATGCAACGGCTTTTGCTGCAATGATATGCATCAACGGACCACCTTGGATACCCGGGAATACCGCAGAGTCGATTATTTTGGCATGCTCTGCTTTACAAAGGATCATACCGCCTCTAGGACCTCTTAAAGTCTTATGTGTGGTGGTGGTGACAAAATCAGCATAGGGAACCGGATTAGGATGAAGCCCTGCAGCTACTAAACCTGCAATGTGAGCCATATCCACCATTAAGTAAGCGCCGACTTCCTTTGCAATATCATGAAAGGCTTTAAAATCAATCGTTCTCGAATAAGCACTTGCTCCGGCGACTATAATTTTTGGTTTACTTTCTAAAGCCACTTTTCTCAATTCGTCATAATCAATTTTCATCGTTTGAGGATCAACGCCATATGCTGCTATTTTAAAGTATTTACCGGATATGTTCTTTGCCATGCCATGGGTTAAATGCCCGCCATGGGACAAATTCATTCCCAAAATGGTGTCCCCCGGATTTAACACGGCAAAATATACCGCCGTATTTGCTTGGGCTCCGGAATGAGGTTGGACGTTGGCATGTTCCGCACCAAATAATTGCTTTGCTCTTTCTATAGCAAGGTTTTCGGCAACATCCACGTACTCACATCCGCCGTAATATCTTTTTCCGGGATATCCCTCTGCATATTTGTTTGTTAAAGGGGAACCCATCGCTTCTAAAACAGCCGGAGAGACAAAGTTCTCCGAAGCGATCAACTCAATCTTTTCTTCTTGTCTTTTAATTTCATTATTTATCGCCAAATAGATCTCAGTGTCTACATTTTTTAAATGCTTCATACTTTCCATTGACAAGTACCTCCGTTTCGATTCATACGAATGATTATAATCAATAAACTAAAGATTTGTCAAATAATTCACTACATCGAAAAAATCACGAAAATCCTCAAGAAAAAAATTATGGTAACCATACAACACTTTAATGTATCGTTACCATAACCGTCTGTACTGTAACCTTAAATCATGCTCTTTACGAGCATGGTTATTCTTCTTTGCTTTTTGTTGTTTTTGCTTTTGTTGTTCTTTTTCTGGTGGTTTTTTTCTTTGCATCTGAGATTGCCATCTTTTCCGCCAACTCTAATGCTTCACGTTTTTTTCTGATGTGTTCACGTTCCAATTCATTTTCCTTTTGCTTTTTTTCATAGTCTTCCATCACATCTTCTTGTACCGCAGGATTCACGGCCTTTAGGAAATTTCCAAAACTCTCCGGATACTGAAACATTTTATTTTCTGTCTCCTTTTGAAACTGCACCATAATTTTATCGTCATTTGATTCGGTAATCACACCGATTCCATACTTTTTATGCTCTACTTTTTCACTTATTAACTTCATAATCGTCTCCTTTCCAATTCATCCATGAATGAATTTTATCTATATATTAAAACTTTTCTTGTCAAAGGACTCCCACGGCATGTTACCGGAGAAATACTTTTTAGCGATATGGATTTGCTTTGATTTGTCAAGAGACATAATTCGTAGGAATGAACGCTCTCTGGAGACATTCTCTTCTTCATTACTTTTTTTAAAGGGACATTTTTCTCCGCGGCATTTGGTTACATTCAAACGTTTGCATTTTCCGTTATCCGACAAGCTACTACAATCCGGCATGCTCAACAAATCCGGCAAAATCGTTTTTGCCATACTTTTTACTCCTTTGATATAAATCGTCATTAAGCTGACTACTTTATTATACTCCATTTCACCATTTTTGTCAACTTGGTTGACAAACGGTACTCGGGTGGTTATAATGACTTTACTAATTTTGGGAGAGTGGATTATTTGGTAGAGGAATTGAAAAACTTGGATTTAATTGATTTGCTCGGTGAAAGACATTTGATGATTCGAAAAAGATTGGCAGAAATGTGGGATACTCAAGGCGAGTCCCATGTGACCATCTCGAACTCCGAATGGTTTATTATGGCTAAAATATTTACGCAAGAGAACCCCACCATTGCTCAAGTGGCTAAGCAAACGGACATATCAAGGCAAGCGGTTCATAAGGCAGTAAAAAGCCTGGAAGCAAAAGAGTTGGTTAAAACGACAAATTCAACTAACAGGGTCAAAGGTTTGGAATTAACACAAACCGGCAAGGAAAGTTACGATAAGATCTTATCCTTGAAATCTGAACTTGAAGAACATATTAAACAAATCGTTGGAGTGAAAAATGTCGAACTATTGAAAAAAATATTAGGAACCGATTGGGGAATATAATATTAAATGCATAAAGGAAAAGGGACAATCTAAATGATGAACTGTCCCTTTTAATAAGTTATTACTTTTTCAACACTTTGTACAGTTCATCCGATTCCGGTTCACTGACGGCCTTTGTACTACCATCTTTTTGGACTATTGTACAACCATTTTCAACAACTTTACCGATGATTGCAGCCTTAATTCCTTGTTGAGCTAGTTTTTCCACCAGACTTGATCCGTTTTCGCAAGTGATGAGCATACATCCGCTGGAGATCAACTTTAAAGGATCAATATGAAAGTGCTCACAAATCAGACGGGTTTCTTCAGATAGAGGGATTTTTTCGTACTCGATTCTCGCACCGGTTCCGGATGCTTTGCAAACTTCCCACAAAGCGCCTAACAATCCTCCTTCGGTGGCGTCGTGCATGGAATTGACGCCAAATTCTCCCGCAAGAATTCCTTCGGGAACCACACTGAGCATTTCCATATAGCCTTTTGCCTTTTTCAATAAAGACTCCCCTAGAATAGGAAGCAACTCATCTTCTTTCTCGTATGCGATAATAGCGGTTCCTTCGATACCTGCTCCTTTGGTAATGATGATGTCATCACCTAATTTAGCGCCTGCAGTGGTGATCATTTTATCTTTTTTTACCTTGCCAACTGCCATTGTGATTAAAACGAATCGATTCACCGCTTGGGTCACTTCGGTATGACCGCCGATAATATCCGCACCGATCTCGTTTGCCGCCATGTTCAATTGATCAGAGACCTTTTCAAGATCCTCTTGGGTTGTCCCTTCAGGTGCCAGAATAGTTACCAACAACCCCAAAGGCGCAATTCCGCAAGAAGCGATATCATTGCAACTGATATGAACAGCCAATCTTCCAACTTCCGCAGCTGTACCCGTGATGGGATCTGTGGACATGACACATAAATATTCTCCGAAATCCAATGCGCAACAATCTTCACCGATGCCCGGATTCACCAAAACATCAGCATTCTTTATTTTAATTTTATCCAAAACCAATGCTTGAAGTAAAGAGTTCGGTATCTTGCCGACTTCAAGCACTTTCTTTTTCCCGTTTACCAACTAGTCCATCCTCCATCTAACATGATATTATCTCCTGTAATATATTTTGACGCTTGTGAAGCCAAAAACACTACAGGTCCTTTGATGTCGTCATCATCTGCAAATCGTCCCAAGGGAGTCAGCTTCTTGTAGTTTCCATAAAAGGACTCGAACTCCGGTTTTTCTTGAGCAATATAACCACCGGGGCTGATGGAATTACAACGAATATTGTACTTCCCGTACTTGTTTGCAACCCATTTCGTCAATCCGATCATTCCCCACTTGTCGTAAGTGTAGTTTAATCCACTGCTCATATCCGTTCCTTCGTAAACAACGAACCTCGGCCCTCGTACACCTTGGATGGACGATATGTTAATGATGCTTCCATCCTTTTGTTCCTTCATATACATTATGGTCCTTTTTGTGATCAACATCAAGCCGGTGGAATTTACTTTTTGTGCTTTTTCCCAACCTTCCACTGTACATTGTTCAAGATCAGCCATACCTTCTCGCAACACTGCATTGTTAACTAATATGTCAATTCTACCATGATCCTTCACCACACCGTCAATAAAAGCATCGACGGATGACTCGTCTGAAAGATCCACAGAAGCACCTATGGCTTTATATCCCTCTGAAACCAAAGTATCTGCATAAACTTGACACTTGTCTTTATTCCTTGATGCGATGATCACCGTTGCTCCGGCTTCTGCTAGTGCTCTGGAAATATTCTTGCCGTACAACCCGTACCCACCTGTTACAATTGCTATTTTTTGATCCAATCGAAACATGTCCAATGTGTTCACGTGACTGTCACCTCGCTTTTTTGTTTTAACATAAAACCTATCCGTCTATTTCACCGTGTTTTATCATAATAGACCGTGTATACTGATAATCGTCATCATTGTTTTTAAAGCAATAGTCAGGAGCATGGAATCCTTCATACCCCAATATATTCATTGCATGCTTGTATGAATTGAATATGCCGATCTTAGCCATATCGTTTCTCAAGTTTAAAATACGATCCAAATATTCCCCTGCTTTAATATAGTCACCAATTGTAAGATTCTTGTCCAATTCCCCGGATAAATGCGGCGTGCAGGTGAACATACCGTCTAAGTATGTGGTGATCCCCCATTGGTATGCCACATCCACCGTATCCAAACCGCTATATACCACATGAAAATCAGGAGGTATTTTAGTGCTTCTGATTAATGTCCTAGCTAAAGCCTGATCCCCGGTTTTGATACCCTTGAGCTTATCTGTTTTATCTAACACCTTTTCAATAATCGGGTATGTAATTTTTGACTGAGTCACAACCTGCAAGTCGTACATATATACATCGTAGGAGGAAATTTCGGCCACACCTGTGTAAAAACGAACGATCTCATCCGGTGTGGATGCATAATAGTAGGGTGTCGTCAATACAACACCGTCTATATCCAAGTTTTCCAAGTAGCCTAATCGCTCCTTGACTCTCCATAAAGAATTGTCCATCGCCCCCACAAGAACGGGACAACGGCCATTTACAACACGAATCGCCGTTTCCACAATCCTTCTGTATTGATCTTGCCGAATGGCATACATCATTCCCATGGAACCGAGTACTAAAACCGCTACCGCTCCTGCATCCAACATATCATTGATCTGCTTTTCATAGCTTTCCGGTAAAAAAACACCGTTTTCATCAACAGGTGTCCCAAGTGCCGGTATAAATCCCGCCTTTATAATCATAACCAACCTCCGTATTCATCACACATAGCATTAACAAACATTATATACAATGTTGACCATATATTAAAGTGAAAAAGAAAGAATAAAAGATAGAAATAAATTATTATTTAAGAAAGATAACCGGTGATCTATTCACCGGTTATCTACTGAAACTTATTTTACATGCTTTTTAATGGTTGCTAACAGTCCGTCGATGCATCTTTGAATATGCACTTCCTCCCAAGTCGGATGTAAGAACAAGCTTACTGTCTGTTTACGCAACGAGTTTGCTGTTTCGCAGAAGTTGTCCTTGTAATTTACTGATTCGGGGTTGGTGAACTCTTTCGATTCAAAGGGGAACTTATGAGCTCCAAAACCGTTATGATCTCTGTAAGCAGCTTCCATGTATGCTTCCGGCCATTGTATTCCGTAGCAAGGAATCTTCATGGCTGACATATCTTTAAGAATGACACTTGCGTCGCAATCCAATACGTCCAAATCAATCAAAATGGGGTACCACCAATATGCGTTTTGTCTTTCTTCTGTGTTGACAGGTAGCTTTTTGATTCCTTTGACATTCGCAAAAGCTTCGTCATACATCTTGGCATATTTTTTCCTTCTGGGCATATTCCAAGAATCAAATCTCTTTAATTCATTGATACCGATGATGGATTGGATTTCCGTCATTCTGTAGTTGAAGCCCACTCTTCTGTGAATGTACGGTAGTTTTTCCTCTAATGCAAGCATGTTCATTCTTTGTTTGACGTCATATCCGTGATCTCTGAATGAACGGCATTCCCAACCTAAGTCTTCATCATTCGTTACAACCATTCCACCTTCTCCGCCGGTTGTAAAATGCTTGCTCTGACAGAAGCTAAAGCAACCTGCATCGCCGATGGTTCCTGCCATCTTGCCTTTGTAGTAGCCGCCGAAGCATTGTGCACAGTCTTCAATCACTTTAAGGTTATATTTTTTTGCAATGTCCATGATGGGATCCATGTCGCAGACCACACCATATAGATGAACCACTACAATCGCTTTTGTTCTTTCATTGACTAACGGCTCAATTACTTTCGGGTCAATAGTATGATCTTCTGTAACGTCGGCAAATACCGGTATGGCACCGCCTTGAACAGCAGCAAATGACGAGGCAATAAAAGAATAGGAAGGTACGATCACTTCATCCCCCGGTCCTATGCCCAAACTGCTGATGGCAATATGTAAAGCAGCCGTTCCGTTTGTACATGAAATAGCATATTCCACACCCATCCACTCAGCCCACTTCTTCTCGAATTCCATTCCTTTAGGGCCGGTCCAATAATTGACTTTTCCATTTTTTAATGGTACCAATACATCCTCTAAAGTCTCTTCATTGAATGACGGCCACATTGGAAAACCCAATTCGGCAATTCCTGCACCGTTCATAACCTTCTTATCTTCTTGATTAGCCATAAATGATCCGCTCCTTTAAAAATATTAATTATATGACCATATGAAATTAAAAACTGCCTACAAGCTTTAATACTTCATCCACAAGCACATTTCCCGCAGTTTCAGATAACTTACTGGATTGTGCTGTTTTGATCTCATATCCGCCTTGCTCAAAGGCGGCTTGGTTCGGTATATATCCGACATAACCGTCTGCCAAGCCTACCACCACGGTATGTGCTGCTTTGGCTTTTCTTTTGACTTCCAAAGCAAATTCTACAAAAACCTCTCCGGGGAAATTGACAAAAAGAACATCTCCCAACATGACTCCTTGAATTCCTACTTCAAGCGTATCTTGATCCATTTGAGCCAAAGTCAAAATTTCTCTTGCGTAAACTTCATCCGGAACCCCATCTAACAAAGACGGATAAACACCGCCGCATGCATCCCACAGTTGTTTTGCATTCTGTATAATTTCTTTTGATAATTGTCGGTAAGGTAAATGAACCGTGGATGAAACACTCTTTAATTTGTTAGGTAGCAATCTTTTATTAAATAATGATTTTTTTACATATTCAGCTAGCTTTTCGCCGATTCTTCGGGCTTCTTCAAAGCCTCTTTTTTGATGATGATCTTTATAGTTTAAATGATTGATATTGCCCTCGGCACCATTTGAAAACCAAACCACTGTTTCACTTCCGTATGCTTCCTGAAGCTTTATGGTCAAATAGTGGATATAGTCTCTTGAATACAACCAATCCTTCCCAACAAGAATGGCAGGATGAAGAGTGAAGTTTACCATGAAGGCCAATACCTTGGAGGTGGATTTGCAAACACATTGGAACACCGTTAAAGCAGGGTCAATGGGACCTGTGGTTCCTTTGACATCCTCCGGATCAACCGGATTCCAGTTCATGACGATACTGCCGTCTTTCATAACCAAACGTCTGTTAAAACTCAAGTCGTAAACGTCGGATACGGCACAAAAAACATCACAGTCACAGGCTTTAAGCTTTATATCTTTTATTTCTTCGGCGATCATGGAAAATGTATTGTTTAAATAGGCGACTGCGTCATCATGACGTTTTGTTTTGAAAATCTCACTTGTATCCGGTCCGGAGTGCGTGTGTGTTGCGTTCACCATTATATTTTTCGTTGAGATTCCGGTGGATTCCGATATCCTTTTTTTGATATCATCACATTGATCCGCCATCAAACACAAAAGATCGAAACTAAGAAACAAAAACTCTTGGTCTTCGTTTTCAAAGTACACTGTATTGCAAAATAAATCGTCGTGGATTCCTCTGGATTTGTCGTCCGCTCTGACATTACCACCAATAGATAAGCCGACAGGTGGAGTTATGTTGAACATTTTCGCAGCAACCTTCATCTATTTGCCTCCTTACGAGAGATTGAATAATTAATGATTCAATCTGTTCGTTCATAATGTGCATAATAATTATTCCATTGAGTTTATTAATTCAATAATAACACGAAGTTTGCGAAAATTCAATCTATTTATAGATTATTTTCTAGGATTTTTATAGGCGGTTTACTTGCCCTTTTCTAAAATTTTCAAGCAATGCTCCTGTAAAAAACAGTCTGTGCATTCCGTTTTTCTTGCTTTGCAAACTGCACGACCGTGACTGATGATTTGATGACAAAACACCACCTGAACCTCGGGAGGAACCAGATCTATCATCTCCATTTCCACTTTTTCCGGATCGGTGTGAGGGGTAAAGCCCATTCTGCGCATGATCCTGCCGAAATGAGTATCCACTGCAATGGCGGGTTTTCCGAATGCATTGCCTAAAACCACACTTGCAGTTTTTCTTCCTACACCGGGCAACTTCGTCAGCTCCTCCATGGTATCCGGCACATTCCCGTCATATTCATCAACAATGATGCGACTGAATGCAATGATGTCCTTGGCTTTGGTTTTGTATATACCTACAGTTTTTATGTACTCTTCCACATCCTCCAACTTTGCTACAGCCATATCCTGCACTGAGGGGTATCGGGCAAACAAAGCCGGAGTCACCATATTGACCCGATTGTCAGTTGTTTGAGCGGACAATCGAGTAGATACCAAAAGTTCATAAGCATTTAAATGGTTTAAAAAACACTTGGCATCCGGATAATGCTCTTCCAAAATGGGAATGATTTTGTTTATTCTTTCTCTCTTACTTTTTTTAGACTCTTTCATATTGCTTTTATATTCCCTGCTCTGCGAAACCGGGTTTTGGTTCGAATATGTTGTCTAACATATAACGAGCGCCTCCAAGTTCCACAGTGTCGTTTCCCAAAGTTGAATAATTCACTTCGATTTTATCTCCGTACAATTCAAAAGCCATCTGCTTGATCTTGTCTTTCACTCTGTGAATAAATAAATCCCCGATTTTGGTAATGTCCCCGCTGATGATGATTTGTCGAATGTCCAGGAGATTTACCAAATTATTAATACCTACAGCCAAGCAATCTGCTGCATAGTTGACATTTTCAATCACGACGGGATCATCTTCTTGAAAGGCTTTTAACAACAAGTCGAAGGTAGGAGCATCCCCGGTTTGAATAAGATCATAAAAGGCACCTGACTTTTGTCGTGCTGACACCTCAGCAGCTCTTTGCACAATGGCCGGAACTGAAACCGATGTTTCCAGGCATCCCCTGTTGCCGCATTCACATTGCCTACCGTGCATATCTATCACCATGTGCCCTAATTCTCCAGCAATTCCGAACGCACCTTTATAAATATTGTCGTCGATGATGATTCCGCAACCGACGCCTTCATTGATGTCAATTAAAATAATATCCTCATCCTTGTTGTTTCTTGCGATGATATGCTCGGCGTAAGCGGCGAAGCAAGATTCGTTTTCCATCAAGATCGGGACATCTTTGTAAAATTGATCGACTTCCTTGTAAAAAGTCTTATTGGTATGCAAACGCTCAATGACCGTAGAAGATACCACAGTGTAATCATTGAAATTAATGACACCGGGGATTCCCAAAGAGATCCCCAATAAATTTTCTTTCTTCAATTTACTTTCATCCATTAAGATTTCGCAAAACCGGATCAAATGATCTCCTAATGCGGATAGGTCGTGACCTGTGACACTTTTTCTCAAAATCTCATTGCATTTTAAATCGTATGCTCCACCGGAAATTTTTCCGGCCTTCAATTCGATTGAAATGACAAATCCGCTGTTTTGATTGATCTTGAGCATAATGGGTTTTCTACCGCTGGAAGTGGTTTCTCCGGCGCCGATTTCCATCACCAGCTTTTCTTCAATCAATTCCTCCACCAAGGAAGAAATGGTGGTTGGACTCAAATGAGTGAGTCTGGCAAGCTTTACACGGGAAATCGGCTCGAGTCGGTTGATCAAATTAAAAACCAGCGTCAAATTATTTTGCTTGATCAGCTGTTGATTTGCAATTTTTATACGGTCATTGGTATGTCGGTGTATCAATCTATTTCTCCTATGGTCTGTCCAATAAATTCATTATTTGGTTATATCACGATTCCTCACCGGTGACAAGAAGCTTTTTTGTAGGTTTATGGCCGGAAAGGCCTACAAATCTCAATAAGTTTTTGCTGTATAAGCAGTCCTTCGATTCCTGGCTCAGTTGAATCTCTGAGAATATGACCTTATCCCTATTAAGCCAATCTTTTAACCACTTCAGGTTGTAATCATTGACATTGCTGTCTGTTCCGAACAAAACATTGTTTTGAACATCATAACCGATACAATACAGCTTTCTTAATACCTCCTGCCTGTATAAAGGCGGTGTTCCCGGGGCAATATCAAGGAACATCTCCACCGACAAATCCTTTCGCCATGCAAAAGCATTCAAGAATTTGCCGTACACAGCGATACATTCATCGTACCATGGCCAGGAAACATGAGCCAATGCAAACTTTAATCCGTTCACATTCAATAAAGCTTCAAATTGAGAAGGCTTATTGTAGTCCGAAGAGTTCAAACCGTCCCACAATATACCGGAATGAAATAAAATAGGTTTTTCATATCGCGCAATTTCTTGATATACCTTTATGGCTGTTTGATCACCCGGAAAATGAGTATTACAGATGATTTTAAAGCCTTTTATTCCGCAAGCAACCGCTTCCTTCACCTGATC
>ENA-UOOK01004908-UOOK01004908.1-fermentation-metagenome-genome-assembly--contig:-NODE-4908-length-13888-cov-9.670932_pt1 | contig 13888 bp, 16 predicted proteins | sample MGYA00245777_ERZ724023 | MGnify/ENA primary metagenome ERZ724023 (study PRJEB28704, sample SAMN03018312) | fermentation metagenome | biome: anthropogenic terrestrial biome; feature: soil; material... | reverse complement strand
AGCGTTACCAGCCCATATGGGAAATGGTCAATAAACTGCGTGACGTGATGGGCAAACGCGACGACGAGTACACCCTTGAGGGAGCCATCGAGTTGGACGACGCCTTCTTTTCCACCGAAATATCCCTTGAAGAGAGGGACAAACCGTTGAAACGCGGCCGCGGGAGCCAAAAAAAGACCAAAGTGCTGGTAATGGCTGAAAGCAAAACCGTTGAAAACCCCAAGCCGGGTAAGAAACCCAAGAAGGTTAGATACCTGAAAATGAAAGTGATCAGTGACTTGAAGTCCGGTACAATTACAAGGAATGTCAAAGAGCACGTTGAAAGCACGGCGGATCTGACCACCGATGACTCAACATCTTACACTAAATTGAAAGAGCATGTTCATTCACATACGGCATCTGTTATTCCACACCAGGATCTTTCCAAGGTGCTGCCCTGGGTGCATACCGCGATCAGCAATGCCAAACGACAGCTCCTGGGCGTGTATTACAAGATAAAACCAGAATACTTGCAATATTACCTCAACCAGTTCTGTTATAAATTCAACAGGCGTTACTTCGGGGAAAACCAGTTTGAAAGACTGTTGATAGCCGCTGTAACGTATGCTCCTGATTTCAAGTCAAGAATTTACAATAGGAACTATTGCGGATAATCATTTTTCAAATCATCTTTCGTTCTGACTTTATTGATTATGACTGACATGTTTCGACTTCTGCAAATATAAATTTTACACTGATGGCAAAGATAGTGATTTTTTATATATCTCCCATCGGTCTATTACTTCACGTACATAATTGATCGTTTCGTCGGCCCTGAAATAACCGTTCTTACAAACCGGATCACTGTAATACTGCTCTAAACGTTTTAACTGGAGATACCGTTCAACGTTTCCCGCCCATATTTCCTTGTCACCTCCATATTTTTCGGTGAGCGCCAATGCGTCGAACACGTGCCCGATCCCTCCGTTATAAGCGGCCAGGGCCATTTTTATTCTCTCATCAGGATCATCTACAAACCGGAAGGTACGAAGGAGATTCTTCAGGTATTCGGTCCCTGCCTGTATGTTTTTCCTTGGATCAAGAAGCTGGTCGCCTTCCACACCCAATGAGGCGGCGGTAGCCGGCATCAACCCCATCAGTCCTACAGCGCCGGCCCATGACTGCCCTTCCGTTTCGAAGGTAGATTCCTGATAGGAAACCGAAGCGAGCAGGCGCCAATCGATGCCCGACTCTCTGCCGTATTGTTTGAAATAGGAATCGAAAGGCGAAATAACACCATTGCCTGCAATTTCCCTGAAAGAGGGAGCCCCAACATCGGAATATCCTTTTGTCTCTTCAAAATAGCGTTTGATGATCCGCAGGAAAGCGGGTTCGGATGACCGGCTTTCGACCCAGCTGTCCAGTGAGTCGGCCAGCAGGGGTGTGTCCTTCCTCACCACCCATGACGCACGTTGGTCGAAGCTGACCGGAAGATCCACATTCAGGTTCCTGAAATAAGTATGATTGAGCATGGCCAGGTCATCATCGGCCACCGTATAGGCGATCTCCCCACGGGAGACCATCCGGATCAGGTCTTCGGCCACGATCGTGTCGCTGTCCATCCGGTCGATCAGGATACCTCCTCCCAGTTCATTATTCAGGTTGTTCATCCTCTCGCGGTATTTCAACTCATTGGGTACCGTCACCCGCTTTCCGATCAGGCCGGTCACATCGGTCAGCAGCGTGTCTCCCCGTCCGGCACGCTGCACCAACACCTGGTGCGATATCTGCCGGAGCCCGCAATATAGTACCGAATCCTTCAATGCATTGGTGACCGGCATATTATAGGCGATCATATCGGCTTCCCTGTCGTGCAGCATCTGCAACATAGCCCTTGTATTCCCGGCCACGATGATCTCGGGAACCAATCCGTGGTATTTGCAGAAATCGCGGATCATATCGTAATGATACCCCATGGGTTGATCCCGGTATATGAAATAGGAAGTGGAAGTGTTCAGGGTAAGCACACGTAAGGTATCCGCCTGCAGGATCTGGGGGAAATCGTACACCCTCTCCCGTCTGCCCCATTTCCCGCATGACAGGCACAGGACAACGAGCGACAGTACACACAATAATACTTGTTTCATACGATTATTAAGTTAAAAGCCGGGACAAATATAGCGAAAGCCGAGAGATAAGCCAAACATGCTTGAATTATTTCGTTAAGAGAGAGCAGAACGAGTTTACTCGTTTTGCCGAACGCAGAATTGAAAATCGAGGAGCGCGCGACTCAAAGTCTAACTGGTTGAAATTATCCGAGATGCGCCCTATATTATGGAAATATAGAAAAAATCACTACTTTTGTAGTGAAGCCATAATTGTACCCTATTGCTATGCACAAAAGATTAAGCTGCATCATTATATACTTGTGTCTTCTATTTACCATTTCCTGTTGCCGGAAAGGGGACGAAGGGTTATATAGCCGTCTTTTACAATGGGATGGGCTTCTTCAGGGACAGCCCGAAGCTATACGTGACAGCCTAGCAACCCTCTATCCTGAGGAACTCTCACAGGATAACCGGGCTTATTATGGCTTGCTTAAAACCATTGCCGATGACAAGACTTATATGGATTTCACATCTGACTCATTAATCAACAGCGTGGAATCTTATTATCGTAAACATGCACATGGGAGCAACCATCATATACGGAGCCTTATTTACCAGGGTATTGTGCGCTCACGCAAGGGCATCACCGACAGCACGGTGTATCAACCTCTGAAAGGGGCGCTCCACATCCTGTACAAACAAAAGGATCCCGATCCTACTTTACTCTATTTTACCCATTATTTTATGGGGGATATACATAAAAAGAACGGAAATAAAGATATTGCCCGGCAGTATTTTCAAAAAGCTTTGATATCTGCTAAATTAAAGAAGGACAGATCTCATATTTTTGATTCCTATTTATCTTTGTTCTGGAACTCATTGGCAGTAACGGATGATTTATCCGGAAGTAAATCCTATTTAGACACTCTACAATTGTATGTTGACAATAACATTGAAAAGGAATATTTTCTGTTAAATGCAGAGTCGATGTATGCCGACCTTACGCAAAACTATGAAGAAGCGATTGAAAAGGAAAAGAAGAAATTAGATATATATCCGTTCGTTCGGATAAAAGGGGATGAATTCAGGATCTATTATGCCCTCTCCGATATTTTCAGCCGTTTAAATAAGCCTGACAGTGCTTTCTTTTATGCCCGGCAAGCCATTGCGCATATAGAAGATCCAGCTTATTGGCAGAACTATCTGTTATATGATCATGCGGCCGATATTGCCGCCGGGATGGACAATTACCGGTTGGCAGACGATTACCGTCGTCAGGCGCTTTCCGCCTACGACCAATCGGTGGAAAAACGGCTCGATACCCGTATCCGTGAACTCGAAATCCGCTACGACCTGGCGGAATCCGAGAACAAAGCGCTGAAAGCCGAAGCCCGGAACCGTTTAATACTGGCTACAGGAGGTTTTGTTCTGTTGTTGGTAGGTATCCTCACACTTTATTTTGCCAAACAACGCAGTATTGTCCTGTTGCAAAGGGAAAAACTGGCTGCGGAAAAGGAACGCACGGAAGCCGAAAAAAGGCGTTCAGATGCCGAAGCGCAGTTGCTGAGGCAACAGGCTGAAAACCAACAAGAACTGTTATCTCACTATGTTTCTTTCCTGGAGATATACGCCTCGCAACTGAATCAAACCAGGATCCTGTCGAAAAAGATCTATTCTAAAGATGTGAAATTGGGTGAAGAGTTCGATCTTATGCTGAAAAGGGGACGGCAGCGCTTCCATAAACTTATCGAAACAATGTTTACCCCTGGAGATATGAAGGAACTCTTCGGTATAGGCGAGGCTGAGGGAGTACTGACCAAAAGCGACCGGCTAATGCTCTCCATGCTGGCTACCGGCGCCGCTAACAAACAAATTGCCGCTCTGCTCAGCACTTCCACGAATAACCTGAAATCGAAGAAGTGGTACCTGAAAAAGAAAATTGCCGCCCATGCCACAGCCGATAACGGATTTGAACAACTGCTGGAAATACTCGGGAGAAGATGAATCCCACCCCAATAAAATATCATCCGGTTTTCCCTCTCCTGATCCTTTTAAAGTATACCTCCTTATTTAAAACCTCAAGTCAGAACCACTTTTCGAATATCCATATAAATCATTGATATACAACCATATACATAAAAATCTAAAGGTCAGAATTATAATTTCCCTTGCCATTCATGCTTTTTTACCGTTCCTTTACTCGAAAATTCAACAAGTTTTTTAAAATTATACTTAATAAAATCAAAATATGAAACGCACTATTTATCTTTCGAAAAACCTTTTAATGACATCTCTATTCTTTTTTTACCCGTTTATGTCTATACTAAACGCCGGTATTCATACTATAGATAAAGAAAAAGACAAAATAGAGTTACGGGAAAACTGTACTACCCGTTCTGCAACTGCGTTTACTCTGGAAGCGTACAAAAACGGAACGTCCATTGACCTGTTTGTAGAGAACTATACCGGACAGGTAGAAATATTTATCCAGCAAAGCTCCATTTACCATATTGTGGAAATAAATGAAGCGGGCCATGTTTCCATCGATATTTCACAATTGCCTGCGGGAAGAACATATACCCTGCGTATCGTTATCGATGGTAAAGAGTATGAGGGCATATTCGAGCGGTAAAATATATTAAAAAGATCCGGCCAATAGATGAAAAGGTTACTATGTATTGCCGTTATTTGCCTGTTCGGATGTAACAATACAGACACTGTTATATACGAAAACGGGGCATTTAATGATATTTATTCCCTTGCCGAAATAAATAAAAGTCCATTTTGTATCGTATTGACCGATTCAATGAGTAATTTGTCGAAAGAATATATTTTTCTATTAGAGAAAAATTACAGGCATTTATGCGATAAGGCAGTATTTAATCTTTCAGATATAAATTATATTGAAAATGAGTGGTATATAAAATGGCTATGTCCTATGTCTATCCCTTTGACTTGTATATTTTCCCCGGATGGAAAACTCATTGATTTAATTCCGGGTGTTTCAAAAGAGACTTTTTTATATACGGAAGAAGCTATCAATAAAGCAGAAACAACAGATTTTCATTGGCCTAACCATTTTACAATGAATAAGAAGAGTGTCCTTCCGTTTTTAGATAATTTATTACAACAAAAAAGAGATATTGATGAAGGCGTATATTCACCATCAGAATTAAGCAGGTTAGCAGATTCATTGAATTACCCTTATTCCAATTACTTAAAAATATTGGGTGAGTTAATGGAACAGGATACAATAGGGGCACGACAAGCAGCACAATCTTTGATGGAATTGGAAACCCCGGCTTCTTTAGAGTTGTACAAAAATGAGTTTATCACAGCTAAAAAAGTCCTGGACCAGAATTTCGACATCAGTAAAGAGCCCAACATCCGAGTTGATTCCACAAATATCTATCTCACAAACTGCAAGCAGGATGAAAAGACGCCCTTCGAAGTCCTCGTATATAACGACGGGGACAAACCTCTTAAAATATCAAAAATACATACAAGTTGCTCGTGTGTGGAGCAACATAAATATGAAGGGGAGATTATCATCAAGCCAAAGAAGTCTTCCCCCATTAAGTTTTATTTTACTCCGGATACGGAGGGTGAAATATTCAGAGATATTTTTATTACTTCAAACGCAATCAATATGCCGATATTACATATTACTGTATCGGCGAATGTCTAATCACTAAATTATTACACAATGAAGAAAATTTTCTTTTACATTTTCAGCATTTCTGTCCTTTTGCAGGGCTGTTCCATGGAAGATGATGCGTTGAATCCATTGCAGGATGATAGAGCGAATTTTCCTGCCCAGAGCCAAGAGCTAGGAAAAGCGGTTGCCAAAGAACTACGGGGAATTGTTACAAGCTTGAATGAACTGGGAGTGGATTATTCCGATGCGGATAGTTCACCTGAATTTAAGGAACGATTTTATGGAAATTTGAATCAAACGATGTCTCCTGGTTTGCTCAGGAGCACGAATGCCATTTCTCAAATACAAATGTCCCCTGAGGTATTTATAGAGAAAGTCAAGAACCTGACAGCGTTGCAAATTAAGTTTGTAGAACGGATTATTGAAGAATGTGGGGAAAGTACCTCTTATGATGATTTTTCAAAGAGGTTACTGGCCATCAACAAAGACATCTCATCTTCTGTTCCGGAGATACAGCAAGAGCGGTTATATAATATCACTGCTGTGTTATATTATGGAATGGGCGAAATAGAGAATCTGGAAAAGCAGGGCCAGATGCTTTCAACTCCATATAATGGAGTCCAACCAGTCCGTCTCAAATCAGGGAATGAATCGGGAGGCGGATGGGGAGCCAGTTGCCGTAAATTTCTTGCTACCGTTTGGGTGATAGCCGTAGGTGAACCAACTCCAGCAGGAGAAATTGTCGCATCTGTAATTACGGTTGTTGTTGGAGGAATCTTATTGTATGAAGTTGTTACATGCGCTAAAAATAATCAATCTAATTATGAATACTGCCAACAACGGTTTAGGAATTGTTATTCTCCTATCTTTGATGGATGTTCTATATGTTTGCAATATTGTTTAGTTCAAGGTTCTTGGCCTCCTTATTCAACGCATCAATGTAGCTAATCGGATGAAAGGATTTAAGATATACTACAAGCAGAAAACAATAAAAGCGGCTGTCCTCGACGGTGATATTACTCTTAACTTGTTTACCAAAAAGGGAGACAGCCGCATATGTATCGGAGCTGTTGACTATACAGAGAATGAAAAGATCGAATGGTGTGATTTTTCTGAAATAGAGATTGGTGATAAGTTCGAAATTGAAGTTGCTGAAATTGATATTCCTTCTACTCCTGCTAAAATAAAGCAGGATATGAAATTAGAGCGCCCCAAGAGTAAATTGGAGATTTTTCTTGAATTAGAAAATAAGCTAAAACAAAAAGGATTGTTATGACTGGATTCATATTGCAAATCGACAACAAGTATATATCCGGCGCAATAGAAGAGGGTATTACAAGCATTCTCTTAACTTTTAAAGAAGACCGCTTCAGATTACATTTCGGAAGTTTGGACAAATCGGGGATGATCTCATACGTATGGCATGCGACTGATTTAGAAATAGGCGATCATCTAATCATCAATTTTACAAATGTTGATAGTTCCTCGAAAGCCCAGAAATTCGTTGACTATAATTTATTAGACGCAGATAAACTCAGTCGGGATTATTATCATCGTTTAAAGAAAGAATTGATAGAAGAAGGATTATTACCAGATGATAAATAACTTTTAATGTGGATCTTCGTGATTATGCTACTTGTCTTTTAATTTGAAAGAAAACATGAAAGGATTTAAGGTGACAATAAATGAGGAAGAGGTTATTGCTGCATCAGATAGGATCGTAAGTATTTCTATAGGTGCAGGAAATCTCCCTCAAGATAACTATATCCACATTGGGGGAATGGACTCAAACTCGTATCATCTAACATGGCTTGACAGACACCTTGAAAAGGGCGACAGAATAAAAGTGAAAGTTTGTGAAACGAACAGTATTTCTCCTTTGAAGGAGAGAATTCCTTCCGACAGACACGAATTAAAGTCAAAATACGATCATCTCAAAAAAGAGCTTGAAGAAAAAGGACTAATATAGAAATTTATGATAGGATTAATCATTAAGCACATGGGGAAAGAATACAAAGTTGGAAATTCGTATAAGGGAGTTTCTATCACCTCTTCTTTGGTTTTGCACAGAAATGAATTTATTCTTGAAGGAGAAGGGGTGATTGCCTCGTTTCAGAGAATAAGGGACGGGATTGAGTTTGAAGTCGAGATTTCGGACATAAACGAAACGGAAATTTCATTACCATTATCAGAAAAAAATAATTCTCTTGAAATTGATCCGGAATACTCAAGAATGCTGACTGAAAGAAATTCGGAATGGGAGTGGAATGAAAAAAGAAAGATGTTCTATGAAATAAGAAGTATCTTAATTAAAGAAGGTTTTTTGTCAAGTGATGAATAGTTTTCTCAATTGGATAGATACTGAACCACAAATTAGAAGAAAGTATAGAAGTTGAAATAAAGGATATTCAAACGAATTCGGAACCAAATGAAAGGAGAATTGCCTTTACAAGTTTAACTCCTCTTACTGAAAATGAAGTCAAAGAGATGTTTCTTGAGAAGTTGAATGGTTTTTACGCTTTAGAAAAACTCCTGAAAAGCGAGTGAGTGACATGAAAAAGTGAAATATCATTAAATTATTACACAATGAAGAAAATTTTCTTTTACATTTTCAGCATTTCTGTCCTTTTGCAGGGCTGTTCCATGGAAGATGATGCGTTGAATCCATTGCAGGATGATAGAGCGAATTTTCCTGCCCAGAGCCAAGAGCTAGGAAAAGCGGTTGCCAAAGAACTACGGGGAATTGTTACAAGCTTGAATGAACTGGGAGTGGATTATTCCGATGCGGATAGTTCACCTGAATTTAAGGAACGATTTTATGGAAATTTGAATCAAACGATGTCTCCTGGTTTGCTCAGGAGCACGAATGCCATTTCTCAAATACAAATGTCCCCTGAGGTATTTATAGAGAAAGTCAAGAACCTGACAGCGTTGCAAATTAAGTTTGTAGAACGGATTATTGAAGAATGTGGGGAAAGTACCTCTTATGATGATTTTTCAAAGAGGTTACTGGCCATCAACAAAGACATCTCATCTTCTGTTCCGGAGATACAGCAAGAGCGGTTATATAATATCACTGCTGTGTTATATTATGGAATGGGCGAAATAGAGAATCTGGAAAAGCAGGGCCAGATGCTTTCAACTCCATATAATGGAGTCCAACCAGTCCGTCTCAAATCAGGGAATGAATCGGGAGGCGGATGGGGAGCCAGTTGCCGTAAATTTCTTGCTACCGTTTGGGTGATAGCCGTAGGTGAACCAACTCCAGCAGGAGAAATTGTCGCATCTGTAATTACGGTTGTTGTTGGAGGAATCTTATTGTATGAAGTTGTTACTTGTCCAAAGCCTCTTTCTGTAAATGAATGTATTGAAAAATATGTGGATTGTGTAGAACATACATCAGGTTATGGGTGCGATATGTGTTTACATAGATGTAGATCTTCTGGGCATTGGGATTGTTAATACTCTAAACATTTCAATATGAAAGGATTTGAATTGATATATAATAATCAGATAGTAACAGCATCGATTGAAAGAGGGGTTATTTCTATAATCTTATCAAAGATTGATGATGCTATCCGAGTAGACTTTGTAGGGCTTGATAGTAATACAAACCAGCATCTAACCTGGTTTAAGTCAACAGTTAATGAAAGTGACAAAATTGCAATCAAAGTTATTGATGTAAATCAAGTTGCAGAGGTAATTGAATTTAAGCCCAATAGCCGCGATTCATTCGAAAACAAGCTAATAGAATACAAAGGATTGAAAAAATATCTGGAGAAGGAGGGATTAATAAAAAAAGAAGAATAACTATGCTGGGATTTGAATTAAAATTCAGGGATAAAATTTTACACCTACCTCTTGAAGCGGGATTAATTGTGACAAGAAAAAGCACTGACCGGGAAGAGGATATGTATATAGATGTGGGACTCTATGATCCTTTTACAAATAATATTGTTAACTGGCTTAGAGAAAAATTGCAATTAGGAGATTCTATCGAGATAGTAATAAAACAGATAGAGGAAACAGAAACTTCAGTTCCTTTGGATAAATATGATTTCCATGATCGCATTGGGATTACTAAGGATGAAGCAGACAAAAAAACTCTTGAAAGATTTTTAATCCTTAAAAAAGAATTAGAAGACGAAGGATTAATATAGCAAATACCCTATCTTCTAAATAGAATGATATATATAAATAAAGTAAAGAATATTAAACCTATTGAGGAACGGAACACTTATCCCTACAATATTCCCTCGATCGTGAACTTAAATGAATTGGGATTCCGGAAAAGCGTCACATTTATCACGGGTGAAAACGGATCAGGCAAATCCACATTGGTTGAGGCCATAGCCATCAATGCCGGATTCAATCCTGAAGGAGGAAGTCGTAATTTCAATTTCCGGACGCAAGATTCACATTCCAAACTTTTTAACTATTTAAAACTAAGTTGGTCATCACGTAACAAAGACGGATTCTTTCTTCGAGCGGAGAGCTATTACAATTTTGCCTCAAATATGGATGCATTAGACGCTGAACCCGGTGGTACCCCGATAAAGCAATATTACGGGGGAAAATCACTTCACGAACAATCACATGGGGAAAGTTTTCTGGCTTTACTCGTGAACAGGTTATATGGGAATGGACTTTACATATTCGATGAACCTGAAGCCGCATTGTCGGTAAGCAGCCAGTTCAAGATGCTGGTCAGGATGAAAGAATTGGCGGACAAAAATTCACAGTTCATCATCGCCACGCACTCCCCGGTCTTAATGGCATATCCCGATGCTGATATATACGTAGTTTCGGAGACAGGGATTGATTTGATTGATTACGAAAGTACGGAACAATACAGATTAACGAAATACTTTGTCAATAATCACCGGCAATTCCTTTCTGAGTTAGGCCTGTAGTATTCTTATTTTATTCCACTCAATGTGCTTTCTATTTGTATATTAGCAACAACCCAAATGAAACTCAAAGTAAAATATATCCCGCATTTTTACCTGTTCGTACTTTTAACAGGAACGCTTTTCTTTATCCCCGCTGTTTTCGTCAGCCGGTTTACTACCGCGCCGGCACTGTGGATGCAGGCAGGGATAAGCATCGGTCTCATAGGATATGTTTTAATGTCAAAAGAACCGATCCCTCTTCCTCCAAAGGGTTTTATCCTCTTAATAATGATATGGGCGATTTATCATATAAGTCATAACCGGGGGAATATTGAAAACATGATAACAATCATAACACTTATAGCGGTATTCTTTCTGTTCTATGCCGTTTGGGTACGTTTAAAGGATAAGAGGTTAATGTTTGTCCTTTTTGCATTGTTAGCACTGGTACTGTCTTTGTGGGGATTAGCACAGTTTATTGGTTTACTCCCATTATACAACGGTTCGTTTACAATAACCGGCCCGTTTGACAATCCTGCCGGCATATCGGCGTCATTGGTTACATTGTTGCCGTTTTCGTTGTACTCCTGCCGTTATCAGGGAAAGAAGTACCGCCTGTTTGCCATCATCCCCGCGTGCCTTGTGGTGACCGCCATTGTATTATCGCAGGCGCGGGCAGCTATCCTGGCGGCTACCGTTATTTTAATCCTGTTTTTTATCCGCTTGTTGAAAGAGCGGGACATCAGGTTTTCCTTCGTCCATTATACCACCGTGTCTTTTTGTTGCCTTTTGTTACTTGCAAGCCTGTTTTTCATAAAAAGAGATTCGGCCAGCGGCAGGTTACTCATCTGGCGGTGTTCGGCGCAACTGGTTTCACGTAAGCCGGTATTCGGATATGGCGGCAACGGTTTCACGGCAAATTACATGAACGGGCAAGCCTCATATTTCACAAAGCATCCCGACAGTAAATATGCAATGCTTGCCGACAATGTACGCCACCCTTTCAACGAATTTTTAAAATGGACGATAAATTACGGCATGGCTGGATTATGCCTGACATTTTTACTGATCATTACTCCACTATGGGTTTCAAGGAAGGAACACGCTCCCGAATTGTTTGTCATCCGGTTAAGCCTCCTGTCGATAGGGGTTTGTGCACTCTTTTCCTATCCGTTCAACTATCCATTTATACGGCTCATGACCGCAGTGTTTCTTGCTTTCGTATTAGCGGCTGATCCCCGGAGCGGCCTCACGGGACCCAACGACTATTTGACAAAGGGGATTGCCATCCTATTTTCATTAGGACTTTTATCAGCCAGTGCTTACCAGGCCTTTTACGAGCGCGAATGGCATAAGATAGCCCATAAGTCGTTAAGGGGTGAAACCCGCCAGATGTTACCCCGGTATAAATCGCTTTATATGCACTTACGCAACAAAGATTTATTCCTCTACAATTATGCTACGGAGTTGAATGTAGTGGAACGTTACAAAGAAAGCCTGCAAATTGCGCGTGAATGTGACAGCCTTTGGGCCGATTATGACCTGCAGATGCTGATGGCGGATAATTGCCTGCAATTACGGCAATACAGAGATACAGAAAACTTTTTGAAAAAAGCAGCGGCAATGTGTCCCGTAAAGTTCATGCCGTTATACCGGTTGGCAGAACTTTATCTGGAAACGGGACGAAAAGAGGAAGCACGGGTATTGGCCCAAAAGATAGTGGACAAACAAGTAAAGGTTCCGTCACCGGTTATAAATAACATCAAAATTAAAATGAGAAACTTATTGAATGATCCGGACAGTCTGAATGATTCACCCCAATTAATTGAATACAATATGAAACCGGCAACTACTTCCTCATGGCAGGATTGTCTCTTGGATCCAAGGACACCAAGGGCACTCCTGCCTACCTGAGACAAGGCGGCAAAATGTAACCTCTATTCCGGCAAGCCGCCTGCCTTTTTGAAAGACTAATTTGTTTGTTAATTAACAAATAGAAACAAATCATACAATAAACTCACAAACAACAATGAACCAAATCATGAAAAAAAAATATCTCATTTTATTATTTTTATTGACCACTTGTGCTCTTTTAGTGAGCTGTGATAGTGTGACTGACGAATTACGGAATGATTACATTTCGCAAGAAGAGGCTTTCTTAATAGGAATAGATTATCTAAAATTAAATAGTGATAATTTGTATTCTTTTGCAATGACGAAAAAGGATGCACAGCATTTGAATATCTCGGAAAATGATTATTTTGCGATGCTAAATGATGTGCACAAGACGAACGAATTTATAACCAAACAGTTTCAAGAAAAAGTAGATATAAAAATATTCAATCCTGAATCCATTGATTATTTCGAGGTTGCACTTGAAAAAAAGAGCCAATTGCGATTGAAAACAGGATCAGAGTCTGAATCTAAAACATATTTAGGTGGAATAACTACTCGAGATCAGAATTGGGGTACGACCCAAATCTTCATACCTATCCAAATTAATAGAATAACGATAACTTGTAATTCAGTTGGATTTTTGCAGGGCTTCAATGTCCAAGTTGGGGATGTTGGAGCTAGTGGTATTGGACCGTTAGGCACATGGTCAACAGATATTACACCTAATTATTCCAATACATATGCCACATGCAAATTTAAAACGACCAACAGTAATGGGGGAACTTCAAGATTTGAAGGTTATACAGCCCAATCACCTAATTAATCAAACCATTATGGATATGAGGAAAGTGTGTTACTCAGTAGTTTTGATTTTCCTGTTTGGTTTTTCCTGTGTAAATCAAAAGGGGACCTCAAGCGATGACACGTACGCAAGTACATTGCAAGAGTTAAGAGAGTTTATCGAAAAACCGGATAGCCTGCTTGCTCAAAATGAACTCGAGAAGAGGGATAAACTGTTCAATCTGGTCTTAGAGAAAGTCACTATTAAAAACAATCAGTTTTATAGTTCTGCCACTGCCAAAGATTTTATTGACAAAGGCCTTTCCAAATATTATTACGATATTTTAGAAAAATCGCTTGCGGAAACGAATCAATGGGTAAAAGATGAAAATATAACTAATCTGGATTCAATGGCCCGAAGTTCAATGAATTTTCTTTTCAAAAAGGAATGAAATGCCATTTTATTCATGGCAGGAATACCCCTTTGATCCAAGGACTCCAAGGGCGTTCCTGCCGACCTGAGGCAAGGCGGCTTATAATGCGTCTCCTACTTTGGCAAGCCGCCTGCCTTTTGA
>ENA-UOOK01004906-UOOK01004906.1-fermentation-metagenome-genome-assembly--contig:-NODE-4906-length-13891-cov-5.581021_pt1 | contig 13891 bp, 12 predicted proteins | sample MGYA00245777_ERZ724023 | MGnify/ENA primary metagenome ERZ724023 (study PRJEB28704, sample SAMN03018312) | fermentation metagenome | biome: anthropogenic terrestrial biome; feature: soil; material... | reverse complement strand
ATGGTATAAATGTGATCTGGAGACAATAAAGGCAGCCATAGAAGCAGCTAAACTCGGACGAGAAAGTCTGAATTCAGGACAAATTACCCACAATCAAACACCGATTATTTTCCGACCGGAACAACAAGAGGCCATTACTCTCACGGAGAAACAATTCAAGAAGGGAAACAGGATGCTTTGGAATGCCAAAATGCGTTTTGGAAAGACCTTGACTGCATTGCAAATAGTAAAGGAAGAGCAATATGTTAGGACTTTGATTCTCACTCACCGGCCTGTGGTCGATGAGGGCTGGTTTGAAGATTTCAACAAAATCTTCTATGATCGTCCCGACTATCACTATGGTTCACGAACAAAAGGAGAAAATTTTAAATCACTGACACAATTGGCTGAAAGAGATGGCAAGTTTGTCTATTTTGTCTCTATGCAAGATCTTCAAGGTTCGATGTGTGTAGGCGGAAAATTTGATAAAAACAAAGATGTTTTCCAAACAAATTGGGACTTGTTAATTGTAGATGAAGCTCATGAAGGTACAACAACAGCTCTTGGGAATGATGTTATAAAGGCTACAGTCAAAGAAGAATTAAATAAGACAAAATTCTTGGCGCTTTCTGGAACTCCATTCAATATCCTCGGGGATTATGATGATAATATCTATACTTGGGACTATGTTATGGAGCAAAGTAGTAAATATGAATGGGATAAAGATAATTTAGGTGACTCGAACCCATACGATGAATTACCTAAACTAAAAATCTATACTTATAATTTAGGCAAATTAATAGATAACCCACGATATAAAGAACTTGAAGATAAAGCTTTTAACTTTAGAGAATTTTTTAGAGTATGGACTGGAGATGTGAAAATAGACCGTCGCCCTCTCCCATCTGGAGTAAAGGCAGGAGAATTTTTTCATAAAGCTGATGTTTGGAGCTTTTTGAATTTGATAACAAAAAAAGATGAGGGGAGCCAATATCCATACTCCACAGAGGAATATCGCTCGTTATTTAGACATTCATTATGGATGGTGCCAGGTGTTAAAGAAGCAAAGGCATTAAGTCAAATGATGAAGAATCACCCCATATTTGGAAATGGTGCTTTTAATATAGTTAATGTAGCTGGTGATGGAGATGAAGAAGAAAAGTCAGAAGATGCATTGAAAAAAGTACAAAATGCTATAAAAAGTGCTGGAAATGAAGGCTACACCATAACTCTTTCTTGTGGTAAACTCACCACTGGAGTTACTGTACCAGAATGGACTGCTGTATTCTATTTAGCAGGTTCTTTTTCTACCTCCGCAGCTAACTATCTACAAACAATCTTTAGAGTACAATCTCCTTGCAATAAAGAAGGTAAGATAAAAACAACAGCCTATGTCTTTGATTTTGCTCCTGATAGAACCTTAAAAATGGTTGCAGAATCAGTAGCTATTTCAACAAAAGCAGGAAAGACTGATAGTTCTGATAGATTGATTTTAGGCGAGTTTTTGAATTACTGTCCTGTTATAGCTGTCGAAGGCACTAGCATGAAAGAATATGATACCAACAGGCTTTTACAACAGTTGAAACGTGCTTATGCTGAACGAGCAGTAAAGAATGGATTTGATGATAACAACCTATACAATGATGAACTATTAAAATTAGACAATATAGATTTAGAAAACTTTAAAAAACTAAAAGGGATTATAGGTAGTTCCAAATCCTCACACAAAACAAATGAAATAGATGTTAATAGACAAGGTTTTACAGATGAAGAATATGAAGAAATAGAAAGATTAAGGAAGAAGCGTAAAAAAGAGCGTACTCCTGAGGAAGAAGCTAAATTAAAAGAAGCAAATGAAAAGCGAAAACAAGCTAGAGATGCCCGTTCCATTCTGCGTGGTATATCTATTAGAATGCCTCTTTTAATATATGGTGCAGACATTGATATTAATGAAGATATTACTATGGAGAAACTAGTAGAAATAGTAGATGACTCCTCTTGGGAAGAATTCATGCCAGTAGGTGTTACAAAGGAAATATTTAAACAATTTATAAAGTACTATGACCCTGAAATATTTGTAGTTGCTGGCCGTAAAATAAGAGACATTGCTAAAGGTGCAGATGAATTGCCTCCAACAGAAAGAATAAAGCAAATTGCAGAATTGTTTTTAAATTTCAAAAATCCAGATAAAGAAACAGTTCTTACACCATGGAGAGTTGTAAATATGCACATGGGGGATTGCTTAGGTGGTTATAATTTTTATGATGAAAAATATAACGAGATTTTAGAGGAACCTAGATATATTGACCAAGGGCAAGTGACAGAAGATACTTTAAGTAATAAGAATGCTAAAATATTAGAGATAAATTCTAAAACAGGGCTATATCCTCTATATGTAACCTATAGTATATTTAGAAAAAGATGTGAAGAATATTCAGAATCAGATTTAACAAAAGAATTAGAGGATAAGCTTTGGGAAGAAACAATAAAAGAAAACATATTTATAATTTGCAAAACACCAATGGCAAAATCTATAACCAAAAGAACATTAGTAGGATTTAAAGATATCTCACCTAATGCCACTTATTTTGATGATTTAAACAATATGATGAGAAACAAGTCCAAGCAATTTATAGATAGAGTTACGAGACCTAGCTATTGGAAAATGAAAGGGAGTGGAAAGATGAAATTTGATGCTGTGGTAGGTAATCCTCCTTATCAAGAAAATATAAGTGACAGTAAAGGAAACACCTCACTGTCAAGACAGCTTTTCCCAGTATTTATCCAGAATTCAATATTGTTAAAATCTCAATATGTATCTTTAATTACGCCAGCGAGGTGGTTTACAGGTGATGCACAAGATAAGTCTTTTGTTAGATTGCGAGAGTTTATAAGAGAAAACAATCATATATGTAAGCTTTATTATTACGAAGATGAGAAAGAACTATTTAACAATGTAGAAATAAAAGGCGGATTAAATTATTTCTTATACGACATTAATTATAAAGGAAAAGTAGAATTTATTAGCTATGAAAAGAATGGAAGCAAGACAGTTCAAAATAGAAATCTGTTTGAAAAAGATCTTGATATAATAATAAGTAACGGTAAAAATTATCCTATTTTACAAAAAGTTAAATCAAGAGACTTTGTTCCATTAACAACAATGACTACTGGTAGAAATCCTTTTGGTATTATCGGAAAAGAAAGTAATGTAAATAAAATATCTAAAGAAAGCAAGTTTCCAAATTCTACAGAATTAAGGTGCAAAGGCAATAATATTCGATATATTAATCCAGATATTATAACAAAAAATAGAGATATATTTGAAAGTTATAAAGTTTTTATTTCAAAATCTGCAGGCAATCCTAAAGATGATATGAATGTTATTGGTAGACCTTATTTAGGGAAGCCTCTTGATGCTTGCACAGATTCATTGATTACTATTGGTAAATTTGATACTTTGCTTGAAGGTGCAAACTTAGCAAAATATTTAAAAACAAAATTTCTACGATTCATGGTTTCAATTCTTAAAATATCACAAAATGTAACTCAAATAGTTTATGAATTCGTTCCTTTACAAGATTTTACGGATGAATCTGATATAGATTGGAACAAAACTATTAAAGAAATTGATATGCAACTTTATAAAAAATATGATTTAGACCAACAGGAGATTGAATATATTGAAGATAAAATAAAAGAGATGAATTAGATACTTCAAATATATAATTTTTGTATGTAATTAAAGGGTGTTGCACAATGAGTACAATAGAACATGATTTGTGTCCAAAACAAAAACTCAAAAAAAGAAATCTGAATGTGAAAATTGATTTGGATTATTACCCAAATGTATTATATAACTAGCTTACCTCTCTAAACATAATAGACTGAATGAAAGAAATTCCATACAGGGAAAACACCTAGTAAACTAATTTTTGTAAAAATCACTTTCTCACTATAAAAATTGATAGGAGACAAGGATGATGTAACCTTATATACCTATGGAGGGATATTTGGACGTGTGATGGTTTTCTTCCAGAGGGTGTAAAAATATCAAGGAAAATATTCCTAATTACCTGTTACAATATTATCTTAAGGAATTTAAAAGAGAAAATAATAATTAGATTGAGATAGTACTATTTTTAAATTATGGTTGCCCAGGCAAAGGAGGTATAATATGGGGGATAAAATGGATGCTGTAAAAGACTTTCTTGTAGAGAGTGTTTTGGAAGTTATAACTGAACACGGAAAGGAAGCAGCCAAAGCTCAAATAAAAGAGATTGCTACTAAAGAGAGTATAGAAATAGCTGCAACAGTTGGTTCTGATATGATAGGTTCAATGATACCGGGGATAGGTAGTGCTATTTCTTCATATAGAACACAAAAACAGCTTAATAATCTAAATATTTTAATTATGGAACTTGAGAAAAAAATTGAAGAAATTAGGACAAATTTTGAAAACCAGACACAGGAAAACAAAAAGACTCTAGATGCAATTTTTGAAGTTGTCATTTATAAAGCTACTAATACAAATCAAGATGAAAAGATAAAGTATATGGTTCATGGATTTACAACTTTAACAGCTACTCAGAATGTGTCTTATGATATAAGCTATCTTTTTTATGACGTAATAGATAGAATGACAGTATTGGATATAGCAACCTTGAAGATTTCATATCCTTTCTTTTGGGGAGCTGAACAAAACAATGGGAAGAGTTTCAACGATATTATGGATGAATTTGGTATAGACTATTATCAGTATAATTCTGTAAGAGATAATCTTTACCGAATGGGGTTGCTAGAAAATCAATATGATGATGTTTTAGAAAAGGATTTAGATTTGCTGGTTAATAGGGTTAATAATATAAATGAAGTTGTTATTTCAATTCAAGAAGCTTTGGGAAATCCGAAAAAAAAGATGAAAAAGCTTAATAATAATTCTAAATCCAAATTGAAAGCAAAAGACCGTTTAAAAATATCTAAATTTGGCAAAGAATTTATTGAGTTTTTCATTGAGAATGAAACATAATGCTGTCCAATTCAATGATACACGAAGTCCCTAAGAATTTTAAAAGGGTTAATGTTATAAGGCGTTCTATAAGTGAATATTAATTACGAAAGCGTTAAATAGAAAGGAGTATAACAGAATGAATCATGCAGTTGGAACAGACCAATTAGTTCTTGAAATGAGTGTTGATGATGATGGGTTCAGCTTTACATCTTCCATCGAAACCGCATTAATATCTGCAGAGACTGAAATACAGAGCCTGAAAGAGACCATTGAGTCAGTTGAGAGTCTCAGACCTAGCTGTGATAAGTTGGATTATGCATTGGCTGCAAGTTCAGGAGTTCTATGTGAATTCATTGATATTTTTTTGGTTGGAAAACCTGGAGAGTCACTAGTTGGCGATACTACTGATAAATGGTTTGCAAATCGGACAGCTGATTTCGCTAAACTTTGTGGATGGGATGGCAAGGGGGAGAATTCGCTGTCATCAGCAATTCGCTTTCTTGAGAAGAAATTCAAAATACCATATGATCAACGTGGAGCCGGTGATGCCGGCAGTATCATATTTGACTTGACTCCTACAAATCATCATTTTAAATCACTTGGACATAACCCAACTTTGCTTGGTTTATTCTTTTCAATATTAGATCAGTTTACAAATCAATCGCACTTTGTTTCTGGTGGAGAACTGATATCTTTACAGAATGCTGATGGTAAATTTGAGCTTCGTGGCAATAGTGTTCCAGCAAAATTGTTTTGTGGATTTGTCAACTGGTTTGGGCATTTGATTTCCGATATGTCTGGCTCATCTGGCAGTAAAGGTAGAGGAATGGGGATACCATCTCCGTTTTGGTCATGGACGAATGATATTATTGCGATAAAGAGCTCTTTGAACATGCCTGTTTCACAGTTTGACAAAACAATAAATGAGTTGGCTCTGAGTATATACAAAGAAGGATACGACATCCGCTTTCAAGCAACACAGGCCATTCCAGTCTTTATTAATGAAATAACTGTTAGGTTGATATATGCGATAAGGAGATTGGTAAAATATTTTGTAACAACAGAGAAAGAGGAACGTTCGGCGTCCGCTATGTGGGAAGCTTGTGAGCCGTTCTCAAATCCCACAATAAAAAGAATGCTTACTGTAGCACATGGTACCTTCTGCATGATGGATCTCGGTGATGCTAGCATACAGTCATTCATAAGTGGAGGCGGAACCTTTAATGTGACTGAATTTTTTCTTCGACTTAATATAGTGGGAGTGGGACGTTTCACGATTTCATTGTATGGTGAAACAAAGCGAGCTGTTGTAATACAAAAGGCTGAGTCCGAAGCTCAGTTTTCAAGAAGAGAAATAATAATCGTAGAAAACTATCTGAATGGACTCTCATTATTATCCGAGTTATACGATGATAAGGATCTTGTAGATTTTGTTGATGACTTTAAGAACAGTGATATGTATTTTCAGGCATTCCAAAAATCTGCCCAGTTGGCAGAGCTAAGAAGGGTCCCTGATAATGATATACTTAGGACAAAATCCGATATAGATTTATGTTTTAGGGAGGGAAACAGACAATGAGCAAGAAAAAATCAAGGCTAAAACTTGCCCAAGAACAGACAGAATTGGCTATCAAAAAAACAAATGAAAAAATAAGCGAACTGGGCACACACACAAGCCAGCTTTATGATGAATTGAACACTATACAAAAACTCTTTGACGACATTAGAAATGTTCCTAGTGAGAAACGATTAGAGTATGATAAATTGAAAAAAATCCGTTTGAACTGGAAACAACAAGCAGAAAAGATTGAATCAGATTACAAAAATGCTGCCGCAAAAAATGTTGGGAAAGGTGCTGCTGGTGTAGGAGCTGGAGTTGCAGTTGCTGCTCTTGGCCCTACTGCAGCTATGGGAATTGCGACAACGTTTGGTATTGCTTCAACAGGAACAGCTATATCTACATTGAGTGGCGCAGCAGCTACTAACGCGGCATTAGCTTGGTTGGGTGGAGGTGCCCTTACTGCTGGTGGTGGAGGAATGGTGGCAGGAAAAGCATTCCTGGCTCTTGCCGGACCTGCAGGTTGGGCAATAGCTGGAGTTTCACTTGTGGGTAGTGGATTTCTGATGTGGAAAGGGAAAAACGATAAGAGACGTCTTGAGGATATTTTTACCCTTATCAGCAAGCGTGATGTTAAATCGTACGAGCTTGCTATTGTGGAATTAAATGAGCGTATAAGCCGTATTAAAGATGAAAGTCCAAAACTCAATATCGCAATTGAAAGGATAAGAGCATTTGGTCTGGACTACAACTTAATGACGGAGGCACAGCAATATGAATTGGGTTCCTATGTGAATCTTATGAATTCTACTACTCAATTGCTAGTTAATCCGATAACTGGATTGCAACCTAAATATGACAAAGCTGACCTGGAGAAATACATAGCTTTTAGTAAAAAGAAAGTTGATGATAAGCAGAAATCTTTAGTTGTTTCTCTCTCCAACCTCTTGTATAAGATAAGTCTTGATGAAAAGGATAAGACTCTTTTATGGAAGTCTTTCAAAAGAAACAAGAAGTTCTTGGCTTCATTAGAAATATCAAAGAAGGATTTTGAATCTTCAATTATTAAAACAGTAACTGATGCTCTTAAGCATAAGTATCGTTATGAAAAAGATTGATATGATTGATGGTAATGTTTAGATAGACATAGATGAAGCATTGGTGAAAATCTATTTACTTTAAAAAAATAAGGACTAGCCTGAGCTAGTCCTACCATTTCTTCCTATAACCTAAATCAAACTGATCTTCAATCCATTGAACAGGACTTTTAGTTACTTTATCGGTGGATTTTTCTTTTTCTCGTCTTTCTTTTGCTTCTTTTGATAAATCTCTAGTTTCAATACATACGCCATTTTCAAATATAAATTCTTCTAGATATTCATATTTAAAGGGATGTTGAAATCCCATATGAACATATAATTCACGAATAAAATTATCTCCTATAAGAAAAGAACCAGTATAAGTGATAGGTAGATTTATATCTTTGTACACTAGATTGCCAGCTAATGTATATAAATTTTCTTGCCAATCATTTATTTCAAAAACTTCTACACCATTTATTAAAGGCGGCTCCATATCGTCATTGTTAGAGTAGAGGTCTTTTAAAACTAAGTTATTATCCTCATCTATCCCAAATATGGCAATATATCCCCGCCAACAGGCAGTGCAATTGGCTATAGGTTTTAGACCTATTTTTTCAAAGTCGAAAAAGTTCTCGGTATTTTCTATAGCTACTATATCAAAATCGCTTTTATCAAATCTTAATTTATCATTTATTTGAGCAGTCATTACAATCCTCCCATTATAGATCTTTAAGGTTTAATTTTCTTGAAAAAATTACCTTTTGGAGCATGTCTTAATTTATAATTGGCTCCATATCTATTCATCTCATTCATCTTAAAAATTAATAGATTTACATTTACATTTAAGAAACTAGCAATTTCTACATCTGTATAATTGTTGTTTATCAATTCTATTACTTCATCATCATCTATCAGTAGATGTGATGCAAATATATTAGCTTCGTATTCAGCCTGGGAAGTAATATCAAATAATTCATATTCATAAAATGGATTGCTTTTAGTCAGATGTCTATGCAAAGTGTCATGACCTAGCTCGTGTGAAAGAACCATCCTCATCATGTACTCTTCCATATTAGAATTTAGATATATAAATCTATTCCTTTCAATTGCAGTATACATACCTAATAAGGTGGTCACATCTTTAAAATATTTAACTTTAATATTTGATTCCTTTGCAATTTCAAAAGGATCATTGGTATCAAATTTACGAACTATTTTCTTCACCCGTTTGCAAATTAAAGAATTATTGGAATCCATAGGGCACCTCCAAAACTAAGATGTAATTATTCATCTTTTAGATATTTTTTAGGAGTATATTTTTTATTTTCTAGTTTTGCTTCAAAAAACGCTTCTTGTAATGCATCAAATACAACTTTTTTATCATCTTCTGATAACTCACCACCAGCAAATAAAGCACGAGCATCATCAATTAGTGCTTTAGCTCCCTTAGTACCACGATAACCATGCTTTTCACCAGCTGTTAGCATGAAATCATCACCTTCGGTTAGTAAATAATTTATATCCACATTGAATTCATCTGCAATTTTATGATAGATTTTTCGGTATCTTGGCAATGTTTCTCCTAATTCATAGGATTTTAAAGTACGTAATGAAACTCCTATTTTGTCTGCCATTTCTTGTTGGGTTAAGTTTTCATTTGTTCTAATTTCTCTTAGTTTTTCACCGAAATTCATGATGTCCTCCTCCTAAAGTGCAGTACACATGCACTAAATTTTAAATATATCTTGACAAGTGTAATTGGAATACACTATAATTCAATTAAGGGCGATTGAATTACACTTATTATATAATGAACTGCACCATGTGTCAAGAAATTAGTTTGAAATAAAGTAATAAAGAGAAGATAATTATAAGATTTTTATCTGTAGGGGGAGATATAAAATGGTTATTAATAACTTGAAATTCGAACCACATCAAGTTAAGGATATTTTAGGGCTAAAAGGTTTTAAAGATATGCCCATGGTAAGCTTTATTGCTAATGATAATAAAGGAATACTACCTTATGAAATTCCCAATGGTAGTTTCATATTTGTAAGACCAGATGATGAGTATAAGATTAATGATTTTATTGTAGTTTATAAAGATAAGAGTTCAAAGAAAGACTATAGAATAAAGAAAGCTGAAGAAAAAGAACCCTTGTATTTTGGGCGGATTATTATGACAGCGAAATGTTTTTTAGATGAAGATGATTAGAAGATATATAAAGTAATGAAAGATAAAGATATGGAAGGAGAGTGCTTGATTGAAAATCAATATTTCATGTCATAGGCCTGTCTTTTCAGATGATATCTTAGGATTTGCAGGTTTTAATTTTAATAATTTAGTCTGCTTTATTGCTGATGGAGATTTACCACAGGGTATAGCGGACGGTTGCTTCCTATTTACAGAGATAGGAACCTCTTATGTAGAAGGTGATTTAATTATTACTAGAACTAAGAGTAAGCCATATGAATATAAAATAAAACTTGCAAAGAAGGTAGAATCTGATTATTTAGGCAGGGTGCTTATGGCAACTCAACTATTTGCCAAGGAGGGACCATGTGATGAATATCAGTGAGTTACGAAAGAAAGTAGAGATACCATATGAAAGTGATAAGGAATTAGAACATAATATAAAGCTGTTATTGGGTCTTTATAGAAAAGTTAATTTTAGAGTAGAAGATAGGATTAAAGATTTGGAACTAGTAACATTTGAATCTGGAAGGAAACACTTAGAGGATTTAGTAATTTCTATATTAGAAATAGACACCACAATAAATTTTGAAAAAATTGAAGATCAACTCATTAGTATAAATGAAAGTCTATTCTTATTGCAAATAATGGATAAGGCTTTAGATAGATTGAAGAATTATCCAGAGAATGGTGAAACATATGGAAAAATAATTGAGCTAAGATTCTTTGTCAAAGAAATCTATAATCACGATTATATTATGAATAAGGTAAGTATGTCTAGAACTTCTTATTATAGACATTTACCTAGAGCAATTCAATTTTATGGAGTAATGCTATTTGGATATGCTTTACCAGAAGTAAGAACATTAATTTATGATGAGAACAAAGATATAAATGATTTAAAGGTAGCAGAAAAAGAAGAAAGTTATTATTTAGAATAAAGAATTGAAACTAATATGAAACCTTAATGATACTTAAGTGGTACTGTAATGGTACTTTTTACCTTATATACTATCCATAATGGGTGAACTATCACTGCTTTAGAGCAGGGATTTTTGTTATCCCAAATTATCTGTGCATATGCCATACGACAATTTAAAGTCGTGTGGCTTTTTTTATGCCCAAAATGGAGGGAATTAGGTGAAAAGACCAAGAGGGCCACCAACTTCCTTATGAATTTAAGCGAGATTTTAAAAATTCATAAGGAGGTCAAGAAAATGACTAATAAAAAAAGGAAAAATTACTATCTGCCTTTGAACGGAAAGTTAATACCAGTATCTAAAGAGGTTTATAAAGAATTTTATATTTATAGTCGACGTGAAAGATATTTAGAAGAGAGAGATAGGAGTAAAGGACTCTTACGTTTCAGCGACTATGACAGTGATGACAGTAACTTTATAGATTATGTGGAAGATAAAACAGTTGATGTGGAAAAGGTAGTTGAAACAGGAATGATTATTAAGGAATTGTATAAGGCATTAGATGAATTAAATACAGATGAAAGAGATTTAATAGAAAAGATATTTTTCAAAGAAGAATCCATTAGGGAAATTTCTCGTGATAAGGATGTGAGCCATGTTGCAATTCAAAAAAGAAGAAACAAGATATTAAATAAACTCAAAGAAATTCTAAAAGATTTAGAAGATTAGGTTACCACACCCCCTTACTTTTCGGCTTATAAGTAAGGGGGTAATTTTTATCCCAAAATTAGCACATTGAAAACTTAATAGACCAAGCAGATACTTTCTGTTCAGTATGAGCCTAGAAATAGAGGATTAATTACTTTTATTAATTTCCTTATAACTACAATGTAGTGCTTGAAGAACTACAGGCGAAGATATACTGGCAGGTTAAAGATACTTTCGTATAGCCACAGTCCGAGCGTTAAAAGCGTCACAGGCAATGGGTACGGCTCGCCATTAGAATGGGGAGAGGTAAAAACACACCTATGGAGTGGTTCTCTAGCCACCGTCTGCAATGTCAAAAAACTGATTTTACATATTAAATAGATAACACATATTGAATAAATAGAAGGGGTGAAAGCATGGATAGTAATATATTAAGATATAGTATACAACTTGCTATGCTAAAGCAATTATTAATTAAAGAACTTATTGATAAAAGAGAATACTTTAAAATAAAAGATGAACTTATGAAGGATTATAAAATTTCTTCCGACTTAACCTCGTAAATCATATTTGTTTTTGCTATAATAACTGCATAGAGGAACACAAAACGGGAGGACTTTATTATGAAAAAAGTAGAAGTTATAAAAGGAGGCAATCTTTTAAGCAACAGAAACAAAGGGAAAGAAATAACTTTAATAAGAGTAGCTGCTTATTGTAGAGTAAGTACTGATAGTGAAGATCAATTGCAAAGCTATCATTCTCAAGTAAGGTATTATACAGATTTAATTAATGGAAATAAAGACTGGACTATGGCTGGTATTTATGCAGATGAAGCTATAACTGGTACACAGGTAGATAAAAGAGTGGATTTCCAAAGGTTGATTAACGATTGTATGAACGGAGATATAGATATGATAATTACTAAATCTATATCCAGATTTGCTAGGAATACCTTAGACACATTAAAATATGTAAGAAAACTAAAGGAAATGAATGTGGCTGTTTTTTTTGAAGAAGAGAACATCAATACATTAACTATGGATGGTGAGCTATTACTGGTTATACTTAGCTCTGTTGCACAGCAAGAAGTTGAGAATATTTCTGCGAACGTAAAAAAAGGCTTAAAGATGAAAATGCAAAGAGGAGAATTAATTGGTTTCCAAGGATGTCTTGGATATGATTACAATATTGAAGATAAAAGCATTTTAATTAATGAAGAAGAGGCTGAGATTATAAGATATATATTTAGGAGATATCTTGAAGGTGCAGGTGGCAGTGTAATATCCAGGGAATTAGAGAATCTTGGTCATAAAAGTCCTAGAGGAAAAAGTAATTGGTCTGCAACAACAGTATTGGGTATTATAAAAAATGAAAAATACAAAGGTGATATATTAATGGGAAAAACATTTACTGTAGATCCTATTAGTAAAAGAAGATTGGATAACTATGGTGAAGAAGATAAGTTTTATATAAAAGACCACCATGAGGCAATTATAAGCGTAGAAGATTTTGATAAAGCTCAAGAAATAAGATTAAGAAGAGCCAGGAATAGAAATACTGTGGCATCTAAGGATGGTAAGAGAGAAAAGTATAGTAGGAAATATGCATTTAGTAGTTTATTAGAGTGTGGATTTTGTGGTGCTAACTTATCTAGAAGAACTTGGCATAGTAATTCTGAATATGATAAAATTATTTGGCAATGCGTTGTAGGGACAAAAAAAGGAAAAAAATTTTGCCCAGAGAGTAAGGGCATAGAAGAAGTTGCGATTGAAAAAGCATTTGTAGAGAGTTATAGGCAATTGTGTTCTAATAATAAAGACATAGTAGATGAATTTTTAATCCGGATAGAAAAAACCTTGAATGATAGTTCGCTTGAAAAAAGCATAAAGAAACTAGATAAAGAAATCGCATCAATTTTATTAAAGCAAGATTCGTTAGTAGATTTAAGACTAGAAAATAAGATTGATGGTAAAATCTATGAAGATAAATATGTTTCATTTCAAAAAAAGTATTTAGAAAAAAGCAAAGAAAAAGAGACTTTAGAATTCAACCTAAAAAATGAGACCAATATTAAAAAAAGAATGAAAGAATTTAAAGCTATGCTAGAGAGAAATGAAGTGCTGAATGAGTTTGATAGATTTGTGTTTGAAAGTATAGTAGAGAAGGTTATTGTTGGCGAAATAGATGAAGATGATAATGTTGATCCATACAAATTAACCTTTGTTTATAAGACTGGATTTAATGATAATCAAGATGGAAGTAAATTTAAAACACCAAGGAAAAATGAAAGCATGAAGAATAAAAGGGATGCAGAAGAGTCTAACAAATTGTGTTCCCATACTAATAACGAGGTCAATAAATTGTATTCCTATAGTAAGGACAACACACGTTGAGAGTATAATTCTGATGACGTATTGTGGTTCGGAGGGTAAATAATAGA
>ENA-UOOK01004904-UOOK01004904.1-fermentation-metagenome-genome-assembly--contig:-NODE-4904-length-13895-cov-7.439812_pt1 | contig 13895 bp, 10 predicted proteins | sample MGYA00245777_ERZ724023 | MGnify/ENA primary metagenome ERZ724023 (study PRJEB28704, sample SAMN03018312) | fermentation metagenome | biome: anthropogenic terrestrial biome; feature: soil; material... | reverse complement strand
GAACTGCGTTTATTGGGTTTGTCTATGATATTGTATTTATCCGCAATGCGGAAGTAAATAAGTTCAGCGACAAAAAGAATAATTATGGTGAATAGATATATCATTTTTCAATTGTAAAATTGTCCAACACATTTACCGGATGCCATCCCAATTCTTTTTTTGCCCTTTCATTAGAGAAAGTCAGCGATCCGGTAATCTTCTTCAATTTAATCGAATTGACAGGTGCTTTGTCTCCCAATAGATCTCCAATCAGTGCTATCGGCTTTGCCAGCCAATAGGAAATGGACAGGGGAGGTCTTTTTCCTAATTGTTTTGCGATAAGTATTTCCAGTTCCCGGAATGTAGGTTGTGTGTCATCACAAACATTGTATATGCCACCCTTTTCAATCAGCGATGGCAATAAACGGGCGATATCCTGCACCATCAGTATGCTTTTTCTTGCTTTTCCTCCTGCCACTGAGAAGTAACGTCCTGTCTGTATCCCTTTTATCATAGTAGCGAGGTTCCCCGGTGGATGAGGTCCTGCAATCAATGATGGTCGGATAATGCCCAATGTTACATTATGCCGTGCACACCATTCTGTGAGAAACTGTTCCGCCCGGATTTTACTTAATGCGTAAGGTGTATTTCCATTTAGCGGGTGTTCTTCGGTAATATTTTCTCCGAAATCCAGTCCATATACGGCTACAGTGCTGATAAAAATAAAAGCGTTTGGAATAGTCCTTTTTTCCAATGCTCTGCATAAGTTGACTGTTCCCTGATAATTCACATCAAAAAAAACTTTTTTTTCCGCTTCCGTCTTAGGCATACTATGTGCTTTCCCTGCCGCATGTAGAATTACATCGAACGATTCCTCTATTTCAGGGACAGTGGTTGCAAGATTAACCTTTATATCGTCATTATCCGAGAAGCCTAATGTTTTTACCTCATATATTGAATTTAACAAAGGCTTCACGTTATGACCAAGGAATCCCGATGCGCCGGTAAATAATAGTTTGTTCATAGACATTGAGATAGCGTGCTGGAATTGTTTTATTTTTTATTTCTGACAAATCTATTATATAAATAAGAACGAAACTTATTGGGCATTAACCTCACTAAAGATCTTACTATCATATTGGCCATATACCGCGAAAATGAAATAAACCCCATCTGGTAAAAAATAGAGTGAAGTTTATTCTCATTTTTCAAATATTCTTTTCCACCCCTTCTTTGGAAGGTATCGGGTGAAGTCCTAAAATACAAAAGGCTTTCTTGTATATTGTAGAACTTGAATCCCTGTTTTAGCATCCTTACCCATAGATAATAATCTTCGAAAAGAGGAAAATGTTGATAGCCTCCCGCAGCAATTACAGCCTCCTTCTTGAACATTACCGATGGATGATTGACCGGATTTCGCTTTTTGGCAAAAGCATATATTTCTTTATGGGTTTCCGGTACTTTTCGTATAGACAATATATTATCTTTATTACCCGAAAACTCATCTATCCATGAACCTATAACATCCAGTTCAGGATTCAGTTTAAATTGTTGAACCTGTTGCTCAACGAAGAGAAAGCTATCGTCAGCGACATCCACGGCACCACACGCGACGTGATTGAAGATACGGTGAACATGGGGGGTGTGACGTTCCGCTTTATCGATACGGCCGGCATCCGGCAGACTACCGATGCCATTGAGACACTCGGCATCGAGCGCACCTTTCGCAAGATTGAGCAGGCCGCCATTGTCCTCTGGATGATCGACATGACCACTCCGCGCACGCAGATTGAAGCTCTGGCTGCCTCCATCCTTCCCACGCTGCAGGATAAACAAGTGATCCTGCTGTTTAATAAGGTCGATTTGGTTTCTGAGGACGTGCGTGTCGACTTTGATACCCTCTTCCCGGAACTCGATTCGCTCAGGCTCTTTATCTCCGCGAAGCAGCGCCACCACACCAATCAATTACAGGAACTGCTAGTAGAGGCCGCAGCGATTCCTTCCATAGGTGAGGGGGATGTGATTGTGACCAACCTGCGTCATTATGCCTCGCTCAACAGCGCCCTCGAAGCCATCCGTCGTGTGAAGGAAGGACTCGAGATCGGCATCACCCACGACTTTCTCTCCCAGGATATCCGTGAGTGCATGTTCTACCTCGGCGAGATCACTGGTCAGATATCTACCGACGAAATTTTGGGCAATATCTTCAGTAAGTTTTGTATCGGTAAATAATTTTAGACGAAAAAGAAATACTACATATCAAAATGTCAAAGAGCGCTTGTTAACAAGAACTTAAAAAGCTACTGTAAAAGTCATTATTTATTTTTAAAGAAAGAAAATATTGGTCAATATGTCTTCATTTGTCTTCAATTGTCTTCAATTGTCTTCAATTGTCTTCACTTGTCTTCACTTGTCTGCATTTGTCTTCATTTGTCTTCACTTGTCTTCACTTGTCTGCATTTGTCTGCACTTGTCTGCACTTGTCTGCATTTGTCTTCAATTGTCTTCAATTGTCTTCAATTGTCTGCTAATTGTATGAAATGTCTTTGTAATATTCCCCCTAGATCTTTGATAACAATAATATTACTTGAATCATGAAAATAATAATTGTAATCATCATGTCTTTAGTCTTGTTAGGAGCCTGTGGCCAATTAAAAAACAAGTATCCTGAACAATTTCAAATCAAGAATGATAAACTTGATACGGCCATTGTTCAATCAATAAAGGATTATTATCAAATAACTTATGGGGAAAATGCACGGTTGGAAGAATTTGCAGACACCACCGCAATAAAGTTACTATATTACAATACCTCGGACAAAGATGAAGAGAATGACGGTCTATTAATTATGATAACCATTCCCTTAATAAAGGATCAGGAACTATTTGGTGCGATTCCTATTTTGGAAGGAGATTTAACCAAAGATTCGAAAAAAGATTTTGTAATTAGTGTTCATACTGAATTCGGTAATAGCGCATCACAAGATATTTTTATATTTATAAACGAAAATGAGAAATATAGATTGGCAACTGTCACGGGTCACCAAAATGTTTCTGGATGTACGGGTTTCTTTTTAGCAAGAAAGATCAAAAATAATTTGATACTGGGTAATTCATCATGCTATTCCGGAAATGATGCCATGTGCTGTCCTTCCATACATTATAAGACAAAGGTTGCTTTTGACAACAACGAGTTAAAGTATGTTTCAAAAAAGAGATACCGTAATTGAGTGAATCAGGTTTTCTAAAAAAATCACACTTCAAGTAAGTTCCCAATAGATTGTAAATAATCTGCCAAATACTCTAGAACAAGTACTTTGAGTGTGAGGTGAAATATTTTTACTATGCAAATAATATTATAGTAAAAAAACTAAAACTTTGAAATATTATATTAATTTTGCGAAGGTCGCTTGCTGAGAGAAATAAAAAAGTGAACAATCAATACCTTATGTAACTAATAAAATAATAGTATGAGAAATATGAAGTCATGTACAGCATTTATCCTGCTATTTTTACTTTTCCCCATCACTATTTTTGCCCAAACTATTACCAAGAGTGCCAGCGATATATACGCTCCATTGTATTGGAATAGATTACCTTCGGATGCCGAAATCGACGCTGCAATACAAGAGTTGATTAACAAACAGTTTGGCGATATATCTGTAAACGGTACTGTGGTGGATGAGCGACGTTATGACGTTTCTAATATAATTAAGTATCACAATAAGGATCTGGCCGGTCAAAGAGAACCCGGATCCATTTCGCACGCAAGCATCTATTTAGCCACTTATGGAACTTTTGCTACAGCAATAGAATACTATATTTTAACACAAGATCATGAGCAAGATAAATTTCAGTTTATTAAAACCTTTATGAGTTATAAGCCAACTTCTTTGGAAGAGGCTTACAGCAACGGTATCAATGAGATTACCAGTTCACCATCTACAGCATTAGGTTTTGCTCCACCTCTCGAAGGTTCCTCTTCCGAAGGAATAAGCGATATTGAAGGTAATCAGTCGAGCGAAGAAATTCCTTGGGAAGTGTTAGTAGGCATAATTGGAGGTGGTGGTCTCATAGCAGTTGCCCGGAAGCTTTTCAAGAAAAAACCGGGACAAAAACAAAACAATAAAACGAAAAAGGAAAAGGAGAAAAAAGAGGAGGAAGAAGAACAAGTAAAATATATTCTAAATCTAAACAAAGAAAAATTCAATCTCACTATCGGTAAACCTGATATTTTAGAAGCTGTTGTTTATAAAATCACGCCAAAAACCCAGCAAAAATATCCGGCACAAATACAGCTTCTCAATCCCGAAAAGGCATTGAGGATAAGCCCCTCTCAGGCGCAAGTAAGCTTTTCAGCACAAATGCTTTTACAAGGTACTCCCAATAGTGCTTCTTTTAATATTACTGTACAAGCGGTTGCTGACGGTCATCAGTTTCAAAAAAACATCCAAATACAAGCTGAAGGAAAAAAGCAGCTTACAGTGGATACCTTGCCTGACAACAAACGTTCACTCCGCCCCGATACTTATCAAGTGATTGAAGTTCGTGCAAGGATTTTGGATGAAAATGATAAGTCTATTCCAGAACTCACTGAACAGATTATCTTCAAACCACAAAGTGATTGGATAGATTTATCGGAACCGATTATTGAAGCTGAATACATTGCTTTAAACATGGGTTGTACGAGTCCGAATCCAGATAACAAGACGGCAAATATGCCAAGCTCCGTGAAGTTGATGTTACAAATGGATGATGTTCCCGAAGGAGAAGCTCCATTGATGCACGATTTGGAAATAGCTTTACTCGATTGCAAACTGGAAACCGAAATTGATGAAGCTACTTTCCCCGTTTCAGACGATATGAGCGAGATTACCTTCGATGTTTGGATTAACGATGCAGGAGATGAAAAAGGATGGAAGTTCAGTGGGGAATACCGGCACGGTTCTGAACCCTGCGAACCTGTCACAAATATTGATATCCAACCAAAAAGTGATCTAAAAGCTTCAGTGACCCTAACAGGCCCATTAATGAAGCTCAAAGAAGGTGAATCTGTTATTAGCGAAACACTTGTTATTTCTGCCGCTCAGGGTGATGAAAAACCTTTGGAACGTCACCTGAATATAATGGTGATGCAGGAAGGTCTCATAATCAAAGACGGCGTAACCAAACAAAACGAAATCAATATTCTAGCAAGTAAGCCTTTCGAAGAAAATATAGATTTCGCGCTTTATCGTTTCGATAAACAGTCGAATCAAGTATTGGTAGATAAAAAGGGACTTGCTGATATTCAATTTGAATTACTCAACGAGGAAGCTGAGATCATTAATATTGCGAGTGTTCTGCAACCCGAATTCACTTTTGATGGACTCGTTACCAATATTCCTTTGGGACGATACCATTTTACGACAAAAGAAGAAATTCCCGGCACGGGTGATGTCTATGTTTTGAATTATCTTGTAAAAGCACCATCCGTTGATACTGACAGACCAGAATATTTCGAAAAAAATCTAACTCTCAAGGTTAAAACCTATGGTATTGGAGAGGAGTTTCCGGATTGGGTAAAAGCATACGAAGAATGCAAGTATATCATCGAGAATTATGTACCTATCGGTGATGCCAGAAACAAGTTGCGCGATTTACTGGAACTCCGAAAAATGACGCTGGGAGCAGAAGGGCTTACAGAGTTACGAAACAGAATCTGGAAAGTGGCATCTAACCTTATTCTCGCAGAAGGCGCAGAAGGGTACAAATCGGAAGAGGCTTGGGCAAATGCCATCACCGTCACGCTCGAGTGGACAGAGTGGGCAGGAGACTTGGCTTTCAGTGCGTTGACTTCTTTCTACCTGAAAGGATTGGGCGCAACAGCGGCGGGTATGATAAAAGCAAAAATGATAGAAGCTCTCAATTTCTATATCTATGAACCCGAGCAGGGATGGGATGTTTTTGCTTCACGTCAACTTGACACGATCATGCCTTTGCTCATGAATATGGCAAAAGGAAGGGTTCTGAGTATCGAAAACATCGAGTTGGTGGTAAAAGATAATCGTGTACTTGCATGGACTATATTTATAAGTTGTGAATTCTTATACAACCTTTATCAAACCAAGTCGGTAGTAGAGGCTGCAAAGATAACAGGAAGACAAATAGCAGAAGATTTAATCGTACAAAAACTCACCGGAATGCTGCATCGTGAAGCCTTAAAACGAAATTACGAAGTAATTACACCAGATGAAGTTTTAAGCGATATGATGAAAAACGTGAAAACGGTTGACGGGCAGGAGGTAATTGACCAAGATAAATTGCTCGAGATTATGCGTGACCCGGCGAAAGTTCGAACAATTCAAAATTATGGAACAAAGGAAATGAAAGATGTTTTTAATCGTTCGCGTAATAAAATATACACCGAACACGATGCTCGTTTAAAAGAATACATTTCCAATGAATACAAACTGAATCCGAATGATATAAAAATAGATGATTTCAGAACTCCGGGAAAAGAAGGAAGTTCGGTAAATACAGACCGAGATTACCGTGTATTGCGAAAAGTGAAAAGTGCGGATGGAACAGAAAAATGGATTGAACTTCAAAGAACCAACTGGCTAAACGAATCGTATAAAATTTTTGGTGAAGTTACCGGAAAACCTAACGGAATGAGCGATACCGAATGGGCAGAAGCACATCAACAAAGAGGTACAGACCGATTTGATGCCGAAGCCGGTAAAGATTACTCAGACCATGTGTTTAACCCCGAAACCGGTGAAATAGATATTAAAGAATCGAATATCACGAAGGTAAAACACGGAGAAACAACTTTGTATGATGCTCAGGAGACTGGTAAAATGTATCAAAACAAAGTAGAGAATGCCATGAAAAGCGGTAACGAATCAGAAGCTTTTGCACAGGCTAAAAAAGCGGTGGGTACATTGAAGGGTGTACGCTCGGGCTACAAGGATGGAATGAATTTGGATATAAAGGATTTGCCACGCGATCTGAATAAAGCGATGGATGTGATTAGTAAGGCGAAGGTTGATGTGAATGCATCAGGTGCACATCTTGAGAGTTTGAACAATGAACTGAAATCATTGGGGTATTCAGACGTTACGGATGTCTCTAAGGACATATCAAAAGCATTTAACGATCTGAAAGAATTTGACAAGAAAAATCCGGCGGACAGCCTCTTTAAATAACAGGAAAAACTATGGCATATTGTACAAATTGTGGTCAACCACTAATGGGTCAAGCAAAATTTTGCCCAGGTTGCGGAACCAAAGTCGTAGTCGAACAGATGCGGACTTTTGCGACAGGGTACAAAGAAAAAATGTACAAAGGCGTTGAGCAGCAACTGAAAAGTAGTCTTCGGAGTTACGCTAAATCTACTGTTCAGAAAAACGTATCGCGAATGACAGAAAAAGGAATTTCAGCTGTACAAGAAGCGATTAGCAATAGCTTGTCTGAAAAGGAAGCTTCAGCAGTTGATGATAAATCAACATCAAAGAAAATCAAGACTGAATCTGGTGATAAAAAATCAACACACGTTGCGGAACCCCCGTTTGAAGAAGTAAAAGGTGGCGTAACGATATGGACATGGTTATATCTTATTGTCAGTGTAATTATCGGATTTCGTGGATACTACGATAACGAAATACTTAGAATATTACTAATTTCATTGATTGTGCTTTTAATGGTTCTCATCCGACGAAAAAAAGCAAAACCATACAACTGGCTAACAAAACTAATAATTTTGCTGCAGATGGTTTTAGTTGGATATATATTATACCAACATGTCATGTATCAATTTTTCACCTTTACCTCCTTACTTTTGGCAGCATTGCTGTACATTGACTTTACACTTCTCTTCAATGGGAATAAAAAGAAAAAATAATGGAAAGAATATGTAAGAATTGCGGAAATGAAGTCCTTGCGAACGACAAATTCTGCCCAAATTGTGGAATAAAACAACCAAAATTCACTTCTAAAGATAAGGCAGTAAATGAGCTAAAAGAAAATACACAAGAGCGAGAAGAAATCGTCGAATCCAATATCGATGTGCAAAAAATCAACCGCAAACTCAAAGTAAAGAATAATCAACAAAAAACAGTTGTTATTTCGTTAATCGTAGCACTTATTGGAGGAATTCTAATTTATCTCACTTTTACCGAAGGTAATCCATTGTATCAGGTTTATGCTGTCACTTTAATCAGCATATTTATGGTGCTGACAGGTTTAATTGTTGCCTTAATATTTGGAAGTAGAGCGAAAAAAATGAAAACTCTCATTTCGGGTGAAAGTTTAATTGCGAGTTGGCAACTCAGCCATGAAGAAAAATTGGAGTACACCAACATACTTTATAAAAACGAAAAGGAAAAGAACAAAGGCATTTTGTGGATTACTACTGTTATGATTGTGGTTATTTTTGGCATTTTTATTCTTTTCATTGATGAAGGTAAGGGTGAAATGTTTATGGCGATGATTGCGCTGATTGTTTTAATTTCTGCTTTTGCATTCGGTATGCCTGTTTTATACCGCAAAAAAAACCTCAACGGAGACGGAATTATTTTGATTGGACGGAAATTTGCTTACGTCAACGGCACTTTTCATAATTGGGATTTTCCACTTTCGGATATCCAAAAAGTGAAGGCGATTGAAAAACCTTTTCATGGTCTCTATCTCCAATACTATTATTATGACAGGACATTAAAAAACACCGAAGAACTTAGAATACCGGCATCGTCCGATATAGATTTAGAGCATATTGTTTCACTGTTAGAAGAAAAATAAGATGGTCTATTCCACTTTTGAAAACAATTAAATTGTACTGTGATGAAAAATTTTCTATCTATTATTTTAGTGGCACTGCTAATAATTTCCTGTCAACAGAAACAATCTGACAATCTTGCTGACATGACAATGGCAGAGGAAACTGTTCTTGCTGATCAACAAACCCAAATTGATTCATCTCCATTGATTGATGAAATTGAGAATCAAGAGGTGACTAAAAAGAAAATTATTAAAGATGGACGATTAGGTGTTCGGGTTACAGATCTAGAAAACACTAAATCTCGAATCGACACTTTAATTATTCGTCATGGGGGATATTATGCAAACGAGAGTCTTAATAATTCGGATTGGGAAACATCTTATAATCTCAAGATAAGGATACCAAGTGAAAATTTCATGAAGTTCATATCCGATATTGAGGCAGGTGATGGCGAAATACTTTATAAAGAGATTGACGCACGAGATGTCACCGACCAGTTTATTGATCTGGAAACAAGACTTGAAAATAAACGGAATTATCTAAAGCGTTACAACGACTTATTGGTGAAAGCCAACAGTATAAAAGAAATACTTGAGATTGAAGAAATGATACGCGCTTTAGAAGAAGAAATAGAGAGCACAACAGGCCGACTAAAATATTTAAGTGATTTAGTTGATTATAGTACCCTTGATTTAACAATATCAAAACAGAGAAATTTTAAATACAACCCTGCAAAACGAGATAAATTTACTGAAAAGTTAAAGCAATCACTATCTAAAGGGTGGTTCGGATTTGTTGATTTCTTCCTGTTTATAATAAATATTTGGCCATTATGGATTATAATTCTTTTCATCTTTTACTTGTGGAAAAAGTATAAAATGAAAAGAAAGAAAAATTAATGAAATAATTCTTGCTTTCTTTTCAAGCTACTGCAAAGTTATTTCTTTCATTTCATGAAAGAAAATATTCAGATATACGGACATTTTGCCCAGTAAATCTATTTTTACTCAATTATTATAGATATAATTATAATAATTATTATATTTGCTAGGGATTATAAACATAGATACAATAAAATGACAGAACTCCCAAAGATATTACACAAAAGAGATTCCTATATAGATAGAATTAAACCCTATATGCGAACTCCTATTATCAAAGTGATGGTAGGACACAGGCGTGTAGGTAAAAGTTTTATCCTTTATCAACTTATCGACTTGATAATGAAGGAAGAAGATGGTGCTAATGTAATTTATATTAATAAAGAAGATATAAAGTTTGAGGCCATCACATCTTTTAAAGAGCTCTATGATTATATTGATAAAAGATTAGTATACGACAGAATGAATTATATCTTCATTGATGAAATTCAGGAAATTGAAGATTTTAAAAAGGCAATACGGTCACTCGCGCTAGACAACAACAATGATATTTATATTACCGGCAGTAACTCTGAAATGTTTTCAGGGGATTTGGCAAATGAGCTTGGTGGGCGATATGTTGAGTTCAGAATATACAGTCTCTCCTATATGGAGTTTCTCAACTTCCACGGTTTACCCAATGATGATGAATCATTGGAAAAGTATACTCACTTTGGAGGATTGCCATACTTGATTCATTTACCATTCAATGAAGCGGTTTTGATGGAGTATATTAGTAGTATTTACTCTACGATAGTTCTCAGAGATGTTGTTGCTCGTAAGAATATTAGAAATACTGCATTTCTTGAACAGCTTATTCGTTTTTTGGCAAATAATGTTGGAAGTCTTTTTTCATCGAAAAGTATCAGTGACTTTTTAAAGAATCAGAAAGTAAATATATCTCCTAATCAGGTTTCTGAGTATGCCGATTCGCTTGCGGAGGCGTTTGTCGTACATCGTATAGGCAGGTATGATGTTGTTGGTAAAAGATTATTTGAACGAGGCGAAAAGTATTTTTTTGAAAATATGGGTATCCGGAATGTAGTGGCAGGATATAAGCCTCAGGATAGAGCAAAACGATTAGAAAATTTGGTTTGCAATCACTTGTTATACTGTGGTTATCAAGTTAAGGTTGGCGCTATGAATACCGAAGAAATTGACTTTGTTTGTACCCGTTCCGGTGAAACGCTTTATATTCAGGTCTCTGCAGAACTGACTTCTCCCAAAACTATTGAACGTGAATTTGGCAACTTGTTAAAGATAAAAGATAACTACCCAAAAGTTGTCGTGTCAGGTGAACGTTCCTTCGAAAGTAGTTATGAAGGAATACAACATATTTATATTCGAGATTTTTTATCTTCTACTTTGAATTTTAGTGTTTTGAATTGAAGAGCCCCCTTCCTCCTAAAATTGAACGAATAAGTCCTGAAATTATCTCATGAATGGCGTAATGATTCAATAATTTCTTCAAAGTCGAGAGGATACATATTCTTTACACCCAAATCTCCAACAGGCTCAGAACAAAGATCTTTAAGTTCCACGCCAAGTCATTTCCACTTTTCCAAGAAATAAAGTGCAAAAAACGCCGCTTTTCCAAGATTTTGGATAGTCCCTTTTAACTCTGGATTCGCATTATTTATATGTATCAACTTCCTATTCAATAACTAATATGTCATAGATATTTATCTTTTCGATCTTTACTTGAGCTTTACCATCTGCATAATCGAAATCACATATTTTCCCCTCAGGCTGTAATGTGATTTTTGTGGGCTTACTGTCACAACAGATTGTTAATTTTAGTGGACCAACTGGCTCTATCGACTGAATTATTCCTGCCTCATTGTGATTACCGGAAGAATTTACCAAATGCACTAACCTTTTACCTTTCAACTGACTAGTGGAGACATCAATCCAGGGTGATCCACTTACCTCCACTAACGGATTTGGGAACATTGTACGTACTGCGTTATTCAATTGTTCGCGTAGTGTCATGTTGCCACTTTTCTCATATTCTGCTCCTATCGCTAAAGGAAGAAAGCCTATCTTTCCCTTTCCTAGCGATTTGGATGTAAATTCGTTTCCTTGTATCTGTAAATCTACTAATGTAGCGAACTGCTCCGATGTTTCCCGACCAATTAACAGTAAATTTCCGCCCCCCTTAGAGTACTGCACCAGATCATTACAAAACACAGGTGAAATATTTTCCCATTCCGGGATTACAATAATAGGAAAACGACTCATGTCGGGTGCCAGCATATCTTCACTTAGTAGATCAACACTATATTGACTTTCGAGAAGGCATTGAAGTACACCTTGGGATTGTCCTTTATATTGTGGAAATAAACTTCGCGCATTGCGATGGTAGTCACTTGTGGATAACAGTAATGCAACCTGCGGGATCTGTACAGAGTGATGACACCACGGTTGCCGTTCACGAGCAAATTTTGCCACTTCTGCCATGACCTGCATTTCATCCAGCCGAACCGACCCATCTCTATTTTGGGTGAAATAGGCCTGAAATCCACCACCCAAAGCTAAAACAATAGCAGCTTCACGTTTCAGCTGAATGGCTGTTTTTTGTTCACGTGGGAAAGGATTATTTGAAAAACTCCACGCCATCAAATCCCAAGGAGTACCTTGAAAAGCCAAATAGCGTCCAGCAAAACGGGCGGAATTGACACTGTTGTTTGGTGTGTAGTCTCCTGACAAGAAATTTACTGCTGCAGAAACCGCTTCAGGCATATGATGTGTATAGGCCCAGTTACTGCAAATCTGGAAATTAGGATATTCAGAACGTACAGTAGCTATATAGTGACGCAGGTATTTACGAAATCCCTCACGATGGAACTGCATCCAATCATACCAGTGCGGATCTGATGGAGACTTAGGTACGTCATTGATTCCCGTAGATTCATGAAATAAGCGCAGTGATCTTTCACCATAATCCGGAATTGTTGCCCAACATTCACCATCCACCCATACACCATCTATACCGTAGTCTCCGGCAAGTTCTTTTAGTTGAGGTATAAGCAGTTGATCAACGTAAGTTCCAAAGACAGAAGTTCTATCCTTGTCACGTGTCCCGTCTGCGTGAATTGCTGCCCATTCAGGGTGTAACTCGATGGCACGTGTATCCCAAACACCCGAGTAGTGCATATAGAGTGCCACTCCATTGCGGGCAGTAACATCTCGCCAAACACGTAACGGATCTCCAACAAAACCAGGTGCACGATTCCCAACTTTCGTCGGATAACTAGTATATCCAGCATGACCCTTGCAATCGGTTTGAATGTAATCGGGCTTGACTAGATCTATATGTACCATACCCGGTGTTGTGTTTTTCCCAATTTCATTACAATCATCGCCCGCATGAATATCAAAATGAATTCCGAAAAAACTTTGATCTCGACGCAAACGATCAGGTTCCTGATCCAAAGTCACACTTCCTACATAAACTGTTGATATTAAAAGTAATAAATAAAACTTTTTCATGATAAATTTCCATTTAAAATCCAAGAAAAACCTGGATAATTGTTATTAATGCGAATCAGTATTTAAAAATGGGACAAATAAAACATAAAGTAGGATCACCCTCCCTTGTGTTTATAGATAAAAACGCTACACTTATTTACCTTTCTTTTGAATCTCTCTAATTTGCTTGTCAAAATCGGAATCAATCACTTGAGTACGATTAAAAATTTCGTATTCTCCTTCAGCTTTCGCCTTTGCTTGTGCTGCTGATATATGTCCTTTATCTGGTAAAATCTTATAATCAAGGAATACTAGAAATTTATTGACACTATTCGAGAACTGCTCCATACTGAATGTGTTTTCACGTTCATCTAGTGAGTAGAAATCAATAAGTTCATTAACATCGCCTCTAAACCCTCGATTAACGACTGTTTCCATTTTGGAAATAGTCGCATCTTTCAAAAGTTCTCCACTTTCATATATGTTTTTTAAATGCTTATTTATAGCTGGAACACCAACCCCGAAAAGCTGAGCCATTGCCTTCTGTGTACACCAAAGAGTTTCATCTCTGATGACTACTTGCACCTTACCATCTTCATTAGGAAGGTTATATAATATGAATTGAATTTCGTTTGACATATAATGTAGTTAATAAAAGGTATGCCTAACAATTAATATGTTCGTTCCAATGAGAAATGGCCAATCTGGTCTTGCAAACTTAATTGAGACAAAAAGTTAAGCGACATTTTTAATTGATTCTTTTT
>ENA-UOOK01004903-UOOK01004903.1-fermentation-metagenome-genome-assembly--contig:-NODE-4903-length-13900-cov-7.181148_pt1 | contig 13900 bp, 27 predicted proteins | sample MGYA00245777_ERZ724023 | MGnify/ENA primary metagenome ERZ724023 (study PRJEB28704, sample SAMN03018312) | fermentation metagenome | biome: anthropogenic terrestrial biome; feature: soil; material... | reverse complement strand
ACAAGCTACCGCATGAGTGCAACTTCCTGCGGTTATATCAATAGTAGTTCCATCAGTTGGTGTTAATAATTTGATTAACCATTTAATTAATCCTATTGGTTTCAATGTTACATGTGGATTTCGCTCTCCATTTGGTAGCTTTCTTTCTGAAGGCGATACTTTTGGTTGATATTTAATTACTGTAAAGTTTTTATTATTACCACCAAGTAACGTGTTAGCATATTCATCTAGTATCATATTAGAAGGAAATCTACCTAACTCATTTGGTGGCATTGCTTTATCTTCTGCATAAGCTCCGTATATTTTATCTTCTCGATCAGAGTAGCTTGTGGTTGGATTTTTGCTTGCTTTGGCATTTAACATATCAATATCAGCTTTTGAAATTGGTACTCTACAAGCGTTAATATTCATTCCACCGCAACCATACTTTTCAATATTCTGAACATATGTACCTTCCAATGGTTTCTGAAATATAGTAATTGGCTCATGTGCTGGCTTTAATCCAGCTGTTTTCCACCCGTTCCACTTCTTAGCTAAATCCGTTGTAGGTGTAGTTTCCCATCTCCCATCGCCTATTACAGTATCTGATTGTCCGTTGTATATTCCATTTGAACCATAAGTAACAGTTCTTCCTTCAGAATGCCATTTACTTGCACCAATCATTTGTCTTTTAGCCTTAGAAGCCTTGTCAAATAGCTTACCTATATCTTGATTCTTTGGCATGCCGGTTAAATAGACCCAATCAGTTTCTTCTACGATCTTGAAACCAGCATCCTCAAAAGCGCACTTCATTCTATGATTTGTCTTTGGATGACCGAAGATTGCTACATATCCACCATGCTTCATTACTTTATAAAGCTTTTCTGCTCTTTCATAACACCAATCATAAAATTTGATTTTATCAGCATTTGAATTATTGTAAAAATCAGGTCTACGTTTTCCGTTATATCCTGTACCTTTAAATTCACTATGGCTTCCATTACCTGTATGCCAATGTTTTGATGAATCCCAATTTTTATTCATAAATTCAATAGCATAAGGGAAATCTGAAATACAACTATCAATTGAATTTTCTTTTAATGTATCAAGTACTTCTAAATTATCTCCATTAATAATCTTTCCGTTATCTGTATGTAATACTGTATTTATTTATCTCATTCCTCTCTTATATATTATTACTTCATTAGGTTAACAATATTTAATTAATCCACCTTAATGTCGTTCTACCATTGTATCCTTTTTTCCACACATACCATGCATATGCTACTGCACTACCGCCTCCTGCTCTCATACCATCAAAATCAGCGTTTTTTGCACATAATATTCTACTACTTGATACTAAAACATATTTAGGTGGATTTATTTCATATAATTTCTTTCTTGCTTTGCCTTCTAAGAACTGAAGTTTAAGAAACATAATTACTTGTTTACCATCATCTATAATATCTAATGCGTGGTTAATGAACTCAGAAGCATATTTATAAGGGGGATTCGTTATTATATCTCCATGCCATTTTTCATTATATGTAAGAAAATCTATACCACTATCGCCATAACCTCTATCAACCAAATCGGAACTGTAAACATTGTATCCATATTCTTTTAATCGTTCCGATAAGCAGCCATCGCCGCAGGCGCATTCCCATACATCTTTATCTAATTTAATATTTCCATCATTGAGAAGTACATCTATAGCTATAGGATCAGTAGCATAATAATCATTTTCTTCTCTTTCTTTATCTGTGTGATTAGATGCTCCTAATGTTTTATAAATACTATTACTATTTCCAGTCCAATCTTTACTCATTCGTTACCTTCCTTTGTTATTTTTATATTATTATTACATTAGGCTAAAATAATTTATAGCCATTTTCCTTAATTTCTGCCACTTTATTATTCCAATCTTCCTTTTATATTTAGTAATCAACATTATTATTCCTTATTCATTAGAATTATCTTACTTTCAGATTCTCCAAGCATTGTAACCGGAAGCATATCATCAAGACGGCGAGGCATAATTTCATGAACTTTTAATCCTAATTGTATTAAAATATCAAATACTTCCTTAGCTATCGTATTAAAGTTTATACTCATATAAATATCATAAACTTGCTCATAAATTATATTTCCATTAACATTGTATATCACTATGAAAATCAAATGTTGCTTTCTCATATTTGTTATAAATTACACATGTATCTCTATCAATATCAATAATCATTGCTCGCTATTCCTTTCTCTAATTTGGATGAAAGAGGAATTTTACCATATCATCTCCATTTATATTCATCTATTTCCTTAATACAATCTCTATAGTATTGAGTAGAATACGCATTTCCATCTTCTGTGTGCTTTAAATCATTACAATATAGACATCTATATTTACTTACTTCATGTTCAGCTTCTTCTTCTGATAACTCAATTACCATCTCTTTTGTATACAGTTTTCCACAATCGCAACAATACCTTATATCTTCGTATTCTAATCCAAGTTGTTCTTTCAAAACTTTTGCAAGTTCATCTAATATTAAATGATTTTCAATTAACATTTCTGCTAGTTCACCATCAAATAAATCAGAATCATACCATTCTAATGTTTTACGATAATTAAATAATTCCTTGTTATTTGTAATAATACACGCCTTACCAAATGCTGCATACCAACCACCAGTTCCAGTATTAGTTGGAATACCTTCTTCTGCAAATGTATCAATACTCAAGTATTCATTAATTCTTATAAGTTGGTTTCTAAGTTCCTTTAAAAAATCATATGTAATTAATTGTCTAATGTTTTCTGGTATTTGATATTCGAAATGAACGCAATTACCATCATCTACTATTGGCATATCAATTTCCCTTCCATATATTTTTGTTAAATAACTAATTTACTTCTTTTATTATCTGATTTCTATTTTTCTTGTATTAATGTTTTTTCATCCACATACCAAATTGCTAACTTATTTAAGTCTAGCAATCCTAAGAATCGCATATCCTTATTAAATACTCTCCATCCATGCTTTTTACACTTTTTGTCAGTTTCTAATACAGCACTATACTCATGTTCATATTCTATTAAGTCTCCATTTTCTTCTTTCATTCTTCATTCTCCTATGCTAATATAAAAACATTATTTAATTTACATTATTCTATTGATCTGCTATTCTTTCTCTTTCTTAATATTCTTTTTACTTTCTTAACTAAATCTCCAACTGCAAGTCCCCATACATAACAAATCGTCAACATGCCTATTCCTGCACTTATCTTTTGGCTAATAGACACTGTATTGTTTAGGAATATTGGACAGTTACATATAAGTATTATACCTATGCCTGAAATAACTAAAATCAAACCCAATATTTCTATAATCCACCAATCTAATCCGATTTTTCTCAAATTATGCACCTTTCTTTTTTAATGAAAATCTTAATTCATCTTTTCTTTACAAGCTTGAATATTTATTCTTATATGCTACTTCACACTTCTTTTATCTTTTTCTTCATAAACATAAAGTTCTTCCTTTGGATGTGGTTTCTGCAAATAACTCTCATTAATTCTAACTTCCTGACCATAATAACCACTCCAATTACCTTTACCGGAAACGTATAGATTTCCATCTTTCTCAATACGTCTTATTTGATAAGCAGGTTTGTCACAACCTTGCCAATGTGAAATAATAAAGCAATTATCTTTAGTTATATCTTCTTGTTCCTTTGTGAGTTCCCATTTAAAGCCACATAAGTAATTAATTGTGCTTAACGAATGGCGATTGTCCAATAAAGCGTTTGCATAATTATATCTTGCATGTTTGTATTCACACTCCAAAGCATCAACATTATTATCATATGTATGTTCACAGATATCACATTTGTAAGCTGTTATCTCTTTCATTTAATCACTCCTTTCACAATTGTATCAAGCTATAATTTTATTGTCCATTAACAGCGTTATATTGATATTCCAGTTCTTCTTCATCTAAATATTTATGTCTTACCATGTATCGTTGTATATCATTTTCATCATAGTTAATAATTTTATTTCTCATTCGTACATACACATCATAATTATTTCCTTTGTTATTAATTAAACATTTAACTACAACACCAATTAAATAATCTTCGATTACTACTATATCTCCAAAACAAAACTTCATAACTTTCTCCTTTCTACATAATCAATTCTCTATTCATGTTACATTTCAATAGTGTATTCTACTACGTTCGCTGGATAAAACTTACCATTAATCATTTCTGTCTGGAAATAAATAACATCATGTAACCCTCTTCTATTAAATAAATAATTAATTCTTTCGTGATTTAATATTGGATATTCTCCACTTCTACCCGTTTCGTAAATTGAACACCTTAATATTGTTCCGTCTTTTAGTTTTACAATAATCATAATTCTCACTTCCTTTCTATTATCGAATGAAACGTAGTTTTGATGTGGTTTTATTTATAGTTTAATATTGTGTTTATTAATCATCTTTGCCTGCATACTTGCCATAATATTTCTCTCTCATCTCTTCTGCGAAAGCTCCAGCTTCATCTACGTCTGAAAACCTACCTAAGACTGTGTTTTTTCCATTTACCATAAGCTGTACATGATACGGTCTAGTTTTATGGCTTTTTATATATGCTACATTTCGATACCCTGTTTGATTGTTACTATTCCTCCCAATTCTATTTCTTGAATTGTTTTTAGCGGAAATTTTTCTTAAATTCGATTTTCTGTTATCAAGCGTGTCATGATTAATATGATCTACTCTTTCTTTTTCATGATTATATTCTTTACCATATATAAAATCGTGCAACAGCATGTGTTCATTTAATATCTTCCCATCCTTATTAATATGCATACTGGCTTCGGCATAATATCTATCTTGAAAGAAGGCTGAATGCCAAGAATATTTAAAGTTTAATACTTTATCTAAATCATCTAAATCAATCATTGTCCATAAGCTCTCTTTATTTCTTCGCCTGAGTTCTATTTTTGCTATGTTGTTTTCTTTATCTACTATGTATTTATTTTTTCTTTTACCACAAGAATCAACTTTAATATTATTATTAATTAAGATATCCCTTATTCTATTACGACCAGCTTTATATCTTTTACATATTTCACTGATAGATAAATTTTCAATTGTATATAATTTTATTACGTCATCTTCATTAATAAATTTTGTATGTTTTATTTTTATCACCTCTATCCTTCTAATTATCTAATCAGCTATTTGATTTATTGAAATGATGTTTCAGTCCAATCATCAGCATTAAGTATAAATTTTTGATTATGATAATCGTATTCCACCTGTTCTAAAGCATCTTCATAACTTATCGCTTTAACTTCAATTACTCTTTCTAATACTTCTTTTACAGTGATTTTATATGTATTCATTAAATTACCTTTAGCTGAGTAAACTCAGGTTTATATCCTTTCTGCCATACCATATGACAATATTCAATACTATCTGTAGAACCTTTCTTTGGATTACCTTCTTTATCAAGTATTAATTTACCTGTTTCTTTATCTTTTTTATCTGTAAAACCTATTCTGATATGATGCACAAAACAATATTTTGGTAGTTGTTTTTGGAAGAATGAAAATCTATCTTTACTACCAAAGAAGTTTAACCGTAACAACATAATTACATAACCATTATCTGCTACATCAACTAATGCTTTATTGATAATTTCTACCGCTTGATTAAATGGTGGATTAGTGATAATAATATTTGGCTGATAATCTAATTTTATTTGAAGATAATCTCCTTTTGTAAATGCAAAACTATCTTCTCTAATATCAATTGTGTCAATGTGCTTGTTATATATATTATGTATTGCTACAGGATAACTCATTGGATGATATGCTTCATATTCTGGAATTTCTTCATTACCTCCTGCACAAGGATCAAGTATTTTACTATTTAACCAATCTAGTTGTTCAACTTTTTCAAATTCGTTTAGAAATAACTCTATATCTTCAATTGGTGTAACATAATAATCTGCTATATGTGTATCTCTTGCATCACTTCTATTTGTACTACTCAATTAATCATTCCTTTCTTCATTTCATAGTTTAATATATGTATTTATCCAATCAAATCATCCTTTTATTGCCTATCTATTTATGTAATCATTTAATAGATTTCTCTCTATTTCTCTAATAACAGGAACTACAACACTATCTCCTGCCATTACATACAATGAGCTAACACTAAATCCATTTTGCTGTAATAAATCACAATCCTCTTCTTTAAATCCCATTAGCTTGAAACAACCTCTAGGTTTTATCCCACCAATATGTTCTTTATATGCTAAGATTGTAAAATTTCCACCACCCTTACCCATATAAGCTGTTATTGTAGGATGCTCTCTATTAGACTGAAATCTTAGTCCGCTTTGTCTTAGAGTAATAACTGTATTATCAAAACGTACTTCTCCTTCAAGTTTTATATTATCATCATTATTTAACCCTTTTGCATAACCAACCATTCTACTCTGTCTGCTAGTTAATTCTCTAGTATCATATGGATCAATTTTATCCCACCAATTTGAAGTGTCGTTTCCACATGGAAAATTATATGTATTATCATCAATATCTTTTCTAATTGAAACTATGTAAACTCTATTTCTACTCTGCGGCCAGAAGTCTTTAGCATTAATTACTTGCCAATAATTATCATATCCAGCATCATCTAAACACCTTAGCATTTCATTAAATTCATCAGTAAATCTGTTTGGTAAGTTATCTACATTTTCCATGATTGCATATTTAGGATTAGCTGCTTTAATAACATCTAGTGCATTCCAAAATAATGTACTTCTAATATCATTTAAGCCTAGTTCTTTACCTGCCTTTGACCAACCCTGACAAGGTGGAGAATATACAACTAAATCACATTGTTTTATTTCTTGTTTATTAATTGAGGTTATATCTTTCCACCTTTTTTCTATTGATTCGTTATGTAATAGAGAATATGCTTTTGCTTTACCATCATCAATTTCACAGTAATTAAGTAATTCGTAGTCAATACCTAATTCTTGTAGCCCTCGTTCTTGTGCTCCTATTCCTGAAAATAGGCTTATCACTTTTAATTTATCCATTTATTATCCTTTATAGTTTCATATTTTTATTAATCACATCAAACTGCAAATTGATTCGATTTTTCAATCGATTTATTAGATTAAGTTAACCCTAATTGGATGACAACCTACACCCTCTATCCCATCTTCAAATGAATTTGGGAATGCTTTGACCATAATTTGATATGATCCATTTACATCTGCATTAATTTCAGTTCCGCTATTACTTATGAAGAGACCACGATATTTCCTCCTTTCCTTGTCATAATTTTCTTTTACAGGTGTTTCTCTATCTAAAAAGCTTGTTCCACTTGTATAAGACTCATTTGTTGTCTTAAAAATAATTCCTACGTTTTCACATTTATATGTAAGTTTGTCAACCAAGGTTTTATATGGTATTTGTATAAACTTCTGATTGCTAACCTTACCCATGTTTGATTCTTGTTTCCAACCCTGATTATATCCACAAACTAGTGTATCAATATTATTATCTAAACAATAATCAACTATCATCTTGGTAGCCTTATGTATATAATCACAAACCTTATTATTTCTCTTAGTTGTTAACCTTTGAAGTTTATTACTCCAGTCTTTATCATTTTTAGTCTTTAACATTGATTTTTGTTTAGCTAGTTCTTTATTGTAATATTGATTAATTGATTTTAAAGGTCTTCCGTTAATAATAAGTGGTTGTAATCCACAATTGTTTGTAATTGTTAATAAATTATCTACACCTAAATCTATTGATGCTATTCTTTCTGTGTCGCTACATATGTCTGGAACTTCTATTTCATAAATAATTTCCATTATGTAATCATCGCCTTTTGGCACAAACCTACATTGTATTAACTTAGAGTCACTTGAAATTTTTGTATAATATGTATTGTTTAATATTTTTAATGGTGTCCATGAAAAATAAATACAAGCATCAACTATTCTAAATTTTATATTGTCAATATCCAATTCATATCTTCCATCTTTAGGTAAGTATGTAGGTATTCTTGGCATCCCCTTATATTTGTTGGGATTTTTATTCCAATCTTTAATAGATTTAAAATATGATACCCAATTTTGATTTAATTTTCTTAATGTTGCTTGACCTACATTACTCCCCATATCTTTATATGGCTCACTGCCTTTCACTAGTTTAAATAATTCATTGTATTGTATCCAGTTTGCATTTTCTCGTAATCCTTGTTGTTTTTCTTTTGATGTAATTATAAATTCTTGTCTAATTATATAATTGCCATAGTTATATACATTCTTTGATTTAAAACATAAACTATCTATCAATTTCCAATTTTTATTATTTTTCCTTATTCTGTGCTGTTCTACTCTATTTACTTTCATTAACACTCCTTAAATTTATATAATTTAACACTATTCCAAAACCCTCAAAAATCCAATAGAAAAAGGGAGAGAGGTTTACTACCATATAATTTAACACTATTCCAAAACCTCAAATATGTATTATGGTATTTGCAGATATAATCTACTAGGCGAAACCCACGCCTTCTATCTTGTTTTATCAAGAATACTTGCGAGTGTAATTTAAATTACACTCTATAGTTTTATATTGTTAATATCGCATGAAATCGTTCTTTCATGCTATCCTAAAATATCAACTTCTACCTTCCAATAATCATTTGAATATACAGTTTCATAAAAGTCTGAATTATCATTTTCACAATATAACCCATGTCTATCCTTTTTAATTACAGCATTTTCACAGGTGTCTTTAAAATTAAATCCATTTCCTTCTTCATCGCTTTTACATATTTTATTTCTACAATTAAAACACTTCTCATAACGTTCATTTTCTTGTCTTCTCTTTTCGCTATGTATCTCTACGTATTCATCTGCCTTCTTTTCATCCAAGAAAACTCCTACCACACTCGAATCTGCTGTAATACTCCAAGATTCATAAACTAAATATGCTTTATCCATTTATTTTTCCTTCCTTTCTACCAATAAACAGTTGTTTTATTGTTCCTTTAATAATCTGATTGCTTCATGTAAAACAAACTTCATATCTAATTCACACATACCATTTTCTCTATATGGACACCAAGCCCAACAAGATCCGCCAATAGATAAATTAGTACAATACTTTTCTTCTAAATCAATTAATTGTTGCTTGGTCATTTGATTTCTATTCATGTTTAATATCCCTTTCTTAAACGTATAAATGCGTTATTCTCTGTGCTTTTACACCTCAAACTTTGGTTCTTTACTATACTTGTCAATCAAATCATTTGCTAACTTCTTAATTATTTCACTTGTTTCAGGTGATTCTGTTAAATTTTTCAACAATGCTAAAGTGTATTCTTTATCAATGTAATTTACTAGTGTTTCAATAACAGCTATATATCCTAGAAAATACATATCATACATACCTTGCTGCTTCATTATGTTTTCAACAATCTCATCTTTTGCAATTTGAATTTCTGATTTCTTTCGTATGTAATAATCTCTAAATTCCATTTTGATTTTCCTTTCTAATTATCCAATCAAAGTAAAGTTTTATATTATTATTCATAAATTGTAACTGTTTTCGCAACCTTTTGTTCGACATTATAATATTCAACTTGACTAATATTATATGGAGCAATATCATTCACTTTATCAATGTCAGGAAAAGGCAATCCGTTTATACTAACCCATCTTCCATACTGTTCCAGATCTTTAATTGTGACAATACCTTGATTTTCTCTTATGTATTTTTCATCACATAATAGATATTTTCTAGCATAACCACAACTACCGGCGTCTTCATAGCTAACCATTTTAATCACAACAACTGGTATTCCGTTATCAAATACAACATCTCCTATACTTGGTATATACTTATCCATTTTCAATCTCCTTTTCTATGTTTTATATTAACGATTTTGAATAAATTGATATATTGATTTGCTTTATTATTCCTTTCTAAAATAGGATTCAATAATTGATAATGCTTCTCTTCCTTTATTATCCAATTTATATAAGCTATCTCTAGCTGCGGATAATAAATCTTTTAGATCGTCTTGATATAATCCAATTGTATTCAAAAAGTCAATCACATCTCCATCTGCCCAATCTTCATAAATTAATCTTGCCACATCGCTTGCTGAAATATCTAGGTCAATTTCTTGTTTAATTTTCATTTTCCTCGCCTCCAATTTTCCTAATAAAATTGATAATTGATTCTATTTTTTAAACTGCTTTAAATTTCTAATGGCATTCTCAAGTAAACTAATTTTATCTCTGTATAACTTAATTTCATCATACTTTAGCTTAATTTCATTCTTTACACTATCTACTTCATCAGATAAAATTCCTTCAGCAAAATCATTGTATATTAATCTCATAATGAAGTATCTTTTATCTATCTGTGAATAAACATAAGTTTTATATTTGTGATAATTCCTTATATAGTCAGATGGTAAATGATCTTTGGCATATGATTTAGTTAATATATGTTCTAAGTTATATTTCCCATTTTTATCTACATCTCTTTTATACAATTCTTGCCAACTACCTTCTCCTGTTTCTGATGAACTATGTAATAAATATTGTTGACCGTCATATTCAAAAGTAATAGACCAATCTTTTACCTTTAGTATTCTAAATTTAGATATATCATTTATTTGTATTTTCATTGATTCACTTCCTTTCTGGAAACAACATGAAATTTGCATTTTATATTACTACAGTTCTTCTTCCAAACTTTCTAATATTAATAAAAAATCATCCAAATAACTCGCTGCTAAATTCAAAGTTGACTTTTCTATGTATACTTCGTCACCCATCATTCTATATACATGAGTGGCTCCCTTTTCTCTCAATCGTTCTATAATCGTAGTTATACTTGTATCTTTCATCGCTCCACCTCCAATATCTCATAAATCTTGTATTTCATTTTGTCTCTATTGTTTTATATCTGTAATAATCAGCGTTGTACTTAACATATTCTTTCGCCTTGCTTTCATCAGTAAATATAATGTTTGTTAATTTCCAATCTGATTCATATATTCCCCAGCATCCTGCACTACCAAAATCTTTTTCAATTACAAATACTTTCATAACAACTCCTTCCTCATCGTATAGAACTCACATTTTATGATTATCATTATTTTCAACATAAACTACATAACAATATCTATCTTCATCATTCTGAATAACTAATCTATCTCCAACTTCAATCTTATCAAATTCTTCTTTGGAAATAGTAATAAAATGTGTATTACTCATAAATCTCCTTTCATTTTAAAGTGGTCAGGCAAGGCTTTTCACCTACTGTAACACTCCTGCATGGATGTTTCTTCGTGCGGACATCAATCTCTTCATTAAGACTATTTCGTGCGTACATAAGTATCAACACTAATAGATTTCTTCCACCGTATGGGAGCAGATTATTGTCTTCACTGCGTTTATACTTTCGCCACTGACCACATGTCCAAATATCTGGTGCTATACCCAAAGTGGGAGGGTTACTTTGGGTTATTGTATACGATTGATTTTGATTGAGAGCAGCCCACTCTCGGTATAACACCAGACTAATATAATTGCTTTATATAATATCATCCATATCATAATTGTCTCTTATGTAGTCGATCAGTTCATTTATCCTTAATATAACATTTTCATCATTCCTTATTACAGGATGTGCATTCGCCATGCAAGAACCAATCTTACCATTTTCAGTAAATTTCTTATAATCGAATGTCACATATAACAAAGGTATTTGTGTTTTATTCTTAGTAAGTAAATTTGTTATTAATCCCATAATTCATCTCCATCCCCATACATACAAATTTCATTCATATATTCACATTTACTACAATAGTTGTCCCAATAATTATCATATTCTTCTTGTGTTATTTCACCATTTTGAAGTTTATAATATAACTCTACATTTTTAAATTCACACATTTCTGACATATCTTGTTTTTGCATAATGGATGCCCTTTCTTAAAGTAGAATATAGTTTTGGTCGTATTATTTAATTAATTTCACTCCAATCGTGAACTTGACCGCACATATGTTTCTTTGAATTTTTTCTTATAGGCTCACCACAGTAGCTACAAAAATAAGTATACTTATGAATCAACTCTTTCTTTTTACTATTATAATCAGATTCGTCACTAATTAATGGTTTTGTTGGCGTTGCTTTACTTAGTTTTATTTCTTCTTTTTCTAATTTGCTCGTTAATGCTTTTATCTTCTGTTTCAGTTTTTCTACGTCCATCTTATCTCTCCAATCTAATAGAATTACTCTTTTATTTCCTTTTAAATAAGAACCACAAATCTTTATCAATAATATCTCTACCATAAAGGTAAATCCTCACTTCATTATCTTTCTTAGCAAAATAAATCCTTTCATTTTTACTTACAGGCAACTTTCTAAATTCTGTGAACCTCACACGACTAAAGTCGCGTGCTTCAAGATTACTCTATCATTTTCCCACTTCATAGTCCTCGTAACCTACTAACTCCATGGGCGTCTTAATTTGGATAGTTCCTACCCTATTGTTTTTATATATTTAAACTGCCTTATCTGATCCTAAATCCTTTAATCCTTGATTAAGAATATTTATACTAGCATTTATATCTCTATCATGTTTTGTATGACATTCAGGACATATCCAAAATCTAACACCTAAATTTTTAGTATCTTTATTTTTATATCCACATACATTACATAATTGACTTGAAGGATAATATCTATCAACCTTATGATAAATACGATTATTCCATTCTGATTTATAAGCTAGTTGTCTTGTTAATTCATACCAACTACAATCATGAATAGATTTTGCTAAATTATGATTTTTAACCATACCTTTTATATTAAGATTTTCACTAAATATAAGTTGATTTTCCTTAACTATTTGGTGAGAAATCTTATTTAAATTATCTTTTCTAATATTGGTTATTTTTTCATATATTCTAGCAATTTTAACTCTTTGTTTCTTCCATTTGTTACTACCTATCTTCTTTTTAGCAATCTGTCTTTGTAATTTAGCTAATTTTAACTCATATTTATATGTTAATTTTTTATTATCAAATACTTCGCCATCTGACGTAATTAATAAATCTTTAATTCCTAAATCCATTCCTAATGAGTTATTGTTTTGTTTTAGTTCCTTATGTTCACATTCTACATTAAAACTAACAAAATATTTACCACTAGGAGTTTTGCTTATTGTAGCGAACAATATTCTACCATCAAAATGTCTATGAAGTTTAGCTTTTAACCATTTTAATTTAGGTAGCTGAACTCTATTATTCTCAAAATCTACTTTAATATTGTTATTTGTAAAATTAGTTTTATAAGAATAATAGTGATTTTTCTTTGACTTAAATTTGGGGAATCCTTGATTTTTATTACCCTTTTTTACTTCTCTAAAGAAATTTTGATAAGCTCTATCCAAATCATAAATAGAATTAGTTAAAGCAAATTTATCTACTTCTTTGAGCCATAGATGTTGCTTTTTTAATTCTCTATTACAATAATTGTTACAATCTGTTTTGCTTATAGATTTTTTATCTGTTCTATATAATTCTATTTTCTTTGCTAATATTTGATTATAAACAAATCTACATGAACCAAAAGTTTTAGCTAATTGCACTTCTTGTTCTTTGGTTGGATATATTCTATATTTATATCCTTTTATTACAGTTTTCATAGATAAATTCACCTACCTTTCTATTTGATTTTTTGACTTTGAATATAATTTCTTATTTGTTCCTCTGTATTTTCACTTACTGTGGCGATAAAATAACTAGGATTCCATAAATGTCCTCCCCATAATTTCCTTTTTAATACACAT
>ENA-UOOK01004902-UOOK01004902.1-fermentation-metagenome-genome-assembly--contig:-NODE-4902-length-13906-cov-5.334127_pt1 | contig 13906 bp, 13 predicted proteins | sample MGYA00245777_ERZ724023 | MGnify/ENA primary metagenome ERZ724023 (study PRJEB28704, sample SAMN03018312) | fermentation metagenome | biome: anthropogenic terrestrial biome; feature: soil; material... | reverse complement strand
TGCGAGAGTGGCGGAATGGCAGACGCGCTAGACTTAGGATCTAGTGGGCAACCGTAGGGGTTCAAGTCCCCTCTCTCGCACCAAAACACGAACTTTAGAACGGCAATAGCCGTTTTCTTCTTTTATTTACTTGACACTCGATCATTGTAAAGTTAAAATTTAGGCACGGCGTGGATAATTACACCGTAAAATCCCATGAAAACTGAGCCGATAAAACCCCAGGTTTTATCGGCTCATCAGTGCCATGGAGGTTCTTTGTATTTATGGTTATACTAAACCATAATCTGTTAATTTTCGAGATGAGAGGTAAGGTGGGAAAAGATGCAATCAAACTATGAACAACTGGAGAATAACCGCGTTTTACTTAAAGTTGAGGCTGCAGCGGAAGAAGTGGCCAATGCTTTTACCGAGGCCTATAAAAAGGTAGTCAAGCAAGTAAGCGTACCGGGTTTTCGCAAAGGAAAGACCCCCCGGGTTATTCTGGAGCAACAATTCGGTAAAGATGTATTACATCAGGATGCGGTGGAAATATTAGTAACCCGCGGCTATTTCCAGGCTGTGCTGGAACATAAACTAGAACCTGTAGATCAACCGCAGATTGATTTTGAAGGGGAAATTGAAGAAGGAAAACCTTTTAACTTTCAGGCAGAAGTGGAGGTTTTACCCGAAGTTGAGCTTGGTGCCTATCAAAACATCAAAGCGCCTAAAGAACTGACAGTGGTGACCGATGAGGACGTGGAAGCGGAGTTGAAAACGCTGCAGGAACGCCACGCCGAACTGGTAGCGGTCGATAAAGAAGCTTTGGAAAAGGGCGACTTTGCCGTCATTGATTTTGAAGGATATTTAAATGAAAAAGCATTCCCCGGCGGCGCTGCGCAAGGATATACTATAGAAGTGGGTGCTGGCCGTTTTATACCGGGCTTTGAGGAAGGGCTCATCGGGATGGCTCTCAATGAAGAGCGGGATTTACCGCTGACCTTCCCTGTCGAATATCAACAGCAAGACCTGGCGGGGCAAGCGGTGGTTTTTAAAGTAAAACTCCATGAAATTAAAGCCAAAGAACTACCGGCGCTCGATGACGAATTTGTTAAGGCCTTAGGAGAGCATGAGACGCTTGAAGCATTTAAAACGGCTGAACGGAAGCGACTGCAGGACAACAAGGAAAAGGAAGCGGATCGTAACTTCGAAGCGGAAGTCATTAAGCAAGTCGTGGAAAATAGTAGGGTTCAGCTGACGGATACCCTGGTCAACCGGGAATTGGAACAGATAATCCACCGTCTGGAGCATGATTTAGAAACAAGAGGGTTAAAATTAGAGGAGTATTTAAAATACACCGAGCATACCATGGAACAAATGCAGGACGAGTTACGTCCGGAGGCCGAAGTGCGGGTGAAGACGGATCTGGTCTTGGGGGCGATTGCCAAGGCAGAAGGAATTTCCGTCACTGAGGACGAATTAAAGGAACGAGTAGCTTATTTAATCCAGTTTTACGCCCCGGCTGTCCGAGAAGAGATTCTGCAGGGAAAAAACCGTGATTTTATCGAAGGGGTCCGGTCTTCGTTGGAGCGGGAAAAGACGGTTAAACTAATCGTTGATTCCGCCGTACCGGAAGGAGAAGCTTTGGCTCCGGATGAAGCCGGAGATAAAGAGGAAGAGGTGAAGACAGAATGAGTTTGGTTCCAATGGTAGTTGAACAGACCAATCGAGGAGAACGCGCTTATGACATTTTTTCGCGTCTACTAAAGGAGCGGATCATCTTTATTGGCGGTCCCATTGACGACACGATGGCAAATTTGGTTGTGGCGCAATTAATTTACTTGGAAAGTGAAGATCCGGATAAGGATATTTCTGTGTATATTAATAGTCCCGGCGGCGTAATCTATTCTGGATTGGCTATTTACGATGCCATGCAATATATTAAACCCCAAGTTTCTACCATTTGTGTTGGTTTTGCCGCTAGCATGGGAGCGCTGTTACTCTGCGCCGGGGCGACTGGTAAACGGTACGCCTTGCCGAACTCGCGGGTGATGATTCACCAACCTTTGGGCGGAGCCGAGGGGCAAGCAGCTGATATTGAGATTCAAGCCCGTGAAATCCTGCGGCTGCGTGAAGTGACCAATGGGATTATTGCGCGCCATACCGGTCAGCCTATGGAAAAGGTAGTCCAAGATGTTGACCGCAATTATTGGATGAGCGCCGAAGAAGCGAAAGTTTATGGGATCGTAGACGAGATTATTCAAAAAAAGACGAAATAGGTTCTCATTCCAAAAGAAAGAGGTGGTGAGAGATGTTTAAATTCGGCGATGACAAAGGACAGTTAAAGTGTTCCTTTTGTGGTAAAGCACAGGAACAGGTAAAAAAACTAATCGCCGGACCAGGGGTCTATATCTGTGATGAGTGTATTGAACTCTGCAACGAGATTATTGATGAAGAATTAACCGACGATACCTCCTTCGACTTGGAAAACATCCCTAAACCAGCGGAAATCAAAGTGATTCTTGACCAATATGTCATTGGACAGGAAGAAGCGAAAAAAACCCTTTCCGTCGCGGTCTATAATCATTATAAAAGGATTAATGCCGAGGGCATGATCGATGATGTCGAACTCCAAAAGAGTAATATACTGGTTATGGGCCCGACCGGAAGCGGTAAAACTTTACTCGCCCAGACTTTAGCGAAGATCCTTAATGTGCCATTTGCCATTGCGGATGCCACCTCGCTTACGGAAGCCGGTTATGTGGGTGAAGATGTGGAGAATATCCTATTAAAATTGATCCAAGCTGCCGATTATGATGTGGAAAAAGCAGAGAAGGGGATTGTCTACATCGATGAAGTCGACAAGATTGCCCGCAAGACCGAAAACCCCTCTATTACCCGGGATGTTTCGGGGGAAGGGGTCCAACAAGCCTTATTGAAGATCTTAGAAGGAACGGTCGCCTCCGTCCCGCCCCAGGGGGGACGGAAACACCCGCATCAGGAGTTTATCCAGCTAGATACGACAAACATCCTCTTTATCTGCGGGGGCGCCTTTGACGGGCTGGAAAAACTCATCGAACAACGGGTCGGTAAAAAGACGATGGGTTTTGGCGCGGAGATCCAATCAAAACATGAAAAGCCCATTGGCGAACTTTTGCGTCAAGTGATGCCGGAAGATCTTTTGAAGTACGGAATGATTCCGGAATTCATCGGTCGCCTGCCGATCATCGTTTCTTTAGATGCATTGGATGAAGCGGCCCTGGTTCAGATCTTAACGGAACCGAAAAACGCCCTTGCTAAACAGTTTAAGAAGATCTTGGAACTGGACGGCGTCGAACTGGAATTCACCTTTGATGCGTTGCAGGCGATTGCCGCTCAGACAATGAAAATGAACACTGGTGCCCGTGGCTTACGAGGGATCATTGAAAGGCTACTCTTAGACGTCATGTACGAGATTCCTTCCCGGACTGATGTGAAAAAATGCGTGATCACCAAGGACATGGTGGAAGAGCATAAGGAACCACTCCTGTCCACCAGTGTCAAACCGAGTAAACCGAAGAAGGAAGAATCAGCATAAAACCCGCATTTTGCGGGTTTTTTTTTGGAAAGAACTCATGAAAATTGCGTCAATGGAGATAATAAACGGCAGAAAGTCGGTACTTAAGGGAGGAAGAACGATGAGTTATGCCGGAAATATCTTAGGTTTGATCAACCTTTTTTTTGCCATCGTCATTGGCTTGTATTTTTGGAATCTCCTGCGCGCACAGCAAGGAACAAAGGTGGCCGTTGATCGGGAAGCGAAAAAGGAGATGGAAAAACTGGAACGCTTGCGTAGTATCTCCCTGACGGAGCCGCTTTCGGAAAAGACGCGGCCAACGAATTTTGATGAGATCATTGGCCAGGAGGAAGGCTTAAAATCCCTACGCGCTGCCCTTTGTGGCCCCAACCCCCAACATATTTTGTTGTACGGTCCTCCGGGCGTCGGAAAAACCGCCGCCGCCCGGGTTGTCCTAGAAGAAGCGAAGCAAAACCCCTTATCTCCCCTGAAGAGCAATGCTAAATTCATCGAATTGGATGCGACGACCGCCCGTTTTGATGAACGGGGGATCGCCGATCCGCTGATTGGATCGGTGCACGATCCGATCTACCAGGGAGCTGGTCCGCTAGGGATGGCTGGGATTCCCCAACCCAAACCGGGAGCGGTCACCAAAGCCCACGGGGGGATTCTCTTCATCGATGAAATGGGTGAACTGCACCCCTACCAAATGAATAAATTACTGAAAGTGTTGGAAGACCGGAGAGTATTCTTTGAAAGCGCCTATTATAGCTCTGAAGACCATAATATTCCCTCTCATATCCATGATATTTTCCGGAATGGCCTGCCGGCCGACTTCCGCTTAATCGGGGCGACGACGCGCCAACCCCATGAGATTCCACCGGCGATCCGCTCGCGTTGTGTCGAGATCTTTTTTCGCGCCCTTACCCCCACAGAGATCAAGCTGATCGCGATGAACGCCATCAAGAAAATCGGTTTTGAGCTTGAAGAGGGCGGGATCGAGATTATTAGCAAATATGCGCATAATGGCCGAGATAGCGTCAATATGGTCCAAGTTGCCGCCGGGCTAGCGTTGACGGAGGGCCGGAAGTTGATCCCACGGAAGGATCTCGAATGGGTAGTCAACAGTGGCCAGTATACCCCCCGTCCGAACAAAAAAGTGCCGTCCAAACCGCAAGTGGGTTATACCAACGGGTTGGCGGTTTATGGGCCGAACCTAGGGATGATTGTTGAATTGGAAGCGACGGCCATTCCGGTTCCAGCCGGGACAGGACGGGTGATCACCACCGGAGTCATTGATGAAGAAGAGATGGGCGAGTATGGCCGGACGATCCGGCGGAAAAGCACCGCCCGTGGTTCGGTGGAAAATGTGTTAACGGTACTAAAAAAACACTGCGGACTCGACTGTACCAATTATGATTTGCATATTAATTTCCCAGGGGGAATTCCGCTGGATGGACCGTCGGCAGGAATTGCTTTGGTTACCGTAATTTATTCAGCCATCACCGGTGAACCGGTGGATAATTTGGCGGCTTTAACGGGAGAAGTCTCGATTTTGGGATTGGTAATGCCAGTGGGTGGGATTATCCCGAAAATTAAAGCAGCCAAGGAAGCCGGGGCCCAGCGGGTCGTGATCCCGGCCGAAAACTGGCAGGATGTTTTTACGGAAGAAACAGAGCTGGAAATCATTCCTGTGCGGCGGATCGAAGAAGTCATTCAACTGGTGATCGGTACGGAGCCGGTGACAGAAAAGCTTGCTGCCAGCAGTGGGCAACAGAAGGAGAACTTCGGACCGCCGCAAAGAGGAAAAGAAGAACTAATCGTGGCAGCCGGAAACTGAACCCTACGGGGCTTTACAACGGAAAAAGCTTAGGCGGAATTCCCCTTTTCGCCCATGAATGGCTATGGTATACTGAAATGAGGGGGAATTCGATGAACGCTTTACAACCAAGACCACGGATCGCCTGGGCGTTAGGAGGGGGAGGTGCCCGCGGTTTTGCCCACTTGGGGGTCCTAAAGGTACTGAAAGAAGCAAGGATCCCCATCGATGCGCTGGCTGGAACCAGTATGGGGGCGGTAATGGCGGTTCTGTTTGCCGCCGGTACCGATTTGAAATACTTAACTGCTTTGGCGACCACGATTGCTTGGGAGAACTTTGTTGATTTACGGTTTCCCCGCTACGGACTGGTGGAGGGGAAGCGGATCACGCCTTTAATCCGCTTGCTGACGAAGCGGAAAAAGCTGGAAGAACTAGCCGTACCGGTCCGAGTGATCGCCACCGATTTGTTGACCGGCGATGAGGTGATCTTTGACCACGGCCCCCTTGACGAGGCGGTGCGGGCGTCCATCTCCATTCCCGGGATTTTTACGCCGGTTCCTTCTGGGCAGCGCCTCTTGGTGGATGGGGGGCTGGTGGCTGGTGTTCCGGTGAACGCGGCGGCGGAGATGGGGATGGAACTGGTTTTTGCTGTAAATGTGGGCGGGGAATTGGATACGGAGCCGCCCCGGAGTGTTTTTGATATTCTCTACCGGAGTTCGGAAATCATGATGCGTCAGTTGGATGGGATTCAGATGGAACAAGCCGCTTTTGTGCTTACTCCAGAAGTTGGTCATGTCGGAACCGTCCAGTTTAACCGGGCGGAGGAATGTATCGAAAAAGGTGAAGCCGCCGCGCGGGAAGCATTACCCGAGATGCGCCGGATTATTGAGGAATATCAAGGTCGCCGGGAGCGGGAACGGGCGGTCGGAGAACGGGTTTAACGGAAGGGACTGGCGCCATAGTGGAACGTTTGGGGAGAAAATTGCTGATTATCCTTATTATTGTCTTATGTTTGGTACAGATCCTGTTAACGATTCCAGCATTTCGCGCCACTTTTTGTGTTGTTGAACAGTTGGAAGGACGACCCGTCGAAAAACCTTTTTAAATAAGATTAAAACCGTCTTGCACAAAATAGGGAAATGTGTTAGATTGATAGAAATAAGGCAGGACGGTAGTGTGGCAGCTTACATAGGAGAAAGCCGGTTTTTAGCACTCCGTAGGGTGCTTTTTTTGTTACTATGCTTTTTTGCGTTGGAACGGGTTCATCGGTGCCCATGACAACGGAAAAAACGATTGCAGAGGTGAGTCCATGACCGGGAATAGTAAAGAGGTAGCCGCGGCAGCCTTAAAAATGGCCATCAGCCGTTCACGGGAAGAAGAACGGGTTTTCAAGGAGCAACTACGAGAAGAGGAGATCTGGTCAGCGGCTGTTGATTTTGGTGGGGAGACGGTACAGACGATCAAGACCATCATTGAACGGGCTGTGGTTGCCGCTAAACGCGAGTTTTTGATCGGCGATACCCATGCCGAAGAGGGTGCGGTCGCCGGGGCGACCCATGAAGCCCTGCAGCAGATTATCCCGAAAGCCCTCGGGTTAAATATGGGTGGGAAGATCGGCCTGGCTCGCCGGGGCGATCACTTCAGTGTGGCGGTTTTCAGTGCCGTTGGTCTGCTCCATCTTAATGAGGTTGCGGTTGGCCTTGGGCACCGGGCGCTCATGTAGGCTTTTTGCGTTGTTGTTTGATTTAACTATCCCAATACAATATACTGATAGCCTAATATAAGTTGGACACTATATATTGTATTGGGACTTTCTAGATAGGGCGCAACGCAAAAAGCTCATGTAGGGCTTTAATGATACCCATAAGGGGAGAGATTGAATGGAAAGGGTGCAAGCGATCCGGGGAGCGACAACAGTCGCTGCCGATACGCGGGAGGAGATCCTCGCGGCGACGCGGGAGCTGATTACGGAGCTGATCGGCCGGAACAACCTGGATCCGCGGCAGGTCATTAGCGCTTATTTTACAGCTACCCCTGATCTGACAGGGGCTTTTCCGGCGGAGGCCGTCCGGCAGTTGGGGTATACTGATTGGGCGGCCTTAGATAGTGTAGAGATGGCGGTATCGGGTGCTTTACCCCGTTGTATCCGGGTCCTAGTTCATGCTTATTTCGATTGGGGTCAGGAGGTGTCCCATGTCTATCTACGAGAAGCCAAATCCCTCCGCCGCGACCGGGTCGACTGCGGTGACTAAGTTCTGTCTGGTCCGCCACGGTACCACCGACTGGAATCAGCAGGGGCGGATCCAAGGCTGTACCGATACGGTCTTAAACGAACAGGGTCGCGCCGAAATTAGCCGGTTGGCAGCGGAACTAGCGGATGAAGGTTGGGAACTGGTGGTGACGAGCAGTTTACAAAGAGCCGAGGAAAGCGGCGAAATTATTGGCCGGATCCTTAAGATTCCGGTTTTTTCTTATCAAGATTTGCGTGAACGGAGTTTCGGGCCGTTAGAAGGATTACACTTTACGGAGATCAAAGCCCAATATCCGGCGGGTAGTGATCAGCCTGGCCTCCCCGGCCTGGAATCGAAACCCGAGATCGAAGCCCGGGCGCTAATGACCATGACGAGCCTGGCTTCGGTCTTTGCCCACCGACGGGTGATCATTGTCTCCCATGGCGGTTTTTTACGGGCTTTTTTCCGCGTCGGCTTGAGTTTAGAGCGGAGCGCCCCAGCCAATGCGGAACGGGTGGTTGTGGCCTGGGATGGAACATGGCATCTATTATAAGCTTTTTCCGTTGTATCCAGCTAGAGAAATTTCGTGTATCGAACTCCTCAAAGCAAATAACAACGCAAAAAGCCCATTATGAGGGAGGAAGCAATTATGACCGTTGATAAACTGATTCGCCGGGAGATTCTGGGGATTACCCCATATATTCCGGGCAAACCAATTGAGGAAGTCCAGAGGGAGTTGGGGATTGAAGAGGTAATTAAACTGGCTTCCAATGAAAACCCGATCGGCCCTTCGCCGCAGGCGCTGAAAGCAGCGGCGGAGACGCTGACGGAGGCCCACTTATATCCAGATGGCAGCAATTATCAATTAAAAAAGGCCTTAGCCGTACACCTTGGAGTGGAACCCGAGGAGATTATTGTCGGGAATGGCTGTGATGAAGTGATCAAACTCGTGGCGGAGGCTTTCTTTCATCCCGGGGACGAGGTCATCGTTGCTGATCCCACTTTTGGGGAGTATGCCTATGCGACCCAATTGATGGGTGCCCAGTTGGTAAAAGTGAAGGGAGAAGGATTAGGCCACGATTTAAACAAGATGGCCGCGGCGGTGACCACCCGGACGAAAGCGATCTTTCTCTGTAATCCAAACAATCCGACCGGTACCATGAACACGCGGGCAGAATTAGACGCGTTCCTTGCCCAGATTCCCCGGCAGGTACTGGTCATTCTGGACCAGGCCTATTTTGAATATGTGGAAGATCCCGCTTACCCCAATGGTCTTGATTACAAGGGAGACGGTCGGGTGTTGACCTTGCGTACCTTTTCGAAGATTTACGGTCTGGCCGGTTTCCGGGTAGGTTACGGGGTCGGGGACCGGGCGCTGATTGCTTATTTGAACCGGGTCCGCGAACCCTTTAATGTGAATCGCCTTGGTCAGCTGGCGGCAACAGCCGCCCTAACCGATCAAGAGCATCTGGCACACAGTTTGGAAGTGAACCGGCAGGGTAAAAAGGAGATCGAACAAGGATTGAGCGCACTGGGGCTGAACTTTACTCCCAGTCATGCTAATTTCATTCTCTTGGCCACTCCGTTTCCGGCTTCCGCTGTATTCCAGGCTTTGCTTCGGAAAGGAGTAATTATTAGAAGCGCCGATATTTTCGGTTTACCCCGGCATCTGCGGGTGACCATCGGTACAGCCGCGCAGAACCAAAAGTTTTTGGCGGCGCTTGCGGAAGTGCTTGAGGAACTTAAGGAATAATCCTTATATGTTTTGTGAGTAGGACGGTAGTAAGGTAGAGAGGATGAACTTATCATGATTATCATTATGTCGCGGGACGCTTCCGGGGAAGAGGTTGCCCGGATTGAAGAGCGTCTCAGTGCTGCGGGCTTTGGTGTTCATCGCTCCCAAGGGGTGGAAAGGACGATCCTGGGGGCGATTGGTGAGCGGAGTCCGGAGCTATTGTCAACGGTGGCAGCCATGGCTGGGGTGGAGAAAGTCGTTCCGATTCTAAAACCCTTTAAGCTGGCAAGCAGGGATTTCAAACCAGAGCCGACTTGCGTTACGGTGGGAGATGCGGTGTTTGGCGGGGCGGAAGCAGTTCTGATCGCCGGTCCCTGCGCGATTGAAGATGAGGAACAACTGTTGTCGACCGCCCGGCGGATCAAAGCGGCCGGCGCGAAGCTGTTACGGGGTGGCGCGTTCAAACCCCGGACCTCGCCTTACTCTTTTCAGGGTTTGAAGATCGATGGCTTGAAGCTCAGCCAAGAAGTGGCGGCGGAAACCGGTTTGGCGGTAGTGACGGAGGTGGTCTCGCCCCACGAGGTAGAGCTGGTGGCTGAGTACGCGCAGATGCTCCAGATCGGGGCCAGGAATATGCAGAATTTCGCCCTCCTACAAGAGGTGGGAAAGGCCAAAATCCCGGTGCTCTTAAAACGGGGAATGGCCGCGACCATTGAGGAGTGGTTAATGGCGGCAGAGTATATTATGAATGAAGACAATTACCAGGTCGTTCTCTGCGAACGGGGAATCCGGACTTTTGAGACTGCGACTAGGAATACGCTGGATCTTAGCGCCATCGCGTTGGTGAAAGAATGGAGTCATCTACCGGTGATCGCCGATCCTAGCCACGCCTCAGGACGGCGTAACCTGGTGTTGCCACTGGCTCGCGCGGCCTTAGCTGCTGGTGCCGACGGTTTAATGGTGGAGGTGCACCCCCATCCGGAAACCGCGCTTTCGGACGGTCCTCAATCTCTCAATTTTGCTGAGTTTGATGAATTGATGCAGGGGATTGAACCAATTCTGGCCGTGATGGGGAAACACCTATGAGCCAGTACCGGATCGGGATTATTGGCTTAGGCTTGATCGGCGGTTCGCTGGGGATGGCTCTTTGTCGGCAACCGGGTAATTTACGGGTGGTCGGGTATGATTCGGAGCCCGCCACCGGTCAGGAAGCGCTAGCCCGGCAAGGAGTCCACGAAATTGCCGTCAGTCTTGAAAGCGTTGTGCGGGGGGCCGACTTGGTCGTCGTGGCGGTTCCGGTCGGAAAAATCGAGCAAGTGGTCGCGGAGATTGCTTCCGCGCTGGCCCCGGGGGCAATCATCACGGATGTGGCGAGTACGAAAGGGCGGTTCGCTAAGGTTATACCGCCGCTGTTGCCGCCGGGGGTCCACTATGTGGGCGGACATCCGATGGCCGGGAGTGAACAATCAGGAATCGCTGCTGCCGACCCCTTCTTGTTTCAGAATGCCGTTTATCTCTTGACCCCGGGATCGGAAACGCCCCCTCAGGTCCTGGCGGCTTTGGAACAATTCATCGGGATGGTGGGAGGCTTACCGCTGCAGTTGGCGCCAGAAGAACATGATCTTATGGTGGCGGTGGTTAGCCATTTACCCCATCTCTCCGCGGCTGCCTTGGTGAATGTCGCCGCTGAGTTTAATCAGCGGTATCCGGGGACCCTTGCGCTAGCCGCCGGTGGTTTTCACGATACGACACGAGTGGCTATGGGCTCCCCGGTTTTATGGCGAGAGATCTTTGCCAGCAATCGCGCTTCGCTCCTACGTGTGTTGAAAGCCATGCACGGAGAGCTCGCCGCCTTTATCGCTGCTTTATCCGCTGGAGAAATGGCGGAAGTAGAAGCCCGGCTTGAGCGCGCGACGGTCATCCGGAGGGAGCTACCCGCCCGGAAAAAAGGATTTCTGACCCTCCTCTATGAACTGGTAGTGGTGATTGAAGACCGGCCGGGAACCATTGCTGAGGTGATCGACATTTTAAAGGAGATCAATATTAAGGATATCGAAATCCTCCGGGTGCGTGAGGGTGAAGGCGGTACCCTCCGGTTAGCTTTTGAAGATGAAAACGCTTTAAAAAACGCGGATCAACTGCTCCGTGCCCGTGGTTTTATGACCCAGGTTCGTGGGGGGGAAAAGCGATGAAGGTCTTCGTCGGCCCTGCTTCCCACTTAGAAGGTAGCATCCGGGTTCCCCCCTCGAAAAATTATACCTCCAGGTATATTTGGGTTTCTGCTTTGGCCGAGGGGGAATCGGTCATTGAACATCCGGCGACCAACGAGGATGCCCAGGCGCTTATGGCCTGTTGTCGACAGTTAGGAGCCGACATGCGGGTGGACGGAGAACGCCTGCTGATTAAAGGTTTTGGTGCAAGTCCAAGCCCCGCCGGGGTATTGGATCCGGGGAATGGTGGCCTTATTCTCCGCTTGCTTTTACCGGTGGGGTTGCTTTTACCGGAACTTAAATTTGTCACCTCCTATCCGGAGTCGTTGGGCCAGAGGCCCCAGGGGGATCTCCTCGCGGCGCTGCGCCAATTGGGGGCGGAGGCTCGAGATGTGGATGGACATCTTCCGATCACGATCCGAAGGGGACGAACGCTAACCCAAAGGGCAGTGACAGTTTCTGGGCGGGTAAGTTCCCAGTTTGCGACGGCGCTGCTCATGATCGCCCCGCTCCTGGGTGGACTGGCGATTTCGATTACCGATGGTTTGGTTTCTCAGCCGCCGTTGGCCACGACCTTACAGGTGATGGCGGAAGCGGGGATCCCGCCGCAGGCTGATTGGGATCGCCTTTTCTTCCAAGTTCCCGGTGGGACTTACCGGAGTGGTAGGTACCGGGTTCCCGGTGATTACCCGGCTGCTTCGGCCTTGTTAGCTGCCGCCGCTCTGGTACCGTCGGAAGTTACCCTCTACCCGCTGGATCCTGATGACCAACAAGGGGAGAAAGAGGTCATTCCCTATCTCCGGCAAATGGGGGTTGGGATTGAAACTAAAGACCATACCGTGACGATTAGAGGAGGAACCCCCCTTTCTGCTCAGGATTTCAATGGGGAAAAGGCGATCGATGCTGTCTTGTCCATGGCCGCTGTAGCCTGCTTCACTGCAGGTCGGACTACCTTCTCTCAAGTTGCGAACTTACGGTGGAAAGAATCGGATCGAATTGGAGATTTAGCTTGTGAGTTAAGAAAACTTGGCGTTAAGGTCCAAGTAACCGCTGATGGGTTTGTGATTGATGGCAACCCGGCCGGATACGAAGGCGGGATCGAACTTGAGGGAGGCCAGGACCACCGGCTGGTGATGACTTTTGCGGTCTTAGCTTTACGGACCCAAAAAGGTTTAGTGATTAACGGTGCCGAACATGTGCGGAAGTCTTATCCAGACTTCTTTACAGCCTTGGCGGCTTTAGGCGTAGATGTGAGAATGTAACAGGAGAAGAAAATGGCTTTTGATTTACATACCCATAGTATTTACTCGGATGGACTCTTAACCCCGAAAGAACTGGTCAAAAGGGCGAAAAAAAGAGGACTGAGCGGAATTGCCCTGACCGATCATGATACCGTCTACGGATTACCCGCCTTTTTGGCAGCCGGGAAAAAGTATGGAATGGTCGCCATCCCTGGAGTTGAGCTTTCCACGGAGTTGGAAGGGGTGGAATTTCATATCCTTGGTTATCAGTTGAATTTTACCCATCCGGAGCTGCAACTTCGCTTAAAAAAGGTGATTGTCTCCCGTCAGGAACGGGCGCGGGGGATCTTGGCGCTCTTGGCCAAGCATGGACTCCATCTCACCTGGGAAGAGGTGGTCCAGGAAACACCCAGTGCCTTTGTGGGACGCTTCCAAATTTATCGGGCGTTGAAAGCAAAAAAGCTAATTGGCGCTGATCGGGAGCGGACTGCCTTCAATTCCCTGCTGGGCCCGGAAGGCGTCGCTTACATCCCACACCGGGAGTTATCGTCCCTGGAGGCGATCGCATTAATCCGTACGGTCGGCGGTTGGCCGGTGCTGGCCCATCCCGGTCGTTTAGGAGATGATCGTTTAATCCCGGCTTTGGTCGGTAGCGGCCTAGCCGGTCTGGAAGTTTATCATCCGGACCATACTCCGGAAATGACCGAAAAATACTTGGCGCAAGCGCAGGAATTAGGATTGTTTATCACCGGCGGTTCAGATTACCATGGCGTTCCGGGCGAACGGGAACTGGGCGACGGTCAGATTAATGAGCAAAAGGCATATTTACCGTTTTTTTGGCAATAATGTTCATACATCTTCACAACTAGGAGGTTTAGATTGAAAACGCAAAAACGTTGGTTGCAGATTGTCGCTTGGCTGCGGAAAGGAATCATCACACCAGAAGAAGGTCTCTTTCTCCTGGAACAAGAGATTAAAAAGGCCGCTTTCGGCTTGAATAAGAAAGAGTATTCCTTACGCTAACGAAAAATACCCCTTTACTTTGTGTCGGTTCTGAGTTATAATAAATTTTGAGTTCTTCAAGGGCGAATAGCTCAGCTGGGAGAGCACTTGCCTTACAAGCAAGGGGTCACAGGTT
>ENA-UOOK01004901-UOOK01004901.1-fermentation-metagenome-genome-assembly--contig:-NODE-4901-length-13906-cov-7.632373_pt1 | contig 13906 bp, 9 predicted proteins | sample MGYA00245777_ERZ724023 | MGnify/ENA primary metagenome ERZ724023 (study PRJEB28704, sample SAMN03018312) | fermentation metagenome | biome: anthropogenic terrestrial biome; feature: soil; material... | reverse complement strand
CTCATGTTATTCCCATGGTGGACCAGGTGGAGTTTCATCCGCTGCTGACTCAGGTAGACTTGCGCAAGTTCTGCAAGAATAAAAAAATACAGTTCGAAGCATACAGTCCGTTGCTTCATGGACAACTGGATCAGCCTGTTCTGAAGCAGCTGGGAGAAAAATACGGAAAATCACCGACACAGATCATACTGCGCTGGGATCTGCAAAATGGAGTCGTTACCATCCCGAAATCCGTTCATAAGGATCGGATTATCGAGAATTCCAGGGTATTTGATTTTGAATTATCGCAGGAGGACATGGATGTTATCAGCGATTTGAATCAAAATTACCGGACCGGCAGCGATCCGGATCATTTTGATTTTTAACAAACGTGTTGAGAATTTTCCATCTTCTATAGATGGAGAGATGAAGAAGATTATCACCCCATCTGACTATTTTGAAATAATCATCCTGCTACCGCAGGGTGATTATTTTTTTGAAAATGGGACAGGATCGGTTACCCGGCAACTCTGTATTTATGGCTTTTTGAGAAAGAAAGAATATTCCATAGTATAAACCATACCTAATATTTTCATATTTGGGTAAAATATCGGCATGTTGAAAAGATTTATTTTATATGGTTTTACCGGCTGGGGAATTGAGATCATATGGACGGGTCTCGGTTCCCTGCTCCAGGGCAACTACAAGCTTTCAGGGTATACCAGTATCTGGATGTTTTTTATTTACGGATGTGCCGTATTCCTTGAGCGGATCCATGACCGCATTGCTCATTTGCCATGGGGAATCCGGGGGTTGATCTGGGTCCTGCTGATTTACTGCATTGAGTACATCAGTGGCTTTTTGATGGATTCCCTGTTTGGGATCTGTCCCTGGCATTATACGGGAAAGTTTGCGATGAACGGCTATATCAATTTTTCCTTTGCACCGGCATGGTTTGTGGCAGGCCTGCTTTTTGAGCGCCTTCACAAAAGCCTGGATGAGCTCGGTATTGCCTGATGGGAACTGGACATAACTGGATTTTACCTTGTGGTATTCTGGAAAATAAGCTATAATATGCACAGGACGAATTGTATACGCCAAGAGGAGGGTGCCAGATGAAGTTTTCGTTTACCACGTTGTCCTGTCCGGAATGGACCTGGGAGAAAATCCTGGAAGAAGCGGGTCGTCTTGGTTATGACGGAATCGAGATCCGCGGGATAGAGGGGGAAATGTTTCTCCCCAAAGCAAGACCTTTTCTGCCGGAAAACCTGGAGCAGACCAAAAAGGATTTAAAACAGCAGGGGCTGGAGATCATCTGTCTGGATACTTCATGCAGTCTTCATGACGAATCGGGCTACCAGACAAACATGGAGGAAGGCAAGGCGACCATCGATCTTGCACAGGAGCTTGGAGTCCCGTACATACGTGTATTTGGAAACAATATTCCGAATCCGGATGAAAAGCAGCATACCATACGCTGGGTGGCCAAATGTCTGGAGGAGCTGGGAGAGTATGCAGAAGGAAAAAATGTCTGCGTCCTGATTGAGACCCATGGGGATTTTGCAGCGTCCGATGATCTTTCTGCTGTCCTTTCCCATACTCACAGCCCGGCAGTCGGGGTGCTGTGGGATGTCAATCATCCTTACAAGGCTTTCGGTGAGCCTATGGCTGTGACCTATGACCGATTAGGAAAATATATCCGACATACCCATTACAAGGATTCCAGGGGGAAGGGGCCCCGTGCGAAGTTGTGTCTGGTCGGCGAAGGGGATCTGCCCATTGGAGAGAGTCTGGATATCCTGAAACAGCATCATTATGACGGGTACCTGTCTCTGGAATGGGAAAAGAAATGGCATCCGGATCTTGCGGAGCCGGAAATTGCTGTCCCCTCTTTTATTTCCTATATGAAAACATTGATTTGATTTCGTAAAGGTCGAAAGTCCGGAGCCGAGCGAACCTTTTTGGAAAATTCATGGAAGAGATCATGCAGGAAGATAGTAGCGGAAAATGGAGATATGAAAGAGAATATGAAAAAAGAGCAGTACAGATATGAGAGGACTGCTCTTTTTTCATACGAACGAAATACAGAAATGGAAGGCTTTTTTAAGGAGATAAGATGATGTGGGATTCTACCATGCATGGTCCTTCCATTTTGCTTCATCTTATTTCTTTCTTATTTTAAATTATTCGACACTTCCTACATAAATCCTTCTTTTCTTTTTGACATTTTTAAAATTTTTAGATTTTTTTGTGATGCTTTCTATCCGTCGGCCTGGCACAAAGAAAACAGATTATGATGGATCAGAAACACGCAGTGCATACGCTCATGGAATGTAAGGATTGACTTACGGTGCCGTGTACAATATAATGGAAGTAAATAGCAACCTGTCCAACATTTCACCCATTTCAATATAGAAAGGAAGAATGAACATGAGCACCGGCAGGATGATGAAAGCATTAATAAAAAAGTATGACAGACTCGGAATCTGGCTGGACGAGGTGCCTGTTCCGGAAACCGGAATCAACGATGTCCGGATAAAGGTGCGGAAAACAGCGATCTGCGGTACCGATATTCATATCTATAAATGGAATGAATGGGCTCAGAGAACGATCCGGACTCCCCTTACCATCGGCCATGAATTTGTCGGGGTCATTGATGAAGTGGGAAGCAATGTATCGGATTTCAAACCCGGCGATCTGGTTTCCGGGGAGGGACATGTGGTTTGTGGCCGGTGCCGCAATTGCCTTGCCGGAAGGAGGCATTTATGCAAGGATACCAGCGGAGTCGGTGTAAACCGTCCCGGCGCTTTTGCCGAATATGTTGTAATCCCGCAGACCAATGTGTGGTACTGTGACAAATCCATTCCTGAGGAATTGTTCAGTTGTTTTGATCCTCTTGGCAACGCCGTACATACTGCTCTGAGTTTTCCTGTCCTGGGGGAGGATGTCCTCATTACCGGCGCGGGCCCCATCGGTATTATGGCCGCAGCCGTTGTACGACATGCGGGGGCAAGACATGTCGTCATAACGGATATCAACTCCTATCGTCTGGAACTGGCAAAGAAAATGGGCGTCACAGCCGCATTGAATATCCGTACCGATTCCATTGAAGACTGCATGGGCAGGCTGGGAATGAAGGAAGGATTTGATGTGGGCCTGGAAATGTCGGGCAATGACAGTGCGTTCCGGAGTATGATCGATGTGATGTGCCACGGCGGCAAAATAGCGCTGCTGGGCATTCAGGAAGGACAGACCGCGATTGATTGGGATAAGGTTGTCTTCAGCGGCCTTACCATCAGGGGAATCTATGGACGGGAAATGTTTGAGACATGGTACAAGATGCAGTCCATGATTCAGTCCGGTCTTGATATCGCGCCGGTGATTACCCATCGCTTTGATTATACCGATTATCAGGAGGCTTTTGACACAATGGCATCCGGTTCTTCCGGCAAGGTGGTGATGAATTGGGTGAGGGAATCTGCTGTCCCATCTGATACCACACAGATATAGCTTTGAAAAATGAATATATTGTAAAAACGGAGGGATATTCATGAGCAAAAAACTGTACGAGAGGATCCGGACCCAGCTGAAGGAAATGAAAAATGACGGGACGTACAAGGAATACCGGTATTTGGAGTCCCCGATGAGTGCCCATACCCGAATTGAAGATAAGGGAGATGTTCTGGTACTATGTTCCAATAACTATTTGGGGTTATCCGACAAGGAAGAGCTGATCCAAAGCGGCATCCAGGCGCTTCAGAAATACGGCGCAGGCGGGGCCAGTGTAAGGTTTATCTGCGGTACCTATGATATTCACAGGGATCTGGAAAACAAAGTTGCCGGATTCCTGGGGACGGAAGCGGCGCTTACCTATTCTTCCTGCTGGAGTGCCAATACTGCGGTGATACCTGCTCTCCTGCAGCCTGGTGATACAGTGATTTCCGATGCCCTGAACCATGCCAGCATTGTGGACGGATGCAGACTGATTGCCAAAGGGGTAAACAAGGCGATTTACAGACATTCCGACATGTCGGATCTGGAGGAGAAGCTGAAGGAAGCGAAGGACAGCTCGGTCCGACTGGTCCTTACCGACGGCGTGTTTTCCATGGAGGGGGACATTGCCAGGCTTCCGGAAATCGTGGAATTGGTACGCAAATACGATGCCGTCCTGATGGTGGATGATTCCCATGCCACGGGGGTAATCGGTGAAACGGGGAAGGGAACGGCGGAATACTATCATATGCAGGGTCAGGTGGACATTATTACCGGCACATTCGGCAAGGCACTGGGAGGTGCCGGGGGCGGCTTTGTGGCAGGAAGAAAATCTCTCATCGATTTGTGTGTTCAGGCTTCGCGCCCACATTTGTTCTCCAATTCCCTTCCGCCGGTGTTGACCGCCATCGCCGGAACAGCCCTGGAGTATCTGGAGGTTCATCCGGAGATCGTACGTTCCCTGAGGGAGAAAACCCGTTATTTTCGAAAGCAGCTGAAGGACAGGGGACTTGATATTCTGGAGGGCGACAGTGCCATTATTCCCATTATGATCTATGATGCGCCGAAGGCTGTCCGGCTTGCCAATCAGCTGTTCGGGCATGGCATCTATGTAACGGGCTTCTGCTATCCGGTCGTGCCGGAAGGTCAGGCAAGAATCCGCCTGCAGGTATCGGATGCACTGAGCTATGAGGATATTGACCGGGCAGCGGATGAGATACAGGAGCTGGTGAAGTAAATTGTTAACCGCAATCTATAATGAAGGGTTTCGAAAAATAAAGGAGGACCTTTCCCATGAGTAAATTGCCACGATCCACACCGGAAAAGCAGGGGATCCCATCGGCGAGCATTCGGGGGTTTCTGGAGGATATCGCAGGGAAGAACCTGGAGCTGCACAGTTTCATGATGCTTCGCAACGGGCATGTTGTTTCGGAAGGGTGGTGGGATCCATACCGGCCGGATCTGCCGCATCACGTGGGAATGCTGTCCCATGGGCATCAACTGCGGCGGCTGGGGCCTTTCCATACGGACAGAGGACATCGCCAGATTCGGGCAGCTGTATCTGCAGGACGGAATCTGGAAAGGAGCCCGGGTTTTACCGGAAGGATGGGTACAGGAGGCCACACGCTCCCATATATCAAATGGAGAGGATCCCGGGAGCGACTGGAGCCGGGGATACGGCTATCAATTCTGGCGCTGCAGGCATAACGCCTATCGTGGAGACGGTGCCTTTGGCCAGTTCTGCATCGTTATGCCGGATCAGAATGCCGTGATTGCCATTACAAGCGGATTGGACGATATGCAATCCGTATTGGAGTCGGTCTGGAGGCATCTTCTTTCTGCCATGGGAGACGCAGAGCTGCCGGAGAATCCGCCAGTCTGTGCAACGCTTCAAAAATTCCTGCGCAGCCTTGCGCTTTTCCCTCCGAAGGGAAGGAATTCCTCCCCACAGACATTGGACCGGACAGGGAAAAGCTATGTTCTGGAGGAGAACGAACCGGGATGGGAGAGGATTTCCTTTGAATTCCTGGCGGAGCGGTGCAACCTGCGATTGCGGGAAAAGGGAAAAGGAATCGTGGAGATTCATTGCGGCACAGGGGACTGGATGGAAAATCCGGAGCACGCGGATTGGCTGCCGGGAAAAATCATGGCCAGCAGCGTATGGACGGAGGATGTGGTCTGTCAGATTACTCTCCGGTTCATTGAAACACCCTTTTATTTTACTTTGCGCTGCAGCTTTGACGGGGAAGATATCAGGATATCCGCTTCCCGGAATGCTTCCTTCGGGCCAAGGGAAATCCCCGTCATTCACGGAAGCATGGCCGGAGTATAATTAGCGGACAGCTTTTATAAAATATGGGAAAAGACAAGCTGTCGGACAGGCAGCAGGGAATTGCACGAAAGGTAAGGTGAAGTTAAAAATGAATCCAGCCAGTAAACGTTTTCATTTTGTTCGCAAGTCGGAAAATCAGGCGATATTGAGTATTCACGCTTCTCAAAAGGAAGGTGGAACGATACCCGGCAGATTATTTGGGAATTTTTTGGAGCATCTTGGCTTTACTGTTCAGGGAGGGATCTTGGCACAGCTCCTTCGAAATCCGGCTATGGCTGCGGACCATAATCTGACACCGGATCAAAAAAACAATCTATTGGATAACGGCAGGGTTGCCGAAGGTATCCACAGATTGCGGAAAGAAGATATCGACAAATACAGGGAGTGGTCTCCCCAGATTGGTTGTACGGGATTTGGTATGCTGATTCTGGATGATGAGACGAAAGATGGGATCCCACTCCCCTGGAAAGTTGTCCCGCATGGGGCGGGCAGAGGCAACGAAAAAGGGCGGATTGGAACTTCCGTCAGATTGAATCCAGGGAAGGAAAAGGTTTCCCTCAGGCAGGGAATTTTTGCTCCTCTTCATAGAGAAAAGAACTATAGTGGGCATATATGGATCAAGGCGGTGGGGGAAGGAAATCTTTCCGTAGAGTTCCGGCGAAGAGGAAAGAATGAACAGAATTCAGATGAAAATAGTGTGATAGTGCGGACAGATTTACCGTGGCCAAAGGATCGTTGGGAGAAGATCCACTTTAATTTGGTTGTTCCTGAGGGGGCCGCAGACAGATATGAACCCATTGATTTTTCCATAACAGCGGAAGGGAATGGATATGTATGGATAGACAGGGCGGTACTTCTTCCCGATGACAACATCCATGGGTTTGACCCGGATATCATTGAAGAGGCAAGGACCTTGGCACCACCGGTTTTAAGGGGCCCAGGGGGGAATTTCACAAGTGGATATCATTTCTGGAATGGTATAGGGGATGTTGATTACCGGCAGACATTACCCAATCCGGCGTGGGGTGGTATGGAAGACAATTTTTTTGGAATAGATGAATTTCTGCGCTTTTGTGAGCTGATTGGGGCCGAGCCCCATATCTGTGTAAATATGGGGAGCGGTATTGCAGAGGAAGCCGCTGCCTGGGTCGAATATGTGAATGGTCCGAAAGATTCTCCATGGGGGAAAAAGCGGGCGGAAAATGGTCATTCCGATCCATATAATGTGAAGTTATGGGAAGTCGGCAATGAGATATACGGCGAATGGCAGATTGGTCATTGCGGCGCTGAGGAAAATGCAAGGCGGTTTCAGGAATGGTCCGGGGCTATGAAGGCTGCAGACCCGAATATTGAACTGCTGGCAACGGGAAGTCCTTTTGACGCAGTGGAATCCCATCATCATTGGCATGAGGCTCTTCTTGATGAGGGGGGCAGGAACCTGGAGTGTATCACTTTGCATGCATTGCCAGACAACAACAGCCAATTGGGTGACAATGAGAGGATTGAAAATATCTGGCGGTCCATCATGGCCCATACAACCAGATGGGAGGATGTGGATATCCCCAAACTGCTGCAACTTATCGACAGCAGGGGCAAGAGCGGAAAGGTGGATCTGGCTATTACGGAATGGGGCGTTTTGGGAAGGCCCGATCTTCCCGTGGTTCAGAATATCGGGGGTGCCGTATATGCAGGACTTTTCCTCAATATGTTGATTCGGATGAAGGAGCATATACGGGTTGCCAACGCCACGGCTATTCTGCATGGAGGCTGTATCAGAAAAGCAGGACCATTTATATACCTGGATCCACAGGTGGAAGTGATCAAAAGGTATTCCAGGCTTGCGGGGGGGCATCTGATTCCAATAAGCTGTGAAGGATCAGGCTATGACGTGGAGGAAGGAATTTTCATGGCTCCGCAGGTAGAAGATGTTCCCTATGTGGATAGTTTATGCGTCGAAAAAGAGGATAAAATTACCCTGGCTATCGTGAATCGTCATCCCCTTGAAAAGATTCCTTTGAAAATTTTTTCCGATGAATTAAAGGGATTGGATTTAATTCTGTCAGAGGAAATGACCAGTGAAGGGTTGGCTGAGGGCAATACTCCATTCATGCCGCATAGAGTGAAGTTCGTAAATAAAGATGTGGAATATAACGCCGACAATAATGTTATGAGGTTCGACCTTAGTCCCCATAGTATAACATGGCTGGAACTTGAATAGTGGAATTATCCTGTTGTTTGTTATATAGCATGTGGCCGCGCAGAGGCATATCTTGAGAAAAGCTCAAAGCCATGGGATGATACAGCCGGTTCGATTATTTTAACGGAAGCGGGAGGAGAAATATCTGATTGGAGTGGAGAAGAAGTACCCTACTTGCAGAATTCGGATGTTCTATATAGGCCTTGTCACCTGATGGATCCCTTCCCGGGTTTGACAGCAAAAAAAGAAAAAGGAGCCGTAAGCCTTAGGTATGAGCAAGGTTGCGGCTCTTATCATATGAGAAGAAGTTGTAGTGAATGACTGGTATGGGCAACCATGTATTTTTGCCGTGCCGCAGGATTTCACAAAGAAAGAAAGCGCAATTCGCCAATTTGACAGGATTCCATCTCACATTCTGTATAAATATATCAATATACTATTGACATATATACAAACATATGGATGAATATCTGAACGGCGATCCGGATTATAACCTGAAAGATCTGCCCGACTGGTATCCGGACTATACTACATATGAAGATAAAATCTACGGCGTGTATACGGACGTTTCCACCGAGGCTTTGGTATGGAACAAGGATTTGTTTAAGAAAGCCGGTCTGGATCCGGATACTCCACCCCAAACGCGCAGCGAATTTCTGGATTATGCAAAGAAGCTGACGGCATTTGATTCCAACGGAATGGTCAAACAGCTGGGCTATAAATGCGGGGGCGGATTTGAAGGATGGATTCTGTCCACCGGGAAACAGTATCAGGAAGAAGACGGTAAAGTCGACATCAATACACCGGAAGTGGCGGACACCTTCGAGTTTTTAAAGAAAACCATCGATATCTACGGCAGCGATGACAAGATCCCGGATACGATAAACTGGGATAAGGGGAATATTGCCATGGTCAATACGGATATTGGCTATTCAAACAATATGAAAAACAAGAACTTTGCCGTTGGGATTGCGCCATTGCCCCGACCGGATGAGCTGAAAGATCATGAGCCATATGTAACTGGCTTTATCAATCAATGGTATGGCATCCCGACCGGAGCGAAAAACCCGGATGGTGCCTGGCTGCTTCTGAAATATTGTGTCACCGGAGGCGTCAGCAATGTAATGGACGGCGAAGCCATAGACAATCCGGAGACCTGGGTGCCTGTCTTTATGACAGATCCGGCAGCGAAGAATGCCCTTTTTGACAAATATCTGGACAACACCAGGCCGGACATCAAGCAGAGCGTTTTGGACCGGGAAGAGCTTTATAAAAAAATCAATATAACCAGGTCCACAAATTCCCTCATCAATGCAAAATGGAACGGTGTTATGGTAGACGGGATGTTTAAAATGCTGAACGGGGAAGTTACCGTCACGGATGAGCTTGCTGCCCTTCAAAAACAGGCGGATCAGATCTATGAGGATTACCAGTCCGGAAAGATCAATTTGAAGGACGAAGCGAAGAAGGAAGAAGAGCGGATCGCTAAGGAAAAGGCGGACGCTGAGAAAAAGGAGAAAGACAAAGAAGGAGAAAAAACCGAAGGCGGAGATAAAAAGTAACGGCCTTCCATGGCTTTGAAAATCAATGATCACGGTATCTATGTTCCGGATGCGATCCGGGCATAGATACCTCTTGTATGCTTATTTTTGCTCAAAGGGGAAATCGAGTTGAAAACGGCAGGACGAAAAGGAAACCAATCAGCAGGTATCAGGACTACGGTACTCTTACTTTTGATTTTTTGCATAATGGGATGGAATTTTTCCGGTATCCCCGCAGAAAACAGGAAAGCGATCGCTGCCGGAGGAAATGCCGGAACGGATGAGGGCGTATCCGAAAAGAATACCGCAGGGGAAGCGAAAGCGCCAGTGTCAGCGGAGGACAGCTATGCTGCTGTTTCCGGGGAATACAAGGATCCCCTGGAGTATCATCTTTCCAGGAAAGACAGGATTGTTCTGAAAGCTGCCAATGCTTTTTCGGATTCCGGAAATCCTGTTTTTAAAAAGGATCAGAACGGAAGAGATTCGGTTTCCGTTTATACGGATGGAAAGACCGGCGCTGTGTCCTGGGATTTTGAGGTGAATCGGGAGGGCTTGTACGAAATCGGGTTTGAGTATTTAACCGATGCGGAAGAAGGCTTGCAGGTACAGCGTGAGATATGGATTGATCATAAGCTTCCCTTTACTGAAAGCGGGAACATTGCCTTTCCGCGGAAGTGGTATGAAGCTTCCAGGGTCACAAAGGATATCAACGGGGATGAAGTCAATCCGCTGCTGAAGCAAAAAAATGAATGGTTTACCATAAAAGCAACCGATGTGGACGGGTATACCAGCGAACCCTTCCGGTATTATCTGGAAAAAGGGAAGCATACCCTGACTCTTGCCAGCGTAAGCGGAAAGCTGTCCATTGGGGATATCTCGCTGATTCCTGCAGAGGATTATCCAAAATATCAGGAAGTTCTCAAGGAATACAAGGAAAAAGGTTTTTCGGAATACAAGGGAAAAAATGTTGTACTGCAGGGGGAAGATGCCGATTACCGGTCGGAACAGATTCTGCGCAGGGAATACAATTCGGATCCTGCCACGCAGCCTTATCAAAAAGGCCGGGTGGTGCTGAATACAATCGGCGGAGACAACTGGAGAAACGCCAATCAGAAAATTGAATGGGACTTTTATGCTCCGGAATCCGCGCTTTATAAACTGAACCTGAAGGTTTTTCAGAATCACGGGGAAGGTTTGAATGTCTACCGGCAAATTGCCATTGACGGCGTGGTTCCTTTTGAGGAGGTAAAGGAATATCCCCTTTCCTACAGTGATAAATGGCAGAGTGTAACCATCTCGGATGAGAAGGGGAAGCCTTATCTGTTTTATCTGTCGGAGGGTAAACATCGGATTTCCCTTGAAAACAAGCTGGGGAATTCCGGTTATGTCGCCCGGGAAATCTATTCGATCAATGATAATATGTCTGCTCTTCTGCGAAACATTACAAAAGTGACAGGCAGCGATCCGGATCCCAATTTTCAGTATGAATTGGATCAAAAGGTTCCGAAGCTCATGGATACCATGGCGGATATTCGGGATCGATACCGGCATTTGGTGGATTATCTGATTAAAATATCGGGAAAGACTCCTACTCTGGCAAACAGCCTGAATACAGCGGCTGACCAGCTGGCTTATCTGATCCGGAAACCGGAGAAGATCCCCAAAAAACTGAGGGAGCTGACGACCACCCAGTCCAGTTTGTCCACCTATGCATTTCAGATACAGGAACAGCCTGCGACCATCGACTTTCTGCAGTTTGCCGCACCGGGAAAGGAAATCAAACTGCGGCAAAGCACCCTGTGGGAAAGGTCCGCAGGCACCATGGTGAACTTTGTCTCTTCCTTTTACAAGGATTATGACAGTGTGCTTTATTCCCGGAATGGAGCGGCAGCCTCAGTGGATCAGGGGAAAGTGCAGAAGCCTGTTGTCCTGGATGTGTGGGTCGCCAGGACAAAAGAGATGGGTGAGATTATCCAGAGACTTGCCAATGAAGATTTTTCCACAAAAACAGGAATTGCAGTAAAGGTAAACATTCTGCCTGCCGGGTCTGTTGGTGCAGTGGGAAGTGTCAGTCCGCTGATGCTCTCCATTATTTCCGGAAATGCACCGGACGTCGCACTGGGAAGCGATCAGTCCACTCCGGTGGAGCTTGCTATTCGGGACGCGACAGTGGATTTGTCCAAATTCAGGGATTTTGATGAAATTCAGAAAAGGTTTTTGCCGGAAGCTCTTTCTCCGCTGAAATACCGGGGTGGGATTTACGCGCTTCCGGAAACAATGGACTTTTCCATGATGTTCTATCGAAAGGACATTCTGGATGAGATTGGCATCGATGTCCCGCAGACATGGGACGACCTGTATTATACCGCCCTGCCGATTTTGAAGCAGAATGCGCTGGATTTCTATATGCCTTCGGATTATTCTCCATTTCTGTATCAAAACGGCGGAGAATACTATAACAAGGACCGGTCTGCCCTGGCTCTGGATTCCGATGCTGCATACAAGGCTTTCCTGCAGTGGACGGAAAATTATACGATTTATGATATCCCGAAAACGGTAGATGTTTACAACCACTTCCGGATCGGGGATGTTCCACTGGTGATAGGCGGATATGGCGATTTCATCAAACTTACCTATGCCGCACCGGATATTTATGGAAAGTGGGGAGTGACCAATATTCCGGGGACACTGCAGCAGGACGGAACCATAAACAGAAGCAACAGCGGTGGCATCAGCACCATGTGCATGTTTACGGATTCCGATAAAAAGGAAGAAGCATGGAAATTTATGAAATGGTGGTCCAGCGCAGAAACACAGGAACGGTTTTCCATGGAGGTGGAGGCGGTGATTGGCCTGGAGGCCAGGTGGAATTCGGCCAATACGGAAGCCTTTTTATCCCTTCCCTGGCCAAAGGAAGATATTCCGGTTTTCAGGGAAGCCTGGGATTGGTATAGGGGAGTTCCCAATGCATTGGGCGGATACTATACCTCCCGTCATATCAACAATGCCTGGACCCGGGTCGTCATGGACGGCATGAATCCGAGAGTGTCGCTGGAGAAAGCCATCAAGGCCGTAAACATCGAAATGCAGCGAAAACAAGTGGAGTATGGCGTGGAAGATGTGCAGAATCCGAAAGAATAACGGGTAACGGGTCGATCGATGAAAATGCGAGAAGAATGGGAAGGATTTGACGAATACAATGAATACACCGGGTGCAACGGGCAGGACAGGCACGGTTCCGGGCAGGGTCCCGAAAATTAGGCACGGCTTTTTCAATACATTCCGAAAAGATACGGCGGAAGGATATCTTATGGCCGCTCCGTTTGTCATCTTGTTTATCGTATTTGTTGTCGTACCTGTCATATGGAGCCTGGTTCTGAGCTTAACAAGTTACAATATTATTCAGCCCATGAAATTCATTGGACTTGAAAACTTTAAGGAACTGTTTACCAATGACGACTTATTTATCAAGGCGGTGAAAAACACTTTCAGCTATGCTGTGGTCGCCGGTCCTCTGGGATTCATAGCATCTTTTCTGTTTGCCTGGATCATCAACCAGCTGAAGTTTCGCAACAGCTTTGCCCTGGCCTTTTATGCACCGTCCCTGACAAGCGGGCTGGCCATGTCGGTGGTTTGGCTGTATCTGTTTTCCAGCGACCGGTATGGACTGATCAATGATATCCTGATCCAGCTGGGATTTCTAAGTGAGCCGGTCCAATGGACAAAGGATCCCAAGTACATCATGAAGCTGATTATTTTCATATCGCTGTGGACCAGTATGGGCACCGGCTTTCTGACCAATCTTGCCGGGCTCAACAATATCCCGAAGGACATGTATGAAGCCGGAAAAATCGATGGGATCCGAAACAAATTTCAGGAACTATGGTATATTACCCTGCCTTCCGTCAAGCCTCAGCTTTTGTTCAACTCCATTATGGCCATGGTGGGAGCTTTGGGGGTCTTTGACATTACAGTAGGAATTGCGGGATTTCCAAGCCCGGATTATGCGGCTCATACCATGGTGGGTCATATGTATGACTATGCCTTTCTCCGGTTTGAACTGGGCTATGCATCTGCCATATCTTTTCTGCTGTTTGTGCTGAACTTTGGATTGGGCCGCATCCTGATGAAGATCTTCTCATCAAAGGATGAATAGGAAAAGGGAGGAACATATATATATGCGGAAACGTAAACGGAAATATTTCAGGAGGGTCACTCCGGGGCTGGTGCTTCTGTATATCGTAATGATCTTACTGGCAGTCTTTATGGCGCTTCCCTTGATTTATCTGGTTGTCACTGCATTTAAACCGTTGGATGAGCTGCTGCTGTTTCCACCCCGGTTTTTTGTCAAAAAGCCCACCCTGC
>ENA-UOOK01004900-UOOK01004900.1-fermentation-metagenome-genome-assembly--contig:-NODE-4900-length-13912-cov-3.547160_pt1 | contig 13912 bp, 13 predicted proteins | sample MGYA00245777_ERZ724023 | MGnify/ENA primary metagenome ERZ724023 (study PRJEB28704, sample SAMN03018312) | fermentation metagenome | biome: anthropogenic terrestrial biome; feature: soil; material... | reverse complement strand
AAGGCTTCAAAGGGCGTTCAAAATAAGATCAACAGCATGCTGCCTGATAAATATCATGAAATTCTTACTTCTGCTATAAAAAATATGGTCAGAATCGTGCTATCGGGTTCGGAATATATGACCAGAAAGCCTGATATGCTTATGTCCTTTGAAGAAAGAGAGAAGCTGGTCAAGGAAAAGATAAGCTTTTATAAAAAAACCGCCATGATTGAAGGCGCAGGTACAGGTGCAGGAGGAGTACTGATGGGCTTTGCAGACTTTCCCCTGCTTCTCAGCATAAAAATCAAATTTTTATATGATGTCGCATCCATCTATGGCTTTGATGTCAGAGACTACAAAGAAAGATTATACATTTTGAAAATATTTCAGCTCGCTTTTTCAAGCCAGGCTGCAGCAAATAAAATCTTTTATGAAATGGAAAACTGGAATGAGCTCTCCAAAGCCCTGCCCAGCAGTTTAGAGCTTTTTGATTGGAGAGGTTTTCAGCAAGAATATAGAGACTATATAGATATTGCGAAGCTTTTGCAGATGGTGCCCGGAATAGGAGCAATTGTGGGAGCCTATACCAATTCCAAGCTTTTGGATAAGCTTGGAATCACTGCAATGAGCTCTTATAGGATGAGGATTTTATAGAGCCCGATTGGGGAAAGGTGGATTTATTCTTTGAAATCCACCTTGGCCAATTTCCCATTTTCATTCATAGTTATTTGAGTTATCTTAGAAAGCTTTTTTTCATCATTTATTTTTGCACATTCAAGGACTTGGAGGACCTTCGCCGTAGGCCCATCAGCTTTATAAACGTCCCCTAATATTTTAAGTATGGAACAGGGATGGTCAGGGTCTTTAAGGCCTATAAATGAAGAATTGGGTGCTTTGATAGCATCTGCAATGAGCTTTGCATAGTCTATATCTGCAAGATCGGCTATAAGAAAATAATCCGTCTCCTCCTTAAGATCTTCAAAACCCTTCACCTGTTTGATTTTAAAGCTTCCCTTTGCAACTGCACCGGCGGCAGCCATAAGCGGCAGGATGCCCCAGCCTCTGTGTCCGGAAATTATCAGGCAGTCTTTTCTCATTATCGACTCTTCTATATAATTTCCTTGACCCTCTGTCATAAAGCCTTGGTCTACCATTTTCTTCAAAAAGTTGTTCATTCGATCTCTCCTATCTTTTACTGAAAAATACTATGTTATTACAACCGATACGTTATATTATTATTCTATCATAAATATCATATCAAATACATTTTAAAATATTTTGTATTCAAAATATTTTATTGAAAGCCTTATAACCTTATTTGTATCAAGCTTGTACTGTTTACATAGCAGGTGAAATGGCTTATAATATTACTTATCCGACATCCGGCAATATGCTATTACTTTAAAAGAAAAGAGATGATTTGTTGAATAAGAAAAGAAGCCTATCCATGGTGTTAGTTGTTTCAATGCTGGCAATATCTGTTATGCTTACCGGCTGCAGTTCTATCGGTACTGCCCAGGCATCAGATGATATTATTGTAGCAAAGGCTGCAGGCCAGGAAATCAAAAAGTCTTATTATGATGATATGTTTAATATATTTAAGGTCCAGCAAGAGCAAAATTATGGACCGGAAATATGGGAAAAAGAAGTCAGCGGTAAAAAGTATATAGATTTTGCAAAAGAGGAGCTATTGAACTCTTTGATCGATGAAACAATTTTGTTGAAAAAAGCTGCTGATTTAGGAGTTATAGCTTCCCAAGATAAGGTTGATGAGGAAGTCGAATATATCAGGCAGATGTTCGAATCAGATAAAGAGTATAAAGATTACCTTGCTGCCCAGGGCATCACAGCCGATTATGTAGTAAACAGCATTCGCAAGAGAATGATTATCAGTAATTTTATCAATGAAGTCACCAAATCGATGGATGTGCCTGAAAATGAACTTAGAGCAGCCTATGACTCTATGAAAAGCAGCTTTATAAGTGTTAAGGCAAGCCATATTTTGATAGAGAGCGAAGAAGAGGCAACAAAAATTTTACTAAGAGCGAAAGCCGGTGAAGATTTCAACAAGCTGGCTGCAGAATTTTCCATTGATCCCAGTGCAAAAGAAAATAGCGGCGACTTAGGCTACTTCAGCGCCGGTGACATGATTCCCGAGTTCGAGGAGGCTGCATTTTCTCTGGAGCCCGGTCAAATAAGCGGTTTGGTGCAATCCGACTACGGATTTCATATCATTAAAGTAGAGGATAAAAAAGTGCTAAGCTTTGATGAGACTAAGACTCAGATTAAAGAGGAGCTGCTTTCCAATAAGAAAAATGAATATTTTACTTCCTATTTTGAAGAGTTAAAATCAAAGTCCGAAGTAATAACGTATATGGAAAACCTATAGGTTTTCCATTTTTTTAGAGGAAAATCCATGGGCAAAGCTTTCTTTCCACAATATCCAAAGCCGTCAAAAGGAAAAGCCCGAGAAGGCTTAAGCCTAATATGCCCGAGAACATATCCAGATAATCCACCATTGTCCAGGCGTTCATTATATAGTATCCGATACCGTAAGTAGTTGCAAAGTTTTCAGCAAAAAATAAGGTTGAAATGCTTATTCCTAAGCTTATCCTGAGCCCGGAAATCAGTTTGGGCATCACTGCGGGCATGATTAGATGCCGGTATATCCCCACTCCTGAAACTCCCAGCGATGATACGGAATAAAAGAGCTCCTTGGGTATTTCCTTTACCCCGTCCCTCACTGCTATAAGTATCTGAAATATGATTATAGTGACAATAAGCGTGATTTTAGATAAATCTTCGATGCCCAATAAAATCATGAATATAGGCAGGAAAGCTATTTTGGGCAAGGGATATAGTATATATACAATAGGGGAAATTATAGCATCTGCCCTATTGTTCATGCCTATCCAAAGCCCCAACGGAACCCCCAGAAGCATCGATACGGCTATAGCTGCTGCTATTCTCCCAAAGCTGGCCAGCAGATGCATCGACAATACACCTGGCAGCAAAGCTATGAATCGCTTTACCGTTTCATAGGGACCGGGTATAACGTTTGATTTTATGGTGATATGGAGCATATACCATAGAAAGCATACCATCAAAATGCCATAAACGGTTTTATCATTTATACCTCTCTTAAATATCTTCATATGATCTACCTTCCTCAAGCCATCTTCTTACTTCAAGACATATGTTGTAATAATCAATCCTGGAGCGGATTTCCGCATCACCAAAATAGGGATTGTCAATTATCTTTCTAATCTTTGATTTCTCCATAACGACAATCTCTTGCCCTAAAAACACCGCTTCTTCTATGCTATGGGTTACAAACACAATAGTAACAGGCCTCTTCTTATAGAGCTTCAAAATGAGGTTCTGAGCATTCTCCCTGGTCATAGCGTCCAGCGCAGAGGTAGCCTCATCCAAAAGCAGCAAATCCGGCTTTGTAACGAGGGTTCTGGCTATGGTGACCCTCTGTTTCTGGCCTCCGCTTAATTGTGCGGGATACTTAGCCTTCAGATCTCCAATATCCAGTTCATTCAGTATTTGATTTACCTCTTCATGAATATCTGCCTTATTTATTCCCCGCACCTTTAATCCTAAAGCTACATTATCCCATACGTTTTTCCAGGGCAGCAGCCCATAGTCTTGCAGGATTACCCCTGTTTTTCTCCTGCTCCCTTTCAATTTTTCACCGTTGATCAGAAGCTCTCCTTCTTTAATATTAAGAAGCCCTGCCAATAAATATAGCAGGGTTGTCTTTCCGCATCCGGATGGCCCTATGATAGCACAGGTGGTATTTTTCTTTATGCTGAGGTTGATATCATGCAATGCCTCATCCGGGCCGTATGAAAAATGCAGATTTTTTATGCGGATCATTGCTTCACGAACTCCCTTACAACGAGGTCTTCCGGTTTTACTTGCATATCCTTCTTCAATACATTCTCAACCCATGTGATTACCTTTTCCAAATAGGCTGCATCCGGCAGTGACGCTTTGCTGAATTGAGGCAGAGCAATGCTTTCCTTGATTTCCGGCTTCAAATTCAGCTTTTCTATCAATATCTCTCTTGCTTTATTCTCATCCTTATTTATATCTTCAACAGCCTTATCATATGCCCGGTGGAACAGCTCAACAGCCTCGGATTTTTCTGCCAATGCCTTGCCGCTTTTTATCATTTCCAGGCGTGCCGGTATCTCATTTATAAATACCTTTTCTATATTATATTTATCACCCAGCCATTCATCTATCAGAAAATTTGTGACGCTCACTTCCATCATGGCCACTTTAATATCCTTTTTCTCCTCATATCCTGCTTTAACTAAAACAGGAAACATTCCGGAAGTTGTAGTCGTTACCTTGATATCGAAGCCCCCGTTCACATTGGCCGCAACTGCGATGAGGTCAGTCATTGCGCCATCTATTGAATTTGTCTGAAGTGCACTTTGTCTGTCCTGTCCATTATTAAAAACTATAAGCTCCACATCTAATCCTAATTCCTTGAAATAGCCCTTTTTTTCTGCTATAAACATAGGTGCTGAGTCTACAGCGGGCATAAGGCCTACTTTTAAGGAAAGGTTTTTAGCCTCTTCCGGCTTAACAGCCTGCGGCGGAGTGCCGCTGTTGCTGCAGCCTACTAAGGATATAAGACTTAGTGCCAATACTACAGCCAATAATTTTCTAATGTTCATTATATGTATATCCTCCTGATAATTATTTTGCCATAATAGTATTTTACAACTAAAACTGCGATTCATCTACTATTAATTTTGTCCATTCAAAACCCCATCTCAGCAGCCTAGAGCAAGACTTTATACAATACTTACGCTTTTTGCTATTGACTCAAGGTCTTTACCAGGGCAAGTATTATATCATCAATATTATTTTCTTTTATGAAGCTTTCAACTTTTTGCTTTTGTATATAATCCAGCTTATCTTCTAATCTGCTTCCATATATTCTGATTATAAATATTTTATCGCTTACTTCATGCTTGACTGTCAATTCATCATACCCATCGGCTTCAATGGCTGCATTTAAATAATATTTGTTCTTAGTCTCTATAAATGGCCTGTCCTCAAAAGCTTGACCACTAATCTCTTCTTCAACATCCCTCTCTATATCATTATCCTTAATGAAGCTATCAAATTGTATAATCACTTTATCGTAGTTATCACTATTTTGATAAAAAATATTTATATTATTAATATCCCTGATCAAGCCTTTCCTCTTGTATATCATATTTGTTTGATGTTCATCAGCCTTAGGCGTATTAAAATAATTGCTTCTGAACGCATTGATCTCTATTTTATCCAGCTTTAAATCTCCAAGCTTATCCGGTATATAATCGAAACTATTGCCAAAATGCTGATCTACTTCATCCTTGGCTCCGGACAGGTTACTCCCCATTACATAATAGTTTTTATTTTCTACTTCAATAAATTTATATTCGCCGAAATTCATGTTTTTTGCTTCTCTTCTTATGGCATCATATATTTTATCATGCTTTTCTCCGAGTATAATGCTGTCTGAAGAAGTTTTAATCAAAAATTTGGCCAGCATTTCACTGATGTTTTCCATAAAATCAATATCCAATATGTCTATAGTATCTTCTAAAATATGAATATCCTTGTAGCCTGTTGTAATATTTATTCCTACAGGAAATGAAGCATGGTCACTTATGTATTCTGCATATGCCGGAGTGCTTTTTATTCCGGAATCATTGAAAAAAGAATTCAACCCGGCTTCCGCCTCATTAATCTTAACCATCAAGTTCTTCCACTCAAGCTGGTTGATTTTGTATGTCAGAAGTCTTCTTGCATATTCTTTTTTCTCATCAGGCAAATCCCACCGGAATAACCATATGTTATTTCCTTCTTTTTCTGCATTTGACAAATTTCTTACAACCTTGTCAAATTCAATTAACCTTACTATCCCTCTTTCTTCCTCCAGAAGCTCAATATTTTTTATGTCAAAATTGCTTTCTTCCTCATATTCAGAAATAAAGGTTATCACCTTGATATTATCACTTTCATCTTCTATATTCTTACTTAAGACTTTTTTGATACCAATACCTGTCAACACCCTTTTAGAGCTGTCGTCCAGAATCCATTCTATCATTATATAAACAGGCGTCTTTGCATTTGTAAAATAGCTTTTAAACAATCGGTCCTTAAGCTTTTGCTTTGGGATTACAGGCTGCATCATCATTTGTACCAGTACAGTCTTTCCACCTCCATTTTGAAGGTTTAACAAAGTATCTACTCCATTGTAAAAATTTAATGTCTGGTCATATATATGCCGATTATCATTATATGTGAAATTTACAAATCTTATTTTCCCTATCTTTGCCATTTCATGCTCCTCATGTTAAATCATACTAAACTTCCCACAATGGTTTATTTCAACCCTATAATTGCCATCAATCAATATTCTAAGGGGGATTAAAAAATAAACTGTTCAAATAAAAATTTTAAAAGCCTAAAGACATTGGTTTTAAAGTTTTTATTAATTAATGTAATTTTTGTTAATCCCTAACTCAATATTTTTTCTATAATCTCCAATCTGGAACTGTCCAGAAAATTATACATCATCAGATTGGTAAACTTATTTGTTGGTCTTATATCTTCCTCAATAGCGTCATAAATCAAAAGGTCATGTTTTGCTAAAAAGCCACAAACACTGCGTATATAACCGTATTTGGTTTTTCTTTTTCCCTGCTCATCTATCTGAAGCGCATTCCAGTGTTCGAACATGCCTGTTATGTTAAGCATTGCCTCTTCCTGCTCACGATCAATGTTTTTTTTGGAATTTGTATAACTAAGCCTTGAAGTAATAATTTCTTCAAGTTCCGCTATTCTAATAAAGTCCCTGGATTTTACAAAACTCCCTCTCCCACTGAAAAATACCATTATAATAATTGTTATTATATACTGGGACAAATAAAAATCAATTTTCCGGGTATCATAGCTTATGACTTTCTGCAAATCCATATCCTTGATACCTATAACATCATTATCCTCATCTGGCATAAGATAAACCACCTGGTTATACTTTTCTATTGAAACATTACTTCCTCTTGCCATAATCTCAAGCAGGTTCCTAACCTCGCTGTCTGAGTAGTCCAAATACAACTCCTTGTTATTATCGAAGCTAAGCTCTCCTTCTTTTATTAGAAAATAGTAAATCCTCATTGCCTTTTCCAGATTCAATTCATTCAAATTATAATCACCTCTTTTACTTGTTTTATTGCAGTAGAATCTTTATTCAGCTCTCTTATTCAATTCCTTCATTCAGTTCAACCTTGAACAGTATATCGGGGCAATTAAGCCCAACGGTCAAGGTAAGCGGATTGTCCGCATTTTGATGGTGACTGTCCCCTATCTGATAGTGACTGTCCCCTTTTTTTTCAGGAATGAATATAGTATTATTTCTTGAAAGAAGAATTTTCATTTTTGTTATTGCATTATAGCTCACATCTCTGTTTAGCAATCCAAGTACACAATACTTTATATCAAATGCTTCCGAAGGATTAAAAACAGTCTTTCCTCTCTGGCTTTTGATTGTAGAAAAGTCTATATCTTTAATGCTGCTGAGTTGAAGCAGCACGTTTGTTAAAACCTTGAGGTCAGGTACAAGTTTGTTATACTCCTCTTTTACAACAAAAACCAACCTTGACAGTAAAATTTCTTTATTAGGACTTGCTATTGCATTTTTACAGATCATTTCAAATATATCAAGGTACTTTTCGTTTGCACTTCGGATTTTTATATCATTTTCACTTTCGAATTTGTTAAAATAACGTTCGGACATTAAAACATTACTACCTTCATTTATAACTTCCTCGCTTGCGATTCTTTGCTCTTTAAGCGCCATTTTTATATTGAAAATTTTGTTTATGTCAGGCTTAAACAGCGGCCTTAAAACCTTAACAAGCGGGTAAGCGAGCTCAGGATTTCTTTCTATTTTTTTAATTACCAATTCTTCAAAATTCAACCTGTTTTCAAAGCCTATATAAAGTATGTCGTCCACCGCCTCGTTATAAATCTTCTGAAGCTCCTGCTGCTTTAACAACAGATTAGACTGCTCGTTTGTAATAAACTTAAGCCTGCTTTTTATATAGGATATGTCCTCAATTTCTTTATTTAGAGTCTCTTTGTCAATCCTTGCTTGGTTGTTCTCCAGAATAGATTTTTCAACCTTTTCAATTAATTCATATAAGTTGTCATATCCTTCTTTTTGCTCATCAATAGATGAAAATGTACTATTATATATTTTTTCATATTCTTCTATTCCTGCACTTCCTATATCTTCCTTTACTCTTTTAATAAAGTAATTTATCCTCTGTATTTGAGTTTTACTTACATTAAATAAACTGTCTACATTATTTCTTGCTGCATTGAAGTTTCTCTTCTTAATTGACAGGTTAAGCTTAAATTGTTCAATAGAAACCTTCATGGCATCTTCAATTTCCAGTGTATTAAACATAAACTTATACCCTTGAGGAGTCATATAATATGAATAAACAGTTTCATTCCCAATAGGCACTCTCTTGTCATCTATTAATTTTACATTGATTTTTTCTTCTTTATTAGTCTCAAAATTATAAGTGCTGAAATAATGAGGAATGCCGCTATTCTGCAAGCAATCCTTTACCAAGTAATCTGTTATATTTATATATTCATCATCGGGAATATTTTTTTTCAAATAATCAATATCCAACCTTCTTATAAAACCAGCAATATCATTTTTCGTACAAATCTCTTCGACCAGGGATTTCTCCATAATAAAACACAAAACAAGCATTACCAGATTGATCGCTTCAGCACCGCTAAATTCATACTCTCTGAACTTCATTTTTCTGGAAACTCTTGTAGTTATAAAATCCACTATAGCAACTATTTCTGAACGTCTATGAAAATCCTTTAAAAAATCGTATATCAAATTTACCCCACTCTCTAGGTCCATATTGATTTTGCTACTTAAATCATCACTCTTTTTCTGTATAGTTATACACTATTTTTTAAAAAAATTCAAGTGGGGTGGGGATCCTTTAAATTTGTCTATCATTGTCAATTATATCATGGTTTTCTAAAAATCATGATATAATTGGTCATGTGCGTTTTGGCGGAAGCCAAAAATATCGCACGACCATAAATTCCTGCGGAGCATATAATATCCGCATTCATGTGGATATTATACCATAAGTTTTATACTTCTTAATAACTAAACAGTAAAACAAAACTACTAAAATGGTACCTTTAAACACACTGCTTATGCTTATAGACCACCAAATACCATTCAATTTCAATGCAGTATAAGTTGATAGTAAAGAAGCAGCGGGAATTCTTAATGCATTAAAAATTATTCCGACTGCAGAGGGTATCGAAGTCTTACCTAATCCATTAAAAGCCCCCTGGGTAGATATTTCTATAGCCATAAACCATTGAGAGAACCCTAGTATCTGCAAATAAACAACTCCCATAAGCACAGCCTCTTTTTCTGGTATAAATACTTTGAAAATTGGCTCTGCGAAAAATATAAGCAAGAGAGTGGCAAAAATAAGCCAATATACTCCATTGTGAGAGTGGCAAAAATTCCAATCAAGGAAACAGCATAAAATGCTGCTTTGTAGCCCTTAATTATTCTGTCATATTTTTTAGCACCAAAATTTTGTCCAATAAAAGCACTAAGCGCTGTAGAAAATCCTCCTGCAGTCATCCAGGAAAGAGATTCTATTTGAGATCCTACCTTTTGAACTGCGATTGCAGTTGAGCCATAGGCTGCAATAATTCTTCCCAGTACCATACCAATAAAAGAAAATATACCACTTTGGATTGCTACAGGAAGTCCTAATTTTATTATTGCCCTCATGTTCTGCAAATTTGGTTTTTGAAATATATTAATTCTAAAGTATATTTCATCATGTCTTTTCATTACAATTATAAATACAATTGTAACTATAAATTGGGCAAATATTGTGGCTAATGCTGCACCAACCACTCCTAGTTTAGGGAAAGGACCAACACCAAATATTAATAGAGGGTCTAATAGTATATTTGTAAATAGGCCTATGGCATTTATCATAAAAGGAATCTTGCTAATTCCCGCTCCATTAAAAATACCTGTAAAAACTGGATTAACAAAGTTGAAGCTTATTCCAATTACAATGTAGCTAAGATATGTAATCGCCATATTTACAACATTTTCTTCACCAAGCCTAAAGAATGCAATTAGAGGATGTCTAAATACAAAAAGAAACAATCCATAAATCACTGAAAGAAAAATATTAAGCTGTACTGCATTAACCGCATATCTTTTTGCACTTTCCTCATCTTTTTCACCTAGACTTTGAGCAACAAAAACCTCTGCACCAATTCTACTTAAAGCAATTACAGCCTGAGCAAACCAAAGAAAAAAACCTACCGTGCCAACAGCTGCAACCGAATCACTGCCTATTCGACCTATCCATAACATATCTGTAAGATTGTAAGCCATCTGTATAAACGAAGTTCCCATTATTGGCAAAGCTAATTTTGTTAATGTTTTTAGTATATCCCCTGTTGTCAAATCCAATTTATTCCTCATTTGTATAGTTTCTCCTTAACCTTATAAACACATAATCATATAGTAAACGATTATTAGCAATTTATCAATATGCGACCCATTGATATTTATACCTTATTGATATTTTGTGATTAAAATTTTTGAGAATAGATAAAAAGATTAGGTACACTTCCTTGTAGGAAAGTATCTCCTGCAAGGAAGTGTACCCACTTTCAATATGTTGACGCTAAATAAACTTATGCAGTAAAATCAATTATTGCATCCTTGTATAGATGAAAACTGCATCCCTTAAAAATGCTGCTGTGCCTGGTTGTTCCTTGTCATAGAATGCTGTAAATCTTTCATCATCAACATACATCTGAGCAAGACCAGCATGCGCCGCTGACTTGCCTCCTCACAGGAATACTATACACCTTTACGTAACGTTAATGTCAATAGTTTTTAAAACTAAGGAACATGCTTATACAAAGCAGTGTTAAAATCTAAGCCATCAGGATTTTTACTTATAAGTTCAGTATATTTATATTATCCTTGCAACAGCTCTTGTCATTGAGCTATCAGCTTTAATTTTCAGTGGAAAAGCTATAACTTCAAAACTCTTTTCACCAATTAATTTATGAAGATTGGTTAGGTTCTCCATTACAAATATGTTATTTTCAAGGAGTAATCTATGAATTTCAAAAGGGTATTTGTCTGGAGAGGGCATGTCCATACCCAACATCTTTATATTTTTCCGCAGGAGAAATCTGCAAAGCTCAATATCTACAATAGGATGTTCTTGATAATATTCTGCCGTACCATAAAATTTATCTAGTCCGGTATAAAGCAACACGATGCTATACTCTTTTACTAATTTCTCATACTCTGTTTTCATTTTAATTACAGGTTGATTCCTAACATCCAGAACACATCCGAATGCAATGAATGATTCCAATGATGCTTCAGATATATATTCTTTGTTTTCTGTTAAATGCATAGGTGAATCTATATGAGTACCTGAATGCATACTGATATCCAACCTATGATCATTATATTTATTTGTATTTAAGTACTTAATCTGAAACAAGTTTGTCCTGATATCTCCAGGATAAACAGGCATATTATCTTCGATAACCTGTGATAAATTAATTAATTTGGTCAAAAATCCACCTTCATTTCTATTCTTGCCTTCTCTGCGTAATCTCTCACTCCATACCTACATTGGACTGAGGTAGGACACAGAACCTGTCCCTCTTCTGTCTCATTTATACATTATATTATCCATAACTATTTTACAATACTATACGCATCAATTCTTTTACGATTTGAATATCAAATTAGCAGTTTGTAAAGGAGAACAAGGTAAAAAAGGTACATTCTCTAATTTTATAATATGAAATTAGAGAATGTACCTTTTACTCTTCTTTTTTATACTTTTTATTCGCATTTATTTTTGCATTTATTTTCGCATATATACTCGTTTAATTTATTTTGGTTCTACATTTTCATTATATTGCCCAAATTCGAAAGTTACAGATATTGGCAGTACCTGATCTATGGCTTCACTTCCATATAAACTGTCTGCTGGGATTTTAAAATAAAAATCCTGAATTTCTACTTCGCCGCTATTGTAGAGGCAAGGTGGTACTCCAACAGTAATATAATTTTCGGGCTTTAATTCCAAACCTACGAAAGTATCATATAGTGCATCTCTTAAATCACTTAATCCAATTTCAGTTGCTGGTACATTTGTCAGTGCTGAATAGTTGTGGTCTGGAGCCCCCCCATGGCTTGTATGAACACGAGCAGTATATTTTACTTTGATAGCATTGAATAATTTTTCAAGTTCGCTATCTGCAGGAATTGTTCCAAAATCAACATGTACATTGGTTATTTTTGCAGGGATTGTCCCTTTATTTCTAGCTTCAAAATATGTTCTTGCTTTTGTCCCAGGATGCATATTGTGGAATTGGAAGGTAACGGTTTTGTCGCCATTGCTAAATTCTGGTTCTATTGTATATACCCAGTTTCTATTTGGATTTTTAGTAATCGTACCATCAACGTTAATTGTGTCATACTTTTCATGTTCATAGGTGGAATACCCTGTTTCTACATGAGTGCCATCTGATTGCTCATCATAAGTATAAACAGCATCTCCTGCGGCCAATGAATCAGGATCATTAACATTAGGATTCGATTGTACCCAATCATTCTGCAGTACTACTTCCCAATGACCTGTTTTAATTGTAGTAATCGCTGCTATATCTGTGCTCCATGCTGCATATCCTGCTCCTAACAACGCAATTGACAGAATTAATGTCAAAGCTAATATCTTTGTGTTTTTCCTCATTAATAACATCTCCTTAAATTTTATTGTCCATCAAAGTAGTTACTGATTTTGCCGGCATTTCAGTCTCTACCTTTAATCTACTTTACATTCTAGCTATATTGCCTAATAATTCAAACATTCTTTTGGATAATTTCGAGCAATGCTTTTGTATTATTTTGTATAACACTAAATGACTATTTCAACACTTCTAAACTTACTGCTCAATTAGTTTTTACATCAGAATCGTTAACACAATTTATCCCTTGTAGAATCATTTTTGCGTTATATATGGACATGACTTATCAAAATGAAATATAATGGTTGTAATCCAATAATAAAGGTTAGAATGTAGTGGATTGGAGTATATTTAATTTGTTCGGAGACACTTCTGCAAATTAAATTTAGACGATATAAGGATTTAGGAGATTAAATTTAAGAGATATGGATAAGAAAATTCTTTATGGAAAAGCATATAGAATATTGGACAAATCAACCCCCCTCAGATTTGACTGTGGTTTGCTATGCAACAGCAGATGCTGTTCAGGAAATAGTGATACCGGCATGCATTTATACCCTGGAGAAGAAGTGATGCTTGAAAATGAAAAATATTTCAAAATCAAGAATCAGTCCTTTCATGATTTAAAGGTCGAATTTGCAATTTGTAATGGGGAATGTGATAGGAGGCTTAGGCCCATCGCCTGCAGGATTTTCCCATTGGTTCCATACATTTCAGAGAATGGTAGACTTCATATTGTGGAAGATCCTAGGGCAAAATATATTTGTCCCCTTATTCTATTTGATAAATCAGAGGACATTGGCAGAATCTTCAGAAGAAATATATACAAAGTATTCCTTCTTCTCATTCAAGATAAAGATATAAAAAGATATCTAGTTTGTTTATCTGATACTATCAGGGATTATTCAGCTTTTACAGGCATGGAGCTTCCTTAGTTAATCGAGTAGGAGGTAATTGATTAATTCATATCGCAGCGTATAGCTGCAAACAAATAAGCGTGCGCTGCGATAAATTAAGGTACTATATATTCTCAAAAAGT
>ENA-UOOK01004898-UOOK01004898.1-fermentation-metagenome-genome-assembly--contig:-NODE-4898-length-13917-cov-9.308108_pt1 | contig 13917 bp, 12 predicted proteins | sample MGYA00245777_ERZ724023 | MGnify/ENA primary metagenome ERZ724023 (study PRJEB28704, sample SAMN03018312) | fermentation metagenome | biome: anthropogenic terrestrial biome; feature: soil; material... | reverse complement strand
TTCCCCTGAAGGAGTTTCCTCTGTCATTAAAACCCATTTTGTTTCACCTCCGCTTCCAGCGGATATTTACTAGTTAAAAATAAGATTGTATAGAGATCTTTGATTAAAAACAAAATCGAGTTTTTAATAACAGATTATACGTCTCTTTATTTTCAGACCTAAAAGGATATTCCGATTATATAAACATTCCCATGAGAAAGCTAGTTTACAGGAAGGAAATTTTCATGATATTTAGTGTAAAATTCCGCCAATTCAAACTTATACATAAAATAGCATTGAGAATAGTATGAAAGAGTTAAAATTTAAAAAGAACCCATATAGAAAAAGAATCGATCCGTCTGCCTTTTGAATCGGGCAGGACGGATAGCACTCGATAAAAGTAAGAATTCCGAAGCGGAGTTTAGATTTAATAGCGGTTCTCTCTGGGCTTCCTGTGGTTTGGAAGGCAATCCCTGCAGTAGACCGGTCTGTCGGGATCAGGTTTAAAAGGAACCTGAGTTTCAGCGCCACAGTCGGAACAGATTGCATTGTGTAGTTCTCTTGGGGCTCCACCGAAACCTCCCCGGTTGTCTCTTCCCCGGAAGGAACTTCTGTCATTAAAAGCCATTTTCTTTTCACCTCCGCTTACAACGGATAGTCATTTGCTTAAAAATAAGATTGTATAGTGCTCTTTGATTAAAAACAGAAATTAGTTTTTAATAACAGATTATACGTCTCTTTATTTTTAATGCCCTTACTATACGGTCAAATTATATAAATTTAACTCATAATAATTAAAAAAAGTCATCAAATTATTTTTAATCTGAAGTCGCCTGATTCTAAATCTAATACTTGAAAATCCTCTCAAAGTTTGAAGAAAGAAGGCTTGCTGAAATGAGTAGAAAGCTCTCAACATCCTTTAATTTAATAAGAATTGTTGAAAAGAAGAATAGGAGGTTTAACCGTATCATAGGTTAAAACCAGATCTTTATTAAGTAGTTATTCTTTGTGGAATTAAAGATTAGTATTTAATAGGCGGTTATTTCAGGTAGCCTTTGCGTTCGAGCCATTCTATCTGGGGTCTTGTATACTTCCAGATAACATCAGCTTTTGAATCCTGAATTTCCCAGGGAGTCGCAATTACAATATCACCTTCACGAATCCACATTCTCTTTTTCTTGGACCCGGGGATTCGCCCCATTCTGACAATGCCGTCCATACATTGTAAGTTGACTCTTTTTGAGCCTAAGAGACTTTCTACTGTCGCCAGCACTTCGTGGTTCTCCTTACGTGGGGTACGTACCCTTGTTACTTCCGGAGTGGACGCATTATTTACTTTTCCTTCTCGTCTTTTTCTCATATTGCTTCGATAATTTGCCAGGTTAATTCCTCGTTTGTGTATTTTTATCTTGGACTTTTGATTTTTTTGATTTTATATTTAAATTCAGGTTCTGAATGTTGGGTTTCATTTATTATCGATTCCTTAAAGTTACTTTGGGCTGAAGGTTCATAAATGAATACGAAGTTCAAAACCTTTAAAAAATATAAAAGGTGTGAATTTATATAGGTGCAAATTCATATATATCTTAAACCGCAAGAAGCAGCTCCACAGTTTCCTGGGATCCTATCCACCCAATCTACGATCCCTAATAAAAGCGGTCAGTCAATATGTATCCAAATTAGGATTCGTCAACGGATTCTAATGAGAGTATGATTTTTATAAGTGTTTTCCTAATTTTCATAAGTGTCCTTAGCAATGTTAACAATTCAGTCCAATAAATTCCAATAAATTCATGACAACTTGGGATTTCGTGCCTTTCACCTGAGCATAAGGCAAAAAATAAATATTAAAAAGTGGAGCGGTTGTTGTATACCTTACAGAACAACACCTATAAGATAATATCGAAATTCAGAACTTTCTGTGCTTTGGAAGGCAGTCCCTGCAGTAAACCGGCCGACCTTCTGTTGGCTTGAATGGGACTTCGGTTTCGACACCGCAGTCAGAACAGATTACCTTGTGCATTTCTCTGGGGCCGCTACTGCTACCTCTGAAACCTCCGCGGTTACTGTCTCTTCCCCTGAAGGAGTTTCCTCTGTCATTAAAACCCATTTTGTTTCACCTCCGCTTTCAGCGGATAAGCATGCTTATAAAAATATGATTGGATATAATTTATTATTTAAAAACAAAAATGGAGTTTTTAATAACAGATTATACTTCTCATTATTTTTACTAATTCTACAGTCTTTTTATCATATATAAAATTAATCTACAAATCATCAGAAAAAAAGCTAATTCCTAAATCATCAGAAAAAAAGCTAATTCCTTCGAGAAATGTATTGAATCTAATAATGTTGAAAAAAATTTATATCAAAAAATAAATAGACAAAATTGGAAACCCTTTTCCCGAGGCTTCCAGAGATAAAACTTAATATAGAAAGTTTTTAGTATTTTTGGGTTTAAAACTTTCTGTGTTTTGGAAGGCAGTCCCTACAGTAAACCGGTCTTCCTTCAATAGGTTTGAACGGAACCTGGGTCTCAACACCGCAGTCGGAACAAACTGCAGGATACATTTCTCTGGGACCACTGCTCCCTCCTCTGAAACCTCCGCGGTTGCTGTCTCTGCCACCCCGGCTGCTATCTCTCCCCCTGAAGGAATTCCCTCTGTCATTAAAACTCACTCTTGTTTCACCTCCGCTTATAGCGGATACATCTAGCTTGCTATAAAAATAAGATCCTATAGACTCTTTTATTAAAAACAAAAATGAAGTTTTTAATAACAGATTATATGATTCTTTATTTTTACTGCCAATATGTCCGTAGTCAGCAAAATATATAAATTTTTCTTAAATGAACGGCATATGAGAGAAGTCTTTCAGGGTAGGTTGAAGCTCCATTTGTCTCTAGTGAACATATTTTCTGATAGGACAACAGAACTTCAATTTAAGAATTGGCCGGAGCTTGGCAAAGGATTAGATATAGTCACACGGGAAACAGTTAAAATTCGATCAGTCCATTCGGGTAGTATATAACACTCCTGCCATGAAAATATTCGCCTCCGGGATGCCTGTACCCGTTTGACCCGCTCCAATCGAAGTTGAGCCAGTACTCTGTCCTTTGCCCATCATCCATCACTCTTTCGGAGTACCACACATTTTCGGCAGAAGGGTACCGCTTTGCTACATAGTCCATTATCCTGTAAGCCGTATCCATGTCATCCCCGATATATAGTTCAGGATAGGCATGCCCGTAAGAATCGTTATATGTGGTGACCACCCTTGTGTTAAACCCCATATTTTTCAGAAGGGCAGACATAACAATGGAATAGTCATCGCAGTCTCCTATATATCCGCTGTCGATAGTCTGTGAAGCCCCGAAGAAAAACTCGGCATTTTTGTCGTACCTGTACTGCCAGTTCCTGTTTACATGATTAAACACAGCACAGGCATCTCCCATATTATATCCTGAAGTCTTTCCTGTAATATTGAAGACCTCTTCCACTATTCTTTCCTCTCCTGAACCAATAGCTCTCTGAAAATTCAGAGATAGCAGCCTGTATTCCTTTGGATAAACAGCACGTGACTTCTCTTCGGAATATGCAGGCACCTCAGGTATCTCAGGGAAGATGATACCTTCATCACTTTCACTACTTCCAGTAACGTTAACTTCCTGAGCTTCGGAATCTTCCTCCTGAACAGCTCCTTCAGGCGTCAGTTTATTCAATTTGTCAGCAACAAGATCCTCTTTAAGGTTTCCAGTATCTATACAACCGGCTGTAATGGATACAAAAAAAATGAGGAATATAATTAAAGCCTTTTCGTGGGCCACAAAATCAGCTCCATAAGTACTTTAGGAGTTAGATAAGTAAATAAACGTCTCTAAATATTCTAGAATATAAACGTCTCTAAATACTGGGATTAATTTTATTTTAAATTTCAAATTTTATATTTCCCTCTTCCTTTTTAAAAATATCCCGCATTTTGGATAATCAATTCCTTCACAATATTTCCCATTTGGACAAAAATGGGGACATGATGAGTAATATTTACATTTCAAGCGAAAAAGAGTAGACAAGAATCCCATATATATACACGCAGGTCCCCATATTGTCAAATATATTCATGTATAAATATTCCATTCATGATACATTGCATTAATTTTATGCCTGTACCTGCTCTGTTTCATTATTTGGTATCCTTAGATTTTCTGAATTGATCTCGGTTATTTTAAAGTATGGCAACCCTTTAACTGCCAGCAGAGCCATTGAATATTCCATATCCGGAGTATATTCCTTTATCTTGATAGGACTGGCTATGGTGTTAAGCAGTTCTTCAAGGTTGGGACTGTTTGATTTCCATGTCCCGTTACTCTGTGTTTCAGCAGTAAAAATTTTCCACTCTATTTTTACAGACATTAGTATCCTCCCCATGAGAAAACTTATTTTTTGCGCAACATGCTCAAAAAAATAAATCATTAGTACTCCGGTTTAAGTACTTTTATATGTTTGCGCATATAACATTTTATTACCCATATAACCAGAGATCTACTTTCAAAACCTGAAATTCTTGATCAGAAAATAAAATTCAAAATAACCTGAAAAATATGAACTGCTGCTCCTTTAACTTAAATAGCCTGGTCAAACATCCTGGCCTTTTTTCTTCCTGAATCTTGTATAGATTTTCCGGGAAGATTTTTTCAGCAGGTAATTCAGGCTTTCTTTTGAGATCGGCTTTGATTTTTTAACTATCATTACCGACTTTCTGGAATGCCTGGCAATCCTCTGCGATAGTGTGCTTAGCAAAGAAACCTTAAATCTCTCACTCGAGTCCCCTATAATTGTCAGATCGTAACCGTTTGAAACTTCCAGTATGGCATCCTCTATAGAATATCTTTCGAGCAGTTTGAAGCTTACAGGTATAGAAGGGATCTTTTTGACAAGATCTTCAAGTTCTTCAGCAAGTTTTTCCTTCCTGTCCTGGTCTTCATCAGGGTTGACAATGCTGATTATTCTTATTGAAGCTCCTGTATTTGCAGCGATCTTTTTTGCAAGAGAAAGACCGTGTACAGAGTTTTCTTTTCCGTTGTAGGCTACAAGGATCTTCTTAATATAATCAGGCAAATGCCCTTTTAAGAGAGCGATCTGGCTTTTAGAGGACAGGAGGACATCATTTGTTACGCCTCCAAACGAGTACTTGAACCTCTTTGAATCGTGCCAGCCCATTATGATTATGTCAGCATTCTCTATTTCAGCCTGTTCTATTATCGAATTTGAAATTTTATGGTCAAAAGCGACAATAAATTCTCTTTTGTTCCCAAATTTTGCAGGATATTGCTCGAAATCTTCCCGAAAACGGTAGTCCATCTCAATACGTTTCTCATGATAGGCTTCCTGAACCACAGTTAAAGTAGTCTGGCTCGGAACTTCGATCACGTGCAGGCAGATTATCTCATTTCCCAGAAGGTCTGCCAGTTTCAGAAGGTCTCGCTCATGTCCCGGGTTAGAAACAGGTACAAGTACTCTGCCAACAGGTTTTGGTTCGGAACTTACTTTCTCTACATTATTTTCCAGCAGGTCAAAAAGGTTGTATGCTGGCAAAGCTTTGTCTTTTCCATAGAACATGTACCAGCCGGCTCCGGCAAATATCATCAATACGGAAAAGAGTAACGGTAAACCGCCAAGAAGAGGCAGCAGCAGTATGCTCCCGACCACTCCGAAGATCTGTGTGAAAGGGAAAAAGGGATCGCGAAATGTCGGTTCATATCCGGGTAGAGTCCGCTTTCTCAGGATGATTACTGCCACATTTAGCAGTATGAATATCAAAATGTTAAAAGCCCCTCCAAGCCTTGCCAGCTCCTCTATATCAAACAAAAACAGGAGCAAAACCATCACTGATCCGGTGACCAGGATAGCATTATGAGGTGTCTCAAATTTTTGATGAATCCTAACAAACCATTCTGGCATCAATGCATCCCTGCTCATTGCAAAAGGAAACCTGGAAGATGACAGTATGGCGCCGTTAGCTGTTGAAAGCGTTGCAAAAAGGGCAGCGCAGGCAATAAAAAATTTCCCGGAATCGCCTGCAATCAAACCTGCTATCTCTGCCAGGGGAGTAACTGTTGCCGCAATTCCTTCAGAACCTGAAAATCCTGCGACTACAACCATTATGCCTACATAAAAAAGGGTTACTACAACTGCTGAAGCGATAAATGCCCTGGGCAAGTTCTTTGACGGATTTTTCACTTCTTCAGCGACCGCAGAAGCTTCTGCCAGTCCCAGATAAGAAATGAAAATCATCCCTGCTGTAGTGAATATCGGTATTATCCCATTTGGGGCTACCGGGAAGAAATTTTCCGGCTTAATCTCGAGAGATACTTTGCCAATGAATAAAGCCAGTATTAACAGTAAGAGAATGACAATAATATTCTGCAGGGAACCACTGCTTTTTGCCCCGCGGTAATTAATAATTAAAAGGAGTATTCCTGTAACAGCCGCTACTAAATAGATTGGCATGGGGTAAAAGACCTGAGCGTACTCTGCAAGCCCTATGAGAGCAAACGTGCCTTTGAATATCAGCGCCATCCAGGACCCGAGCCCTATCGCCGCACCAAAAGCGGCTCCCATTGTCCTGCTGATATAGTAATAGCTGCCTCCTGCTAAAGGCATGCCTGTTGCCAATTCTGCCATGCTGATGGCTGTGGCTATGGAAATAAGCCCACCCAGCAGAAATGAAATTATTGCTCCAGAACCTGCATTCGCCATGGCAATTCCGGGGAGAAGAAATATTCCTGCTCCAATCATTGTCCCGGTACCAATTGCAAAAGTAGAGAAAAAACCCAGGCTGCGACCCAGCCTTTCCGTTGTTTCAACTGTCGCCATTAATATCTCCGTCTTCCAGAACTTTTTGAACCGATAAATAAAGCTCTATATATCTTCATTTTATTATTATATTTATTTTTTAATCGTACATTTCTGCACTGTGCATCGGGACAGAAAACGACAGTTCAAATCCCTGCTTAATGGGTCATTCTTTTAAATAAAGCGAGAATAAAAGTGGACAGTCTTGATGCGTATATAGTACAATTTTGTATTAATGAGTACTGATTATTAATATCATTTTTGCATCGGAAACCTCCGCCAGCTTGTCTGGCGGCCCTGCACAAAACGAGAAAGGAGTTAAAGGACAAGAAGTAAAAAGGAGAATAAATAAGAAAAAGAGGCTTGAAAAAGCGACAAAAAGCAATGAAGAACGGTTAGGTATGGCAAATATAGCTGTACGGGTTAGAACCCATTACCCTTATTTCGAGCCCAGCCAATTCTTTCGTTTATTCTCAATATTCAAAAACATTCTCAATCGACAGCTCTGCCAGTTTCAGCACTTTTTCTCTAAAGGCGAACAGGCTCTCAAAAACAGCCGAATTTTGTCCTTTCAAAAGCTCCTGCTTTACTCTCCTGCCTACTATATCATCTCTTCCCGGCTCCAGTCTGAGTATAACAGAACCCGGAAGTGTATTTGTCCCACAGGTGATGTTATCGCAGTCCCCGTCTGTGATTCCAATTATTGGGATTCCAAGCCTGTAAAGGATATCGCCTGCAATAGCTGTGGTGTCATCTCCAACTGTAACTGCAAGATCAGCCCCGGCGGCCAGTTCATAGGTATTTTCGGCAGCGTGGTCTATAAGCACAACTTTTCCTGGTACGACATTTCCTGCCCCTGCCCGGAAAGTAGAACCTGATTTTCGGGCACTGGCATTTAGTTTCCGGGCTTCCGGGAGCAAAGAACCAATTCTCCGGATTTCCCCGCTTTTTATCCATGCTCTGGCAAGGTCAACAGGGTCCCTTTTTTCGTAATTATGGAGCTTTTCGAGCCCATGGTCTTTTATCTCACCACCTTTGATTGCAGTGATGAAGCCATTTTCGGATATTATTCTTATTTCCGAAGACAGGGCTTTTCCTATAATAATCCCGTTTACAAAGATATTTTCTCCGGGAAGAACTCCTGAGACCTCGCGGATAATCCTGGTCTTGCCGGTTTTGGGGTTGTTTTTCAGGCAAACCGAATTGTGGAAGAGCAGAGGGGTTTCGGCAGAAAGCTCAAGTACTTTGGAGAGTTTTTCAATGCAGTTTCCAGCTTTTTTGTTCAGGGGTATGAGCTTCCCGAAGGGGCACCCTGGGCTTTCAATCTGGACCAATGGCTTCTTTTCAGGCTCTTTCAGGCGAGAAGCAACCTTTGATCCGAAGATCCTGCCGGTTTCGAAAGTTTTTCCTCTATTCAGCAGGCAAATAAGGTCTGCTGTTTCAAAAGAATATTCTATGCAGACACTTGGCTTGAGATGCCTGGTTATATCTATAACTTTTTCAAGCCCGGCATCAAGGACGGCTGTCTTTCCCATGGTTCCGCCAAGCTCTGCTTTTACTTCGCCGAGGAGGGAGAGCTTTTCTAAAACTATTTTCGCTTCTCCCGAATCTATTACTTCGGGTCCATGGATTACAAGGCTGATTTTCATTTTCACCTGACTTTAACTAAAAGGCACATATTAATATAACCTTTTATTACAGCCATTATCCTAATTATGTCTTCTTTCTGACGTACCTCTTTTTCTTATATGCCCCTCATCCCTGTATTTTATGCTAACTATCCAATTATTATCGAAACTAACTATCCAATTATTATCGAAAATTACATTACGTATCGTTACGTTTTGACAAAAGACGAATGACCGTGAGGAAGAAAAATGGCTGACTTAAAAATAACCTGGCTTGGGCATGCTGCTTTTTTGCTCGAAGCCGAAAAAAAACTCCTGATCGACCCATTTATTTCTGGAAACCCTAAAGCTCCGTGCACACCTGAAGACCTTGATCCTGACATAATAGCTGTAACCCACGGGCACCGCGACCACCTGGGAGATACTATCGCTATTGGAGCCCGGACAGGCTGCCGGGTCATCTCTATCCATGAGGTTGCAAATTATATAAAATCAAAAGGTGTCTTTGCCGAAGGCATGAATAAGGGCGGCACAATTGAAGTGGAAGGTGTGACCCTTACCATGACTCAGGCACTTCATTCTTCTTCAATTGATGCTTCCGGCTTCAGTTTCGATGGAGGCAGCCCCGCAGGTTTTGTAATAAATATTGGCGGTTGTTCTATTTATCATGCCGGTGATACTGGAGTTTTCGGGGATATGCAGCTTATCGGAGAACTTTATGAACCCAAAATAGCCTTCCTACCAATAGGGAGCAGATTTACCATGGGCATAAAGGAAGCTGTAAAAGCCGTGGAACTGATTGAGCCTCATATTGTTGTGCCAATGCACTATAACACCTTTGACGTCATCAAGCAGGACCCTGAAGAGTTCAGAAAAGCCGTGGAATCAAAAGTTGATACGAAAGTAATTATTATGGAACCCGGGGAATCGATCGAGATCTGATTTCTCGAAGTTTTCTCAATAAAAAAAAGACAGGGACTTCTCCAAGGGCTCCGGATATAGCTCCGAGGAAGTCAGCAAGCCTGCCGGTATCCGTACATGTCCCGTAGTACTGTAGCTTTAAGGATTGGAAGAAGTACTGTAGCTTTAAGGATTGGAAGTACACTGAAAAAAGTGGCCACATAAGGCACAGAAAGGCACGAAAAAAACGTGCCTGTATTTGTTATTGCGTGCCTTTTGTGTTAATTGAACTTTTTATAAGGTCATTAAATTTCATGCCTTACTCAATACTATTTATATACACTTTATATATGTGTTCGTCCTCAACACGGAAAGTGATTGAGTTATCCGGCCTGTTTTCATAATCAAGGTACTTTTCGAGTGTAGTGTCGTAGACCTGTGTACTGTTTCCGGCAGTTATGTTTACGTTTACAAGAGCAGCACCATTTGTATGTGCATCAAATGAAAGCAGTTTCCCATCGTATTGCAGGTTTTCAAAACTTGCATCATATGTATTACGGCTTATCTGGTTGTATTCGTAAAATGACACTATGGACATATTGTTTGCATAGCAGTTATCCACCCAGTCCTGAAACTTTGAGCGGCTTATCGAGTATTTTATTGCAGGTTCCACGTCAAGTTCATGGGTAAATACCGGATAGGCCATGCCCGCTTTTGATGCTGGCTCCCACCATTCCCATGTATCGTCGTATAGGTTTCCCACATCCCTTTCCGCATGAATTACTGCATCTCCATTTCTCCAGGTCATTCCCAGGTTTTCATATGCATAAATTGCGTGTGTAAGGTTATCCTGGTTTCTCAGGCAGCACCAGCTTGTTGGTTTTCTACCGATTTTTTCATACACGTACTGGTGTTCCTCATCCATTACTCTGTATGCTTCTTCAAGTGGAAGGCTGTTTAACTCCTTTGTATAGTGTATGCCTACTTCCCAGGAATCGTTAGCGACCAGACTACGCAGGTAATTAATGTGTGTTTCATTGGATTTCTCAAGCAGTCCCTTATCAAACCACAGCGTACCTCTATACCCTTTACTCTTCAGGTAGTCAATGCCTTCTTTGGTTCCATTCATCGGTCCATCAAGTCCGAACGGGACCATCTTATTATCCCCGATTGAGGTTATGATTTTTCTGTCCGCGGTCTGGTTTACACTGTATATATTAACGTCAAGGCGGGTCCCTTCTCCAAGGATAAAAGATGTGAACTTAATATATCCGTTTGAAAAATCGATATAAGGCAGCTTTTGCCTATCAAGATTATAGAATGGGGTAACTATGGAGCTGCCGTCCTGCGTGTAAATTGTGTTTGTTTTGTTACAGCCGTCAAACATTATTTTGAAGTTTACCTTTTCTGACGCGTCACCAAGAACCAGTTCTTCATATTTGATCTCTCCAGATTGGTCTCGATAATAACTTTTGAGCATGGTATGGTTCTCGATATTCTGAATTAACAGTCTTGAACCCGGGCTATCCAGTTCAACAAAACTCTCAGGGTCGTCAGTGTTTACATCCATTGAAACTTCATAGGCAGATTTTGCCATTGGTGTCAGGTTGCATATGTACAGAGCTCCCGCCTGCCTTGGTTCCTCAAGATAATGAATTATAGGGACAGAAGTACATTTACAAAATGTAAAAATATCCAGATTGCTTCTAAAGTGACCCAGGTACTCATTTATTCCAAAACAGGAAATAATATCAAAATCCGGAAGTAAACAGCATGGGATTAGAGGAGAGTCTCTTATATTCGTATACTTTAGCGTGTTTGAAGTGTTATTAAAGCATATATCTGAGTTCTCTGTTGCATATATACTTGAATATAATTTATCGTAAACCTCTTCTCTATGAACCTTTGCGATAAAGACATTAGCTGGAAGGTTGTTTGCTTCAGAATAGTTCTGTGAGAACAGGACAAGGCTGCCCTGATTAATATTCTCAGTTACTTTTGAGTTGCCTGTATCAGGGGACGCGTACGCTCCTCCTATCCACAGATAATTTAACATGAACAATATGAAAATAAACATTTTTAGATGATTGAAATTCCTCACTAAATCACCAAAATTGATTTATATTTATCTCTACACCCACCTTAGACTTTTATATCTTTTGACTCAATAGCCCTCTACAAAATCTGTCGAGAGCACTATGCTTATTTTTTTATACATATTTTAAGAATATCTGGGCCTTATTAAGGTGTAATAAGTCTTTTTTTATCCAGAATTTCTATTTCCCAGTAAAAATTTCGTTCCATTTGCTATTGACTGTAAATTAATGTTTTCTTTTTGTATTGGATTACTAAAAGTGTTTAATATTGAGTTACAGAATTTTCATTTAAAAATCCACGGGATTCTCCTTCGCTCCTCAGGAAAATTGGTTAAGATGATATTTTCTGAATTCTCAGGAAGGATCTGAATACAGATTTAAAAGCGCAGATTTAAATTGCATTTCATACATACTTTTACTATTGTTTACCTATACGGTTTTATATAATTAATACGAAATTACCGGCATGAACATGATGACAAATATAAAGAAGATCCCACTTGCTTTCGGAAATGGTATTTCTGAGCTGAATATTCCTGATAAAAATATCTCCAGCCTGATCCTGCCTTCAGAGCCTGAAAAAAAGGAGGATGGAGCTCTTTTAATCAGAAAAGCGCTCGAAAATCCTATAAAAAGTAAGAGACTATCCGAGATTGTAAACCCGGAGTCGAGTATTGCAATTATTGTGAGTGATGTCACAAGACCCACTCCTACAGCAAAAATTCTTCCTCCTTTACTCGAAGAGCTTTACCTTGGCGGAGCAAGGGATGAGAACATTACAATTGTATTTGCTCTCGGACTTCACCGTAAGCAAACTGAGGAGGAATCAAAGAAACTTGTTGGAGAAGAGATCTACAAAAAAATCCGTTGCATCCAGCACGACACATCCAGATGCAGACGGATCGGGGTAACCAGCCGGGGTACTCCCATTGAGATCTTCGAAGAAGTTCTCGATTCTGATATTGTTATTGGTACGGGAGGAATCGAGTTTCATTATTATGCAGGGTACAGCGGGGGAGCAAAGTCCATACTCCCCGGAGTAAGCTCTGAGGAGTCCGTGCTTACCAACCATAAAATGATGATCGAAGAAAATGCTGTTTCTGGAAGGGTGGACAGTCCGGTAAGGCAGGATATGGAAGAGGCTGCAAAGGTCTTCGGCCTTAAATTCATTCTTAATGTCATACTTGACAGCAAAAAAGAAATCGTTGCTGCAGTTGCAGGCGATTTTATTGCTGCCCACAGGAAAGGAGTAGAGATTGTGGATGCGATGTATAAAGTGCCCGTGGAACCTGCAGATGCTGTTGTTGTTTCCTGTGGAGGCTATCCTAAAGATATAAATCTCTACCAGGCAAACAAATCTCTGGATAATGCAACCCAGGCTGTAAAAGAAGGCGGCTCGATCATCCTTGTAGCGGAATGTGCAGAAGGAATAGGAAATCAGGTATATGAGTGCTGGAACAGGGAGTGCAAAACTCCGGAAGAAGCAATAGAACGTTTCAAACACTGCTTCGAGTTTGGGGGGCATAAAAGTGCAATTGTCGCACTGGCTGCAAAGAGATTCAAGCTTTACCTTGTGTCAAAGCTTCCTGAAGAAAAAGCCAGAACTGCATTCTTTACCCCTATGGGAAGTGTGCAGGAAGCCCTATCTGCAGTTCTTTTGGAAAATCCGGATGCAAAGGTTCACCTGATGCCTCATGGAGGGCAGACTCTACCTGTAAAAAAGTAAATTAAAGATCTCTGGAAAATCCGATATTAAGAAGACCTCTCAAAAAGGTCTTTCTCTTTTTTGATTACAAAAACAGGAGGATATATAAAAGAAATTGACGCATAAATAAATATGCGCCTGACTTTTTAATGAATCGGCTTAAATGCCTGTTGAATCAACCGTCTTGTGCGACGCTGATGACTTTTCCTCTTCTTCGTCATCAAACCTGCGCCTGAAAGCTTTTTTCAGGAATTCAGGTGAAAACTGTGGTGTCATAAGGCTTACAACGACCAGGACAAGGAAAGAGAGTGGCGTTGCAACCAGAATAGGGTCTACAAGGGGCCAGATGCCTGAAAGTAAAGTCTCCTTTCCAAAGATTGTCATGCAAATCTTTAGAGGAACTGCTTCTTTTGCATGGATAAAGACCAGCCAGAAAAGGCTGCTTATAGAGCCAACAACAAGACTTGCAGTTGCTCCGGCTTTTGTTGTACGTTTCCAGAACAGTGCTCCAATGTAGATGGGCAGGAAGGCGGATGTGCACAGTCCCATGAACATGGCAGTAGCTCTTGCAATGATACTTCCAGGAAGAATATAAGCCAGAATAACTGCTACCAGGATGGTAAAGGCAATTCCTATTTTTGTAACGTGGACTGTGCTTGCGCCGGACTTGCCTTTCATAAGACCGTGCTGGTAAACGTCGTACCCTATGGCTGTACCCATGGTGTGGAACTGGGCAGCTGCAGTAGACATTGCTG
>ENA-UOOK01004897-UOOK01004897.1-fermentation-metagenome-genome-assembly--contig:-NODE-4897-length-13918-cov-10.017601_pt1 | contig 13918 bp, 11 predicted proteins | sample MGYA00245777_ERZ724023 | MGnify/ENA primary metagenome ERZ724023 (study PRJEB28704, sample SAMN03018312) | fermentation metagenome | biome: anthropogenic terrestrial biome; feature: soil... | reverse complement strand
CGGCGTATGGGTCGCTACCATTCGTGCCGAGAAATGCCGCGTTCTTCCTAGCAACTACATCTTGCTCGGGCACATATCCGAATGGTGTTCCATCAACCGCCCGGATCGGCTTATCCCCATCACTCCAATTTAGCTCGGGGCTGTGAGGCCCATCGCTAAAGTCTATAACGTTGGTTGAAAATATACTCTTAACGTTGTCGGCGTAGGATTTGGAGTCATCCCAGCCACTGAACCCAACTGCCATACCTACCATCACAAAGATGGTTACAAGTGCACCAATTTTTCCATTCATTAATATCCCTTGAATATGGTTATGTCCATCTGAAGGCTATACAATCTTCTATCTATTTCTTTTCGTTCCAGCTTCAGTGTCTCGATCTGCTTCTGTAGTTCCTGCCAACTTGGGCCATCTTTTACTAAATCTCTTTCATTTTTATCACCGTTTAGTGCCTCGATCATATCATCGATTGCACATAGGCGATCAAACAGGTTATTCCATACATCATGCATCTCGCCCAAACTTGGCCCATCGTCATTCCATTTCGTTCTGTAGGTAATATTTCTCACCCCATTACCCATATAGAAAAACTTATATATAAAGATGGCGCTAGAGAAAATTGAAGGTATTATAATGACCGATGATCAATTTGAATTGGATTGGCCCATAATAGATAAGATTGGTGGATGGCTATCGAAAGAAGAAGCCCGCGTTTTGTATATCATTGCGAGTGAGGTGTCCGGCCCGATTGTTGAGATTGGGGCATGGAAGGGCAGATCGACCGCGACGCTGGGGTTTGCATCGCGAAACAACCCTAAGCATCCCCTGATATATACTGTTGACCCGTTTACAGGTTCAAAAGAACATCGCGAACTTGATCCAAATTGCAATACGTGGGACGAGTTTAGAGAAAATATAGAAGCCCTCCACATGTTCGATATTATCCATCCATACCAGATGACCTCAAAAGAAGCGTATGAGAAGCATTTTGGAGCGATTGATATGGTGTTCATAGATGGTTCCCATGAGTATGAAGATGTGAAATATGATTTTGTTCATTGGGGTGGTAACGTGGTGAAGGGCGGATGGATCTGCATACATGATTACCATTGGTCCGGCCCAAATCGCGTGGTTAAAGAGCTTGTGTTGGATAATTCGAAGTATAGAGTTCCACCGGCCACTTGGGGCGACCTATTTCCTATACAGGTGATGCACTAATGGATTTGCTTGATGAGATACAGAACGACCCAGAATTTTTAGCTACTACAAGCGAATCTTCTGAGATCGCGAGCCTATCATTCAGGCTCAGCAAGATGTATATGGAGCATGAAGCCCTCCTTCTCTTACTAAGAACAAAGAACGTAATAACCGAGGAGGAATACCAGAAAGCTCTTCACCACATCGTAGAAGAAACCAAGCAACTAGATGAGGTTAGTGAGGTTACTGAAGATTATATAAAAACGGTTGATGAGAGGTTTAAAAATGTCATTGGATAGTGCCAATTAGCCCGGTTGGAGCCACGTAGCTGCTTTTTTTCTCTTTAACATAAATGATAGATAAAGGAGATTAATACTCTCCTTTACACGTATCTTTTACACGTTGATTTATCAATAGTTTTCTAATTTTTGATATAGTAGTAAACGTTTTTATAGAGGAATCGTCCAACTGTTTTCGTTCCGCCTCCTTTAATACGTCATTTAAAATGCGTATTTGAACTGGTGTTAATGTAGTACATATTTCAACTCGCTCTGGAATTATATGCCCAGTCCTCTTATATCGTATTATACTTTTTACGATATATTCAGTGAGCCCGTCTTTCCCAAATGGTTTTCCGTTCACAGGATTTATTTGAGTTTTTAGTGCAGTTACTATGCATTCCAACACTTTATATTTAAAATCTTTTTGATTTTTAGTGTTTTCTGGTAGTAAAATATATGGTTTAATAGCACTTGTAGTCACAGCTTCTAATCTGCATCCAAACAGTTTGCCCATAGATTTACTCAATTCTTCTACCTTTTCTTCCATTACCATATTTTTACAATCCCAACAGGCTTTTAATGTTGTATCATCACCTGTAGCTTTTGCTCCTGCTACATCTCCATACCAACGTGCCAAATTATGTCTTCTTAAACATCCCACTGTTGTATTACTCATTGTACATCGCCAACCTTGAATTCCAATATGGATCTCTATCTACTATATCTGTTCCACAGCAATACGGGCAATATCTAGCATCTAGAGGAGGGGGAATATATACATCAAACCCCCATTTACATGTATTGCAATATAACTGTCTCAAGTTGGGCATTAAACATGCTCCACCTGTCAATTTTTCCAATTTCTGCATATCTCCAATAACACGTTCGGTTTTCTCTTTTATAGGGTCGTTAAATTCATCGAACTTTTTTGCGTTTCTATCAACTTCTCGTATCTTGCTTACCGTGTTCTTAACTGCGTTAGCACCTCCCTCTTTTACAATCTTTTCCTGTTCATGTTTTGGCACATTTTTAACAAAATCCTTGGCCATATTTGAACTAATATCTCCATAGATCATCATATCTTCTAGTTCTGGGACACCATCTCGTTTTACTCGTAATACTTCCTTTATGATAGTTGCCCCAGTCCCAGCAATCTTAGCTAATTTTTTAGATGATTCGCCTGGTTCTTCTTGGATACCTTCCGTCGGTACCGACGTAAGGTTAGTATGTTTTCCTGACCATTTTCTCTCTTTAGCCGCCTGAGAAATCTTTTCCACTAATGCTTCGTATTTACATGTTCCAGCCGCTTGTTGTGTTTTAGTTTTCTTTCTACCATCTGGTTGAATATAATGTTTCCATATATAACATAACACCGCATCAACATTTTCAAATTCCTCTTCCTTAAATATTGGTTCAATACCTTCTTCGCGACAGATATCATATCGATGATGTCCATCTACAATAATATCGTGCCCTTTCCATATCATAATAGGATCTTGTGGATCATATCCTCTACGAAGAAGATCTATACGTAAATCTTCAATCTCATCCTTTGGTTTGGTGGGTAACACATCTAATTCAGGCAATTTCTTGTATTCTTTCATCAGATCACTCTTCCTCATATTCCAATATTATCTCTTCTATGAGTCTACTTACTGACGACATGTTACAATATTTCTTACATGCTAGAGTACGTATTTTGTCTGCTGCCACTGGACTCACATACACAGATAGTCTTACTTTTTTCATTTGCTCACCAATAACATTATAGTACCGTGATGGTATATAAATGTTTCGGTTATACATTTTGGGCCGTAAGTTATATATGCTCACAAGGCATAGGTAGTGATACGGGGAAAATCCCCAGGTGAGTAAAAAGATGTTCGATGTTAGCGTAAACATGGGTGGCTCTAGAATGGAGCCAGGAACCGATTATGTTGCGACAATTACGGATATCGTGCCTATGAAGGCAGTTATCCAGTATCCCAAGGAGTTGCGATGGGATGCAACGGCTAAGAAGATGAGAACAGTTGCGGATCTATCCGCAGACGAGAGGACGGTGTTTGAGAATACGCCCGTTGTGCCTATGGAAAGCCAGGGTAAGCCAATCCTTAATAAGGATGGCACACCTGTGATGAAGCCAAAAGCAGTTGATCAGATCAGGTTTGTGTTCCAGTTTGATGAGACGGGCGCGACTACGGGCCAGTTCGACTTTGTGTTCCAAATGTATGATGGGTTCCGGGCCAACAATAAGTTTAAGGCTTTTGTAAAGAGCGCGACCGGCCAGGACATCAGCGACATGACGGGCATGCTTAAGCTCGGTAATCTCTTTCCAGAGGGCTCCAAGTATGTCATCAGGACCAAGGACGAGCTTCGCGATGGGAAATGGGTTTCTTATGACCCGGACAGCATTCGACCTTTCAAGGATGGTATGGTGCTCAAGACTAAGGACATATCCGTAGGATCTATAGTAACCGGGGAAGAGGTGCTTGAGTTTCTGAGGGGGCTCATCGAGGAGAATAATGGACCAATCAATCCTCTGGCCGCTCTTTCGAGGGGCACAGACAAGTTTGGCGCGTCCTACTCAGATGTGTATAGGGCGCTAAAGGATAGCGGAAAAATCATTATTGATGGTGGGAAACTCACCGTGGGATAGACCGGCGAAGGCGAATCTACCTTCGCCAGTTTTTTTATCAAGCATTATTATTCGAATATTATTATATAAATGGTGGTATAAATGGTAGATGAATTTGATCTGGGGGTGGAGCGCATAAAGTTAGCGTTCTCGGGCGCGCCTAATAGCGGTAAATCGCACGTTGGCGCATTATTTGTAAAGACATTTGGCGGTATATTTGTAGATTTTGGAAAACCCATACAGGTATCAAACTTCTCATCAGCAGCAAAGTACTATGATGCTCTTAAAGGTCACGCATTGACTCCCTGTCGTCATGTGGGCCTCAACAAAGACCAGTATAAGTTTGTTAATAAATGGGCTGATTTTCAGGCCGTAGTAGACAACTCAGAGATGATCAGGGACTCGATCCAGACCATCGACAATCACATTCCCTGGATAGTCCTGGATGATAGCGAGGGATTTAGAAGTCTGTGCGCAATGTGGTGTTCCTCTGAAAACGGTCATAAGATGCCCAATAAAAACGATTACAGTATGGCAACATCTGTAACTAGAACTGTGCTTGGCACCCTCGAAATGAACTTCAATATTATTATGGTCTGCCAGGTAAAGGACAAATATGACGGGGAGGGTAACAACCTTGGAGTTACAACACCCGCGTTCTATCCACCCAACCTAGAGCACATCGCGAACGCCTCAATCTACATGGATTACGTTGAGGATGAAGAAACCGGTGCCACACAACCTTTACATACTGTTCGCTCGATTAAGGACGTATGGGTATGTAATAAGAATATTCCAAAAGTGATTAAGTATAAAGATCCTCTAAAGGTATCACCCATAGAAATGTTGGAGCAACTGCAATTTGATAAAGCGCAGTGGTAGATATGATCCGTATTGATACCAGGGAGCCCACCGACGATATCATGGACCTAATAGGGCACAACAAAGAGTTGTTAAAGCGCGCCGAGCAGTTCACTTTGCAAAAACTGAACTTGGGCGACTATCTTATTGAGAGGAAAGATGGGACGACCCTGTTAGTGGAGCGAAAAACCGTGGCCGATTTTTGTAATAGCGTGTATCGTGCGTCTGGGAATGGTAGTCTAGCTAGTAAGCTTATGAGGATGCGTGCTGTTGCGGACGAGGCAGTCCTCCTCATAGAAGGTTCTTATAAGCGATCAAGTGATACCAAAGTCCATACGTTTGCAGGGAAATTCGGCCTGCCCTACACAGTATATAAAAAATACCAACTTCATCGGCAACAGGATGGATGCAGATACCTCAACACTAACAATTTGGAAGAAACCCTTCATCTGTTGTTGGTGCTTCAGGATGATATGGGGGGATCACCAGCTCTTAAGGCAACGAGCTGGGAACAATTTATAATATTACTGCCTAATGTGGGTCGTAAGAGATTTGAAAAAATTAAGAATAAGTATGAAAGCCCGGCTGAAGCTTTCATCCACATCGATGAGTGGGCCACTGGGTTACCTTTAGATAGGTGGTGAGGATGACACGCGATTATGTTATACCGAGTTCAAGAACTGGCGAGTTAATGGATAAGAAAGTGTATATGATATTGGATACGCAGACCGGGTTATTTGCTAAAAAAGGTGACAGTCCAAGTTTTACTACAATGAATGGTGGTAAAGTTTGGTCATCAATAGGCAGGTTGCGTGCCCACTTCACCCACATGTTTAAAAAAGGTAACAAATATGATGATACGTGCGTGGTAGTGAAGTTTGGGATAGAAAACTTCGAAGATATCGCCGCCTACTTAGCAAAAATCGACGATCTCCTGTATTCCGACGATGAATATCTTGATGATGAGGATACCGACGGTCAACTACCCACCAATAAATTGGCGGGCTTGCAACTACGATGATGCTGTGTCACATTTGGCCGGTTGACTTTGGTCCCGTAAGACCTCATAGAACGCCTCTTACGAGGGCAGCTCTAGCGACCTACTTCGAGAAGTGCCTTCAGATACGGATTTCGAGCCAGGAATTGCTTCCACCTTGCCTCTCGAAGCATTTTGGACTCAGAACATCCGAATCTTGGAAGCCGTATTTCTCCGGTATATCGGAGTGCCTGAACCTCTTACGAGGTGTCCGGATGGAGCTTGATGTAAGCTCTTGAGTAATCTATATATAGTACATGGCTACTATATAAGACTTATGCCTAAGAAAGACATCGCCGTAATCCAGCTAAGAATCGCTGCAAGAGAACGCCTTAAGGAAATTGGCAAGAAAGGAGAAAGCTATGATGATATCATTAACCGGATCTTGGATGACCGAAATAACAGCGGGGCACGCTCCTCTCACGACTGAAGTCGCGAGTATCCGCTACCCCTGCCCCCCGAGGTTGTCATGAAAGAAGCACACGAAGCAAGAGCAATAGCGAAAGACGATGTAGATTACAAATTGTACAAAATGATAAGCAAACACCAAGGATATAATTTATACGAACTATCGAAAAAGATGAAATGGTCACGAGGGAAAACATACGGCTCCGTAAAACGACTAGAAAAATGCGGATGGATCAAGATAGAAAGATCAGAAAAGAATGGACGATCTGTACTAAAAATAACAACAATAAAATGGAACGAACTCTTAACAACGGAAGAAATAGATGAATACAAGGAGATGGAATTGTGATAGAGGACATATTGCGACGATTGTTGGGAATGCCAACAACTAAAGAACAAGAAAAAAGCTTAGTCTAGTTTTAATATCCTAACAATTTTTTTCTTATCTACAACAAAGTATGCGAAAAGAGAATTCAGCGCAAGCAAAGTTATAAAGCTTGCGCCTATTATTGCCAAAAATTTATAGGATAATGGGCTTTGTATATACAAAGCCCATTATCCTATAAATTTTTGGCAATAATAGGCGCAAGCTTTATAACTTTGCTTGCGCTGAATTCTCTTTTCGCATACTTTGTTGTAGATAAGAAAAAAATTGTTAGGATATTAAAACTAGACTAAGCTTTTTTCTTGTTCTTTAGTTGTTGGCATTCCCAACAATCGTCGCAATATGTCCTCTATCACAATTCCATCTCCTTGTATTCATCTATTTCTTCCGTTGTTAAGAGTTCGTTCCATTTTATTGTTGTTATTTTTAGTACAGATCGTCCATTCTTTTCTGATCTTTCTATCTTGATCCATCCGCATTTTTCTAGTCGTTTTACGGAGCCGTATGTTTTCCCTCGTGACCATTTCATCTTTTTCGATAGTTCGTATAAATTATATCCTTGGTGTTTGCTTATCATTTTGTACAATTTGTAATCTACATCGTCTTTCGCTATTGCTCTTGCTTCGTGTGCTTCTTTCATGACAACCTCGGGGGGCAGGGGTAGCGGATACTCGCGACTTCAGTCGTGAGAGGAGCGTGCCCCGCTGTTATTTCGGTCATCCAAGATCCGGTTAATGATATCATCATAGCTTTCTCCTTTCTTGCCAATTTCCTTAAGGCGTTCTCTTGCAGCGATTCTTAGCTGGATTACGGCGATGTCTTTCTTAGGCATAAGTCTTATATAGTAGCCATGTACTATATATAGATTACTCAAGAGCTTACATCAAGCTCCATCCGGACACCTCGTAAGAGGTTCAGGCACTCCGATATACCGGAGAAATACGGCTTCCAAGATTCGGATGTTCTGAGTCCAAAATGCTTCGAGAGGCAAGGTGGAAGCAATTCCTGGCTCGAAATCCGTATCTGAAGGCACTTCTCGAAGTAGGTCGCTAGAGCTGCCCTCGTAAGAGGCGTTCTATGAGGTCTTACGGGACCAAAGTCAACCGGCCAAATGTGACACAGCATCATCGTAGTTGCAAGCCCGCCAATTTATTGGTGGGTAGTTGACCGTCGGTATCCTCATCATCAAGATATTCATCGTCGGAATACAGGAGATCGTCGATTTTTGCTAAGTAGGCGGCGATATCTTCGAAGTTTTCTATCCCAAACTTCACTACCACGCACGTATCATCATATTTGTTACCTTTTTTAAACATGTGGGTGAAGTGGGCACGCAACCTGCCTATTGATGACCAAACTTTACCACCATTCATTGTAGTAAAACTTGGACTGTCACCTTTTTTAGCAAATAACCCGGTCTGCGTATCCAATATCATATACACTTTCTTATCCATTAACTCGCCAGTTCTTGAACTCGGTATAACATAATCGCGTGTCATCCTCACCACCTATCTAAAGGTAACCCAGTGGCCCACTCATCGATGTGGATGAAAGCTTCAGCCGGGCTTTCATACTTATTCTTAATTTTTTCAAATCTCTTACGACCCACATTAGGCAGTAATATTATAAATTGTTCCCAGCTCGTTGCCTTAAGAGCTGGTGATCCCCCCATATCATCCTGAAGCACCAACAACAGATGAAGGGTTTCTTCCAAATTGTTAGTGTTGAGGTATCTGCATCCATCCTGTTGCCGATGAAGTTGGTATTTTTTATATACTGTGTAGGGCAGGCCGAATTTCCCTGCAAACGTATGGACTTTGGTATCACTTGATCGCTTATAAGAACCTTCTATGAGGAGGACTGCCTCGTCCGCAACAGCACGCATCCTCATAAGCTTACTAGCTAGACTACCATTCCCAGACGCACGATACACGCTATTACAAAAATCGGCCACGGTTTTTCGCTCCACTAACAGGGTCGTCCCATCTTTCCTCTCAATAAGATAGTCGCCCAAGTTCAGTTTTTGCAAAGTGAACTGCTCGGCGCGCTTTAACAACTCTTTGTTGTGCCCTATTAGGTCCATGATATCGTCGGTGGGCTCCCTGGTATCAATACGGATCATATCTACCACTGCGCTTTATCAAATTGCAGTTGCTCCAACATTTCTATGGGTGATACCTTTAGAGGATCTTTATACTTAATCACTTTTGGAATATTCTTATTACATACCCATACGTCCTTAATCGAGCGAACAGTATGTAAAGGTTGTGTGGCACCGGTTTCTTCATCCTCAACGTAATCCATGTAGATTGAGGCGTTCGCGATGTGCTCTAGGTTGGGTGGATAGAACGCGGGTGTTGTAACTCCAAGGTTGTTACCCTCCCCGTCATATTTGTCCTTTACCTGGCAGACCATAATAATATTGAAGTTCATTTCGAGGGTGCCAAGCACAGTTCTAGTTACAGATGTTGCCATACTGTAATCGTTTTTATTGGGCATCTTATGACCGTTTTCAGAGGAACACCACATTGCGCACAGACTTCTAAATCCCTCGCTATCATCCAGGACTATCCAGGGAATGTGATTGTCGATGGTCTGGATCGAGTCCCTGATCATCTCTGAGTTGTCTACTACGGCCTGAAAATCAGCCCATTTATTAACAAACTTATACTGGTCTTTGTTGAGGCCCACATGACGACAGGGAGTCAATGCGTGACCTTTAAGAGCATCATAGTACTTTGCTGCTGATGAGAAGTTTGATACCTGTATGGGTTTTCCAAAATCTACAAATATACCGCCAAATGTCTTTACAAATAATGCGCCAACGTGCGATTTACCGCTATTAGGCGCGCCCGAGAACGCTAACTTTATGCGCTCCACCCCCAGATCAAATTCATCTACCATTTATACCACCATTTATATAATAATATTCGAATAATAATGCTTGATAAAAAAACTGGCGAAGGTAGATTCGCCTTCGCCGGTCTATCCCACGGTGAGTTTCCCACCATCAATAATGATTTTTCCGCTATCCTTTAGCGCCCTATACACATCTGAGTAGGACGCGCCAAACTTGTCTGTGCCCCTCGAAAGAGCGGCCAGAGGATTGATTGGTCCATTATTCTCCTCGATGAGCCCCCTCAGAAACTCAAGCACCTCTTCCCCGGTTACTATAGATCCTACGGATATGTCCTTAGTCTTGAGCACCATACCATCCTTGAAAGGTCGAATGCTGTCCGGGTCATAAGAAACCCATTTCCCATCGCGAAGCTCGTCCTTGGTCCTGATGACATACTTGGAGCCCTCTGGAAAGAGATTACCGAGCTTAAGCATGCCCGTCATGTCGCTGATGTCCTGGCCGGTCGCGCTCTTTACAAAAGCCTTAAACTTATTGTTGGCCCGGAACCCATCATACATTTGGAACACAAAGTCGAACTGGCCCGTAGTCGCGCCCGTCTCATCAAACTGGAACACAAACCTGATCTGATCAACTGCTTTTGGCTTCATCACAGGTGTGCCATCCTTATTAAGGATTGGCTTACCCTGGCTTTCCATAGGCACAACGGGCGTATTCTCAAACACCGTCCTCTCGTCTGCGGATAGATCCGCAACTGTTCTCATCTTCTTAGCCGTTGCATCCCATCGCAACTCCTTGGGATACTGGATAACTGCCTTCATAGGCACGATATCCGTAATTGTCGCAACATAATCGGTTCCTGGCTCCATTCTAGAGCCACCCATGTTTACGCTAACATCGAACATCTTTTTACTCACCTGGGGATTTTCCCCGTATCACTACCTATGCCTTGTGAGCATATATAACTTACGGCCCAAAATGTATAACCGAAACATTTATATACCATCACGGTACTATAATGTTATTGGTGAGCAAATGAAAAAAGTAAGACTATCTGTGTATGTGAGTCCAGTGGCAGCAGACAAAATACGTACTCTAGCATGTAAGAAATATTGTAACATGTCGTCAGTAAGTAGACTCATAGAAGAGATAATATTGGAATATGAGGAAGAGTGATCTGATGAAAGAATACAAGAAATTGCCTGAATTAGATGTGTTACCCACCAAACCAAAGGATGAGATTGAAGATTTACGTATAGATCTTCTTCGTAGAGGATATGATCCACAAGATCCTATTATGATATGGAAAGGGCACGATATTATTGTAGATGGACATCATCGATATGATATCTGTCGCGAAGAAGGTATTGAACCAATATTTAAGGAAGAGGAATTTGAAAATGTTGATGCGGTGTTATGTTATATATGGAAACATTATATTCAACCAGATGGTAGAAAGAAAACTAAAACACAACAAGCGGCTGGAACATGTAAATACGAAGCATTAGTGGAAAAGATTTCTCAGGCGGCTAAAGAGAGAAAATGGTCAGGAAAACATACTAACCTTACGTCGGTACCGACGGAAGGTATCCAAGAAGAACCAGGCGAATCATCTAAAAAATTAGCTAAGATTGCTGGGACTGGGGCAACTATCATAAAGGAAGTATTACGAGTAAAACGAGATGGTGTCCCAGAACTAGAAGATATGATGATCTATGGAGATATTAGTTCAAATATGGCCAAGGATTTTGTTAAAAATGTGCCAAAACATGAACAGGAAAAGATTGTAAAAGAGGGAGGTGCTAACGCAGTTAAGAACACGGTAAGCAAGATACGAGAAGTTGATAGAAACGCAAAAAAGTTCGATGAATTTAACGACCCTATAAAAGAGAAAACCGAACGTGTTATTGGAGATATGCAGAAATTGGAAAAATTGACAGGTGGAGCATGTTTAATGCCCAACTTGAGACAGTTATATTGCAATACATGTAAATGGGGGTTTGATGTATATATTCCCCCTCCTCTAGATGCTAGATATTGCCCGTATTGCTGTGGAACAGATATAGTAGATAGAGATCCATATTGGAATTCAAGGTTGGCGATGTACAATGAGTAATACAACAGTGGGATGTTTAAGAAGACATAATTTGGCACGTTGGTATGGAGATGTAGCAGGAGCAAAAGCTACAGGTGATGATACAACATTAAAAGCCTGTTGGGATTGTAAAAATATGGTAATGGAAGAAAAGGTAGAAGAATTGAGTAAATCTATGGGCAAACTGTTTGGATGCAGATTAGAAGCTGTGACTACAAGTGCTATTAAACCATATATTTTACTACCAGAAAACACTAAAAATCAAAAAGATTTTAAATATAAAGTGTTGGAATGCATAGTAACTGCACTAAAAACTCAAATAAATCCTGTGAACGGAAAACCATTTGGGAAAGACGGGCTCACTGAATATATCGTAAAAAGTATAATACGATATAAGAGGACTGGGCATATAATTCCAGAGCGAGTTGAAATATGTACTACATTAACACCAGTTCAAATACGCATTTTAAATGACGTATTAAAGGAGGCGGAACGAAAACAGTTGGACGATTCCTCTATAAAAACGTTTACTACTATATCAAAAATTAGAAAACTATTGATAAATCAACGTGTAAAAGATACGTGTAAAGGAGAGTATTAATCTCCTTTATCTATCATTTATGTTAAAGAGAAAAAAAGCAGCTACGTGGCTCCAACCGGGCTAATTGGCACTATCCAATGACATTTTTAAACCTCTCATCAACCGTTTTTATATAATCTTCAGTAACCTCACTAACCTCATCTAGTTGCTTGGTTTCTTCTACGATGTGGTGAAGAGCTTTCTGGTATTCCTCCTCGGTTATTACGTTCTTTGTTCTTAGTAAGAGAAGGAGGGCTTCATGCTCCATATACATCTTGCTGAGCCTGAATGATAGGCTCGCGATCTCAGAAGATTCGCTTGTAGTAGCTAAAAATTCTGGGTCGTTCTGTATCTCATCAAGCAAATCCATTAGTGCATCACCTGTATAGGAAATAGGTCGCCCCAAGTGGCCGGTGGAACTCTATACTTCGAATTATCCAACACAAGCTCTTTAACCACGCGATTTGGGCCGGACCAATGGTAATCATGTATGCAGATCCATCCGCCCTTCACCACGTTACCACCCCAATGAACAAAATCATATTTCACATCTTCATACTCATGGGAACCATCTATGAACACCATATCAATCGCTCCAAAATGCTTCTCATACGCTTCTTTTGAGGTCATCTGGTATGGATGGATAATATCGAACATGTGGAGGGCTTCTATATTTTCTCTAAACTCGTCCCACGTATTGCAATTTGGATCAAGTTCGCGATGTTCTTTTGAACCTGTAAACGGGTCAACAGTATATATCAGGGGATGCTTAGGGTTGTTTCGCGATGCAAACCCCAGCGTCGCGGTCGATCTGCCCTTCCATGCCCCAATCTCAACAATCGGGCCGGACACCTCACTCGCAATGATATACAAAACGCGGGCTTCTTCTTTCGATAGCCATCCACCAATCTTATCTATTATGGGCCAATCCAATTCAAATTGATCATCGGTCATTATAATACCTTCAATTTTCTCTAGCGCCATCTTTATATATAAGTTTTTCTATATGGGTAATGGGGTGAGAAATATTACCTACAGAACGAAATGGAATGACGATGGGCCAAGTTTGGGCGAGATGCATGATGTATGGAATAACCTGTTTGATCGCCTATGTGCAATCGATGATATGATCGAGGCACTAAACGGTGATAAAAATGAAAGAGATTTAGTAAAAGATGGCCCAAGTTGGCAGGAACTACAGAAGCAGATCGAGACACTGAAGCTGGAACGAAAAGAAATAGATAGAAGATTGTATAGCCTTCAGATGGACATAACCATATTCAAGGGATATTAATGAATGGAAAAATTGGTGCACTTGTAACCATCTTTGTGATGGTAGGTATGGCAGTTGGGTTCAGTGGCTGGGATGACTCCAAATCCTACGCCGACAACGTTAAGAGTATATTTTCAACCAACGTTATAGACTTTAGCGATGGGCCTCACAGCCCCGAGCTAAATTGGAGTGATGGGGATAAGCCGATCCGGGCGGTTGATGGAACACCATTCGGATATGTGCCCGAGCAAGATGTAGTTGCTAGGAAGAACGCGGCATTTCTCGGCACGAATGGTAGCGACCCATACGCCG